>Ga0209541_10005016_pt1 | contig 23235 bp, 22 predicted proteins | sample RifCSPlowO2_01_FD_184027 | JGI IMG/M metagenome (GOLD analysis project Ga0209541, IMG submission 184027) | Groundwater microbial communities from Rifle, Colorado - Rifle CSP2_plank lowO2_0.1 (SPAdes) (version 2) | ecosystem: Environmental > Aquatic > Deep subsurface > Groundwater | place...
TGCTATGGTAATTATGTGATATGGGCTTGTGAGTGCTTGAGTAACAACGTCATTTGGGTCTGGAAAAGTTTCTATAATATACACTTGAATTTTATCTCTTGTTTCTTTAACTTTATTAATCTCGATTGAGTATCCACCTGTTAGTTTTTGACCTTGGAATACTGCTATGACTGTGTATTTTGAGAAATCTGGTTCTACAAGTAGTTTTAATGAACCTATTTCATTCAATAGTTTTTGAAAATCTTCTGAATTTTGTATAACTTTTTGAGCTCTTGCCTGAATAATGCTATTTACATCCTTATCTACAGTGTCAAAAGGAATTTCTTTTTCCTGAAAACCATTATCATTTGGAGGTATTTGTGTACAACCTGCAACTAATACAATTCCTAATAATAGTATAATTAATATATTTTTTATCATAAATTTATTAAATAAAACTTGTATTTAAATACTTTTATGACTTTAATTTGATTAAAAGTAATTAAGAAAGTTTTATAATTTGTAGATACAATAAAAAATTATGACATTAATATGTGGTGTTGATGAGGCGGGAAAAGGTCCTGTGATAGGTTCTTTGTTTATAGTTGGTACTTTATTTGATGAAAAAGATTTGCCGTTGTTGAAAAAAATAGGTGTTAAAGATTCTAAGCTACTTCCACATAAAAAAAGAATAAAATTGGCAGAAGAAATTCATAAAATAGCAAAAAAAATAAAAATAATACAAATTACACCAGAAGAGGTTGACTATGCAGTTATGAGAAACAATGGTTTAAATCTAAATTGGTTAGAAGCGCATAAAACAGCAGAAATAATTAATGAATTGAATCCTGATAAGGCTATAATAGATTGTCCTAGTACAAACATAAAAAAATACAAAGCATATTTATTAAATTTGTTAGTAAATAAAAAAGTTGAATTAATTGTTGATCATAAAGCAGATAAAAATTTTTTAGAGTGTGGAAGTTCATCAATTATTGCTAAAGTAATGCGTGAAGAAGAAATTGAAAAAATAAAGAAAAAAATAGGAATTGATTTTGGAAGTGGATATACATCTGATGAAAGAACTCAGAAATTTTTAAAAGAAAATATAGATAAATATCCAGAAATATTTAGAAAAAGTTGGAGTACATATTTGAATCATAAAGGAACTAAATTACAAAAGAACTTGGGGGATTTTTAATGATAATAAATAAACTATTAAAGAAATTTGAAAAGTAGGCACGCCTGGAAGTCGAATTAGTATACATTAATGGTTTATCCTGATTTTTCCTCCCCTCTGCTACCCCATGAACGTCAACATTAATGGTTAGAGCTGCTTTGAACGAAAGAAACTTTTAAAGTATAATTGTAATTCAAATTTAGATTTCATTTTTAATATTTAATTGTTGTTTCTTTCTCTATTCCTAGTCTGACTCATTTACCAAAAATATCGGCTCCATAGGACAAAGGATCTTTGTACGAATCAAGACCACTAATATATAACTAACCCTCATCCAGGCTTCGGTCCTGTCATGAAGTCGATTTACAGTACAGGCTACGACTAACAGCCCGACCTAGCCTACATTATTATAGAATTAAAGAAGCTTATAAAAATATCTATTTATAAGTTAAAATAATAAATTATATCTTTATTTTTTTATAAATGTTGTAGTACCTTTTTTTGAATTTAATACTGATTCAGATGCATTTAAATTTAAATTATCTTTTAGACTTTGTCTTACAAGTACTCTTAAACCATTATCTCCTAGTGTTGGAGTTACAAATCTTCTTTTTCCTCCTTTAAGTGTTGCTGTTCTAGTTGGGAGTCCGTGATTTAAAGCTTGGTCAAATGTAAGGTAATGTCCTTGATAGTTTAAAATATCTGAAGGAAATACTCGAGTAATTCCAGGCAATACTCTTATTCTAACACCATAAGGCATATTTTCGTCTTTTAAAAGTCCTGCTCTTTGTATTAATAATTTTGAATATTCTTCTCCTTGATTGATATATAAGGAATCTCTATGATCACATATACTTTTATGAAGTGCTTCTGCTTGTTGTTCATTTGCTCCATTAACACTTCTGTCATATAGAACTAAAGCTAAATATTCATCTCTGTCTAAATTAGGATGTTCTCCTCTTGAAATAAGTAATTCTGAATCCTGAGGACTAATTAGCTCTCTTCGAGCGCTTTGTAAATTAAAATCACCATATATGGTTGACTCCATTGCTAATCTGTCTAAAATATTAGTTCCTTGTAGTAAATCTTGTTTTCCATTATGATATAGAGAAGGAAATCTTCTTATTGTTTTATAAACTAATTCATCTATAAATTCGTCCTTTGTTCTTATTAATTGTCTTTGTTTCATTTTAATTAAACTTCTAAACTTTCGCGCGCTTCACGTACCCCTAATGCAAGATTTGAGCTCTGTGGATACCCTCCACAATCCAGGTCAATTCCATCAGAACTGGCGCAGAACCTCGCGACAGAATCATCTCTAGGGTGCCAGTAATATAAACTTCTTCCTCCAACTTTTATAGCTAAACCATCTTCATCTAAGTCTCTTAAACTTATACTACCATGTTGCATTAAAGGATCAACTTCTTTAACTAATGATGGGATAATTTGTTTATCAATAACTCGATGTCCTGATGCCATGTACATTTTTCCATTATCTACAAAAAATCTATTGTCAAGGTTTTCTGCTCCCCAAGAATTTCTAACTTCCAGAATTTCATCTAAAATTTCTTTTCTTTCTATTGTACTTATTTTCTTTTTATTACCATTATAAACTGGCTTTTTTGAATCAATCAAAAGTACTAAATCAGCAAAGTCTCGTATTGTGGGCATAAAACCATTTGTTTGCGCTAATTCTATCATTTGATCTTTTCTAGGTAAGTAGAACAAACTTCTGTGCTTAGCTAGATATAATCTCGATTCGTTATTTTCTACAATTAAATAATCTGCTGCATTAATATCAACCATATTTAAACAGAATTTTTCTCTATTTATAAAGCTTTCTATTTGTTACTACTATAAAAGAATTACATTTCTAGGCTATTTTAAGTATGTTTGAATATGAATTTTCTTGCTTAAATCCTTGGAATAAAGAAAAGCCTATTCCCCTCCCTATATAAAATGAATTATATGAAGTTAACTTTTGGATAACATCTAGTATAGAAGTTTCTTTTTTGAAACTTACTAGCTCTGCATCTTTAATATTTGCTAGTTCTTTTACTTTATTTACTGCTTCATCTTTTGATCCTAGTTCATCTATTAAACCGAAATCAAGAGCTTCTTCTCCTAAATAAAAAGCACCATTAGATAATTTCTTTACTTTTTCATAATCTAATTTTCTATTTATAGAAACTTCTTTAATAAAGGAATCGTGAATTTTATCAATTTTTTCTTGTAAAAATTGTCTTTCTTCATTTGTTAGATCTTTATACGGAGTTCCAGCATCTTTTAAATTTCCTCCTACTAATCTCTGATATGTAACTCCATACTTTTCAAATAAATCAGAGAATTCTAAGTAACTTCCTATAACTCCTATACTTCCAGTAATGCTCATAGGATCAGCTATAATATAATCTGATGTAGAAGCAATCCAATAAGCCCCACTTGCCCCTAATTCTCGTATCCAAGAAACTACTGGTTTATTTATTGATTTTATTTTATTTCCTATTTCTCTAGAAGCTACTACAGTTCCTCCGGGACTATTTATTTCTAAGATAATTGCTTTTATTGTTGGATCTTTATCAGCTTTATCCAATGCTTCTATAATTACTGATGATGGAGCTTGACTTTGACCAAAGAATAAATCACTTTCTGAAGAAACTGTTATAGTTCCATAAATTGGAATTAGAGCTACTTTATTAGGCTGAATAGATTTTGTAGTCTCTACAGTTCTTGAAATTAATAAACTTATTAAGAAGATAATTCCCAAGGCTAATATAATAAATTGATATTTTTTCATTTTTCTATTACTCTTGTATAAGATAACTTACCAAATAATCTTTCTTTTTCTTTTGACAATAATAAATAAATAATGTCTATGATTAAAAGTATGTCAATTACTTTACTAATATTTCTTAATAACGCTTGTAAAAATGAAAATTCTTTTTTTATTGAGATAACTTTTATTTTTAAAATCATTTTTCCTATTGTTTGTTTTAAATAATATTCAAATAAACTAAAGTACATTAAACTTAAAATTGCTATAGTTAAAAAAATAATATATAAATCAGAAGTTAAATTTGATGTGAATATATCTGTGATTTTAATTTCTTTATTTATTTTATTTAAGTAATTTTGAAATGGATAAATAACTATTATACCAATAATTAAATTGTCAATTATATAAGCTAAAGTTCTTTTTAATATAGAAGCTTTTTTACTTTCCTCTTTTTTTGCTTTCTTGGGCATAAATTTATTTTAATTATTTGATTTATAAAGTTTTTGATAAAATTTAACTGAATTTTTAGTGATTCACTTTAAAAAATCATAAAAATATACAATTACTATTTTAAGGGATTTCTCTGTCAATAATTTTTTTTATTGGTTTTAGGAAAATTGGAGAGCCTCCCCCAACCCTTACATCAAGTACTGTAATAAAAAGTTTTGCATAGTCCCATTGTGCTCCATCAGTTACGTTTAAGAATATTGTATAGTTTCCTTGATCTAGATATGTTGGAGTCCAGTCAAATAATCCTGTAGTACTGTTGAAAGTGAATTCACTTGGTAGTACAGCAGATGCATTTGTGTAAAATGTTAAAATATTATTCTCTGCATCAGTTGCATTTAAATCCAGTAATACTCTATTTGCTTCTCTAATTGTAATATTATTAAATGGTGTAAATCTTGGGGCAGTGTTATAGATTCTACCATTTGGCAAGTAGTCAATTCCATCTCCAGGACCATAAATTTCATAGAAATTTGGATATCCTGGGTTTGCCGTAAAGTCAGACCAGTTATTTCCTGTTATTGAATTATTCCAAGCATTTCCTATGCTTAGATTGTCTTCATAAGCACTTTGGTTGTTATTATTTAAAACATTTCTGTAAAACAAGTTATTTTGACTTCTAACTAGCAAGGCTCCTTTGAAATTACTATTCTGAATAACGTTGCCGTGAATGTTGTTAGAAGAACTGTCAATTAACAAAGTTGAATTTGTATTTGATGTTAGGAAATTATCGTGTATTTCATTTGAATTACTGTACAAAAGATTAATTCCTGTTGTATGTCCTTGAACTCTTACATTTCTAATTGTGTTTTGAGTAGAGTTTTGCAAATAAACTCCAGTACTAAAGTTTACAATTTTCAAGTTTGAAATCTCAACATTGTTTCTTTGTATTAAAGAAATTCCAAAGCTTGTCTTATTTCCAATTAATGTGCAATTGTTGCATGTTACAGAAATGTTGTTTGAGTCTACGAATATTCCATTTTCTAGATTATAAGTTCCATCACAAAGAATTGTATTATATCTTAATACTAAACCATCAGTTGGAACTCTACATCCACAATCAATGTCAATACCTTCTGCACAATCTGGATCGCAGATTCCATTTTCCTCTGATTGGCAAGTATTGTCTGGTCCACTGTTTGGACAATCTGCTTCACAAGAGTAATAATTTTCAAAATTGTCACACATCTGGTTGTTGTTACATAATAATTCTCCAATGTTTTCCTCAAGCAATAATGTATCATTTCTGTAGACTCTTAGAGTGTGCCAATCACGATCCTTAACATACTCGGTGACCACGCTTGTAAAATTAGAAACATCAGCATTTGAATCGTTGACGTTTTCTGGGGATGTCAAAGTTACGTAATAGACTGGCAGCACTTTGGACAGCAACAGAGTATTGTTCTCATCAAAAATATCTAGATGGTAATCGCTAAAACTGGTTAAATCAGATATTTCTTTGTCACTGATGAATTCATTCAATGATTCGATTGTGACAGAATCGCTTCCCACGTCTGAAATATTGAATGTAAGACCTACTTTAACTATTGACCGATTCTGAAGAGATTTTAGACCTGCTGCGCAAGAAATATCTGACTGCAGGAACTCATAAGACTCAAAGCTGAACCCGCATGTAGTTTCAGAGACTGCGCTAGATCCCATAATATTGTAGAGGATACGATCGGTAATGTGGCATGTGGGGTAATGTGGCCCTGCAGGAAAGGTGTCAGTAAAATTGCTGTAAGAAGTTGCACCGCAACACCACCCATCAGCACCTTTGCACTGACCAACTGGCTGGGGGGCTTGATTTGTTAGACATGGATGATTTCTTGTAAGGTTGCCAGACCAAGGTTCATCCCAGGTAGCACTCCAAGGATTTGGACACCCCCAGAACAAGTTTTGATCGTAGTAACCGATAATTCCACGGATGATGTCGGAGTAATAATGATATTCATCACATAATCCATACGCATGGCCTAATTCATGCGACGGGGTATCATATAATGCATCTCCCAAGCGATTATTTGCTTCTGCATACACATAACTAAATCCAATTCTGCTCCCTCCAACTCCAGCGACTAGATGATGGCCATTTGACAAACCTACTACTTTAGTACGAATTGGTGGGATTAGTCCTGCGGCTGTAAGATTTTCAGCACAATCTTTTATTCTATCTGCAATGTAACCACTTAGTCCTATCCAAAAATTGGTCAGAACAGGACAGTGTTCCTCAACTTCATGAACAGGTATCTTAATGTGGACTGCAAAATTTTCGCAATTCCTAAGTGGGGTTACTTTGTTGAAAAAGTTAGCCCTAGTATCTACTGCATTTGAAAAAGATTGGTCAGTCCACTCCCGCGATCCTCCAAAAGGTATCCAAACAAAAGCATATCTGATGGATTCAACATAAAATGATCTACCTCCAGCATTATTTCCTTCATTAGTTTCAGGAATTACATTATAAGGATCAACTTGGATTCCTAAGGTATGCCCACCAGCAGTTGCACTCCAATAAACAGAAATAGATATGTTTGCATGCGCACCTATATACTGATTACTTATTGGAAAGATCACATTATCATCCATTAAAACATTAATTCTAACATTACTTGCAGCTGCATACCCATTATTATGAACATAAAATCTGATTGGAACTCTATCACCTTCAGTAATATCTTGAGGGATAGTTATTTGATTAGAATAAATTGCCAAGTCAATAATTGCCAAAGCACTTCTAGGTCTTCTATCAACTCCAGGTCCAGGCCCAGGAATAATATATGTGTTTGGATATCCAGGATTAGATCCAAAATCGCTCCAATCATTTCCTAGAGTTGACGTGTTCCAATTATTTGAAGAACCAGAAGTTCTTTCAATAGCATTACCTAGTTGATTATCATAGAGCGTATTATTGTAAAAGGTGTTTCCACTTGCGCCATCTACATAGATCCCATATTCAGTATTGTGTGCAAACTCATTGTTATATACACTGACTCCGGACATTGAGTATATATTAATTCCAGAATATCCATTATCATAAATTAGATTGTTTCTGACAGTGCCTCCAGTTGCACCTCCGAAGGTAACTGAAGTTTGAGTATTATAGCTAAAAACACTATCTAGAACTTGGGCATTAGTTGCAGCATCATTTCTAATACCATTATCAAAATTTAAAACAACGCAATTCCTAACTACATGACTACTTCCTCCTTCAAATCTGACTCCAAAACCATGACCAGTACCCGATATTGTATGCCCCTGACAGTTTAGTGTTACCGCGCTATTAACCTTAAGGGCTGCATCGGGTCCGTTTCTCGCACAATTAGGGATATCATAAGTCATAGTATGATTGGAAGTAACAGTATCTCCGCAATAACATCTTACAGCACCACCGCAATCTGCAGCATTAACATATATAGATAGAGATAATAGAAGTATAGGTATAAGTAGAACAAATTTTTTCATTAATAATTCCCCATTTTTGAAATCAATGAATGTTTTTTCAACCCAAAAGATTGACAAAGTACTTATTTAAATAGATTATTGTGATTGAATATAAAAAGGAATAAATTACTTTATTGACTATAGACAAATTTTTATTTTTGATAGTTTCAAACCTAGATTTTATAATTTTTGTGAAATTCTTTATAAAAACAAATAGTAGATCTTTCAGCTTGTTTATCAATCGGTTCAGATTTATTTGAAGTTAAAAAATTTTAGACCATGTAGTTAAGTAAAAATGTTTATGTAGTTACTTTTTTAAATTCATTCTAATGCTTAAAGTTATGGAAGATAACAATGTTTATGAAGAAATTGAATCAAATTTAATAAATGGAAATATAAAAGATAAATCTGATTTAAATAAAATTAAATTAAGTGTAGTTAGAAAAAATAAATTTAATAAAATTCCTTCTAATATTGAAATTCTTGAGCATTTAAATGAAAAAGACAGAGAAAAATTTAGAAATTTATTAACTTCAAAGCCAATTAGAACATTAAGTGGAGTTGCTCCTATTGCAGTAATGACTATGCCAATTGCTTGTAAACATGGAAAATGTACCTTTTGTCCAGGAGGACCTAATTCTTATTATGGAAATATCCCTATGAGTTATACTGGAAATGAACCAAGTACAATGAGATCTATTAGAGCTAATTATGATCCTTACTTAATTGTTTTTAATAGATTAGAACAATATATTTTATTAAATCAGGTTCCAGAGAAAACAGAAGTAATTATTCAAGGGGGAACTTTTACAAGTTTTCCAGTAGATTATCAAGATTATGTAGTAAAATATACACTAAAGGCAATGAATGATTTCTCTGAGATATTCTTTGAGAACGACAGATTTAACTTTGCAAAATTTAAGGAGTTTTTCGAGTTGCCAGGAACAATAAACAATAAGGAAAGAACTCAAAGAATACATGAAAAATTATCAAAAATAAAGGGGGAAGCAAATTTAGAGAGAGAGAAAATAAGAAATGAATATGCAAAAATAAGATGTGTTGTTATGAATATTGAGACTAAACCAGATTGGTGTTTTGAACCGCATCTAAACCAAATGTTAAAGCTTGGAACTACAAGAGTAGAAATTGGAGTGCAATCATTATTTAATGAAATATTAAAAATTACAAATAGGGGTCATAGTCTAGAAGATACAAAAAGGGCGATGCAACTAACAAAAGATTGCTTTCTGAAAACGTGTGGACATTTAATGATTGGCTTACCAAAGACAACGGAAGAAATGGATATTAATAACTTTAAACAATTATTTGAAGATGAAAATTATAAACCTGATGCATTAAAAATATATCCATGTATGGTGATGCCAGGAACGCCTTTATATTTGCAGTATAAAAAAGGTGAATTCAAACCATTAAGAACAGAAGAAGCGGCTAATTTATTATTAAAAATTAAACCCTTAATCCCAAATTACACAAGGGTTATGAGAATTTTGCGCGATATACCAACAAAATTTACGGCAGATGGAGTGGATATTACCAATTTTAGACAATACTTACATGAATTAATGAAAAAAAATAATGTAAGATGTAGATGTATAAGATGTAGAGAACCAATGAATAAAAAGGTAGACTTTGCAAAGATTGAATTGTCGAGATATGATTACGATTCTAGTGGTGGAAAAGAAATATTTTTATCCTATGAAGAAATTTCTCAAAATATTATACTTGGATTTGTAAGATTAAGGATTCCGTATAAACCATTTAGACCTGAAATTACTAATAAAAGTGTTGGTATACGCGAAATACATATTTATGGTAACTTAGTTCCTCTCGAAGAGACAAATAGCGATGCAATTCAGCACCATGGCCTTGGTAAAAAGTTAATGTATGAGGCTGAGAGAATTGCAAAAGAAGAATATGATTCCAATAAAATACTAGTAAATGCAGGAGTAGGAGCAAGGGCTTATTTCTATAAATTAGGTTATAAAAAGGAGTCAGTTTATCTTTCTAAAAAGATATGAAAAGATTTATTAATTAATTGGAACTCCACATCTATGTATGGCAGTAAACTTTAAGATACATTTTGAGTGGATAGATGGTTTTGTAAATGTTGATAATGAATTCAAGAACAAAATAAAAAGGAAAATTCTCTTTATATCTCCCGTCTATAAGTTTGCCAAGAAGGTCGGAATTACAAGTGTTCACATTGGCTATTTCTTGAATAGGAGTAATGCGTTCATAAGTATAAAAAATCTTATAAAAATATTAAAATCATCAAAAATTAATCTGAGAATTGCTGAAAAGCATATTATTGGTTACAGAGACGCAAACAGTACAGCTATTTATAAAATTAAATTTCCTTATTATTATACCCCCGTTGATATGAGAATTATTAGTGTATTGGTTGGGGATGGATATATTCACCATAAAAATAAATCACTCAGGTGGATTCAAAATGATACTAACCCACTAAGAGAACTTTTGTTTTCTAGATTCAATTATTTCAAACTTGGTAAAACAAAAAGTACACAAATTGTCATTCCGGCTTTTTTCAGGAAGATTTCTTGTTATGCTTTAAACTTAGAACCAAATGAACTTAAAACTTACAAGATTATTCAAAGAAGTTTTAATTTACCAACAGAGTATAAATTGGCTTTGTTAGTTGCAGTAATAGAGGATGAAGCTAATATAGATCCAAAAAATTATAGTGGAATAAATTTAAGAATGTCTGACGAAAGGATTATTAGTAGTTTAAAAAAATTGTGCGATCTTCTAAACTACAAAACCTCTCATGTTATCAAGTATAAGAACAGAGGTACATATGGGGAAAATGAAATGTATAAATTAAATATACTTTCTGAAGGCATTACTAAATTTGGATATGACATATTAGATTTTGAAAAAAAATTTGGTAAAAATACTAGTCTATGGAAGAAAAGAGCGGATCTTTTAAAAAGATGGGAAATTTGTATTGGTAAAAAAGCACAGAAGAATAAAGAAGGACTTAGATTACATAAAGAAATAATTGATATATTTAAGAAAGACCAAACACTCTCACTAACTGAAATTAGTAGTAAGATTGAAATAGATAAAGTAAGAGTTAGCTGGATATTAAAAAATATGTATAAAAGAGGAGAGATTCGAAGAATTAAAAGAGGAACTTATAAATATGATGGAGTTTATATGAGTAAGAAACTATGAAAATATTAATTCATAAGGATAAGAAGTTTTTGTGGAAAGAAGGAGATTTGCATACTAATTTTGGAGTAATAAAAGATAAAGATATTAAAAAAGCTAAGAATGGAAGTAAAGTAGTTTCAAATATTAAAGAAGAATTTATAGTTTTAGAACCTTCTTTTGATGACTTAATTAAGAAAATTAAAAGAGGACCTCAAATTATGATTACTAAAGATATTGGTTATATTTTAACTAATACAGGAATAAGTAAAGATTCAGTTGTTTTGGAAGCAGGAAGTGGCAGTGGCCATTTAACCTCATTTCTAAGTATCTTTTGTAAGAAAGTAATAAGTTATGAAAGGAATAAAGAATTTTTTAATTTAGTAAAACATAATATTGATTATTTAGGATTAAAGAATGTTGAATTAAAAAATAAAGATATTTATAAGAAAATTGATGAGAAAGATGTTGACTTAGTTGTTTTAGATTTGCCTGAGCCTTGGCAAGCATTAGAAAATTCTTATAAAGCATTAAAAAAAGGAAGCTTTTTAGTATGCTATTTACCAACAATAAATCAAGTAATTGAATTATTAAAGGTAAATAAGAAATTTAGTCATACAAGAACTGTTGAAATTATAGAAAGAGAATGGCAAACTGATGAAGGGAAAGTAAGGCCTGTTTCTAGCATAATTAGTCATACTGGATTTATGGTTTTCTTAAGGAAGATTTAGTACTATTTAACAGTAGTTACAAATAGAAAGATTTATAAAGGGTAAATGATTTAACTTTAATATGAAAATTAGGCATTTTATGTTTGGAGCACTAATTGGAGCAACAGCTCTTAGTTGCTCTAACCCTAGGAAAGAAGAATCTGAAGAAGTCAATCCACTAGAAATTGAAGTTTTTAATGGAAATTTATCAACAGGATATAAAATTCTTGATACTAGCGTTTTTTCATCTCAACCAGATGTTGATTCTATTTTAACTGATAGGAGTGGAACTCAAGTAAAAACTTTTTATGATAGTTTAAATTCCAGGGTTTTTATTTCAGGATTAGACAGCTCAACTTTAACTAGAATCTTAGACTGGGTAGATATGTATGAAAAGAATAGAAAAACTTTATCACCTGGAGAAATCGAAGCTGCTAGATACTCACCTGAATTCTTAGATAATTAATTCGGCCTTCTAAGTACATGATCCTCTTTTAACATTTCATTTAGACTATCTCTACGAATAGTCCTTAAGTGGGGTTCATGAGCAATTGGAGGGTTTACACTTCCTGTATCTCCTTCAAATATTTCTAATGAAGTAACTTTGTTTGATTCATCTCTATTTATTTGGGAAACTACGATTGTATGACCAAGGCCTCCTTTATCAGGATATTTTAGTATTAAATCTCCTGGTTGTAGGTCTTCTGTACTTTTGATTTCTTGGTATTGCATAATTAAAGACCGGCTATTGGAGTAGGCAAAAGCTTTTCTTAGAAAATCACCCCAATCATTTGAGACTTCTTCTCTGAATATGCTCCACAAAAGGTATTCCCCAGATGCAAGTCTAATTGTTGGATCTGAAGCAACATCTCCCTGGTCAAATTTGTACTTTAAATAATTTAGATATAGCATCATGTGTATTTCCGCACATTGCTGTGTACCACATAACATAGGCATGGAAACAATTCTTTCTTTTGTTGAACTTACTGGATAGAAACCATACTTTGATCTAATGTCCCCAACCATTGCACGTCTATAATCAAGCCTTGTTCTTTCAGATATGTACTGAACAATAAACTCCGAGTATGATGGGAATTTTTTTACTTCTTCAGCTTTAATGAGTAGCAGATTTAAGGGTGTGTAGCTTAAATGAGCATAGGTATTATCAGGATTTACAGAATGTAAATCTTCAATTTGTTTTCCTGTTGGATCTGTGTACTTTATAGGGTTATTATTAGCGTACATATAAGGAGACTCTTCTGCTTTGTAAATTGGATCTACTTGAGTGAATCTGCCTATAGTTGGATTGTAATATCTTGCTCCAAAGTAATATAGATTACTAGAATCTAGTTCTTTTCCACTAAATTTGAATTTTTCATTTCCTTCTTGTGTGTATATATTTCCATATGGTTGGTAGTTAGCTTGATATTCTATATCCCCTTGTTGATTAGTAGTAATTCTATTACTACTAATATGGTCTTTAGTAAAGTATACTATCTCTTTATTATTATCTAGCTTACTTATACTAGTGTAACTTATGTATTGTGGTTCATTTACTAGTTGTTGAGGTTCTTGTTGTTGTATTGTAGTTATTTGTTGTTGTTCTTCTATTGGTTGTTCTTGATTCGTTATTGTATATATTATTGGAGCAGAGAATACTAATTTATGGTTATTATTATAATATGGGTATATTTCTAGTTTATTTGGGTCTGATTTAGTTTTAAATATTAAAGATACTGTAGAATAAGGTTGGAGATTATTGTTTATTAATAAAGTGTCTTGATTATTATTAGAGTATATATTAACTCTAAATCCATGAAACTCTTGATTAGAATTACTTGAGATTAATATTTTTATTGTATTATCTAAGTAATATACTTGTTGTATTTCTATAGAAGGATATAGTGGACTATCTTTATTAGGAAATAAAGATAATGCAATAACCGGAATTGATGAGATTAATAAAACAAAGATACCAACACCTAATTTTTTCATAAAATACTAAGATTTAGATTTATATTTAAGTTTTACTAACGATTGCAGCTAGTTTTAAATATTCCAAAGTATTATACTACATAATGAAGATAAATTGTGTCTTTTGTAGTAATAATCCTAAAACTTGCCCTATTCACGGAATAAAATTTTTTTTAGGAAATAAAGAGATTAAAGAGTTTAGTAGTGTTAGTCCTCCAACAGTATTTATTGGCAGCAAATTGAAATACCCTAGTGTAAATATTGGAGTAATGAGCCCTCCTGAAAGAGTAGAAGACCCTTGGATTTTAGATATACCTAGTTATTGGGCACAAAATAATTTTTCTATAAACCAAATAATAAACCTAAGAAGGAACTTAATCAATTCAAGAAAAAAAGCTAATGCCAGAGAATTAAATGATAAATTTGTTAATTCACTTCAAGAAATTGGCATGGCTGTTAAACCAGTGGATGTTGAAATTGAATTAAATAAAAGGATAAAGATGGGCTTAAATTTAGATGAAATAAATTCTCCAAGAGGGCCTTCTGGTGAAGTTAAAAAATTGAAAATTAATGATAATATCAAGGTTCATAACAAAGTAGAAAAGCTGTTGACGCCTTAAATTACTTATATGATAGCGGTTTCAATGAACAACAACTGTCTCAATTATTGTCAATAGGTATACTTGGATTAAAAGATAATAGGAGATTAGTTCCTACAAGATTAAGCATTACTGCAACAGATGATATAATCGGAAAAAAGCTAATTAAAGACATTGTAGACTTCAAAGAATTGGACAGTTTTTCTTTATTTTTTGGTGGTTATCTTGGAAATTTTTATCTTATAATGATGATCCCTAATAACTTTAGTTATGAAATATTTGAAACTTATCTAAATAATGCTAATAATTCTAGAATAATAAGCACAACAGACTATGAAAGTTATTTTGGAAGAACAAATTATGCATCCCAAACTGCTGGAGGTTATTATACAGTTAGATTAGCTATACTTGAGAAGTTAAAAATGTTAAAGAGAAAGGCTTCCATAATAGCCCTTAGATTTATTACACCTTCATATTATATGCCTTTGGGAGTGTTTGTAACTAGGGAGGCTACAAGAAAAGCTTTAAAAAATGAGCCTAGAAATTTTAATAGTTTTGAAGAGATGTTAAGTTACGCAAATATTCTAATAAAGAGTAAATTTCAATTTGACATTAATCAAATAATTAAGAAAAGTAAATTGATTAAAGATATTAAAACCCAAAAGAGGTTAAGCAATTATTTTTAATTTTTTGAGCCTAAGTCGCTAAATCCCAAAATTAATATTACTACTCCAATTAAAATGATTAAACTAGGAATATTCCCAAGAATTAAGAATAATAAGTTCTTAAATTGCTGTGCAAAGAATCCGTTTAGCCATCCAGAGATATAAATATATATGCCTACTATGATAACAAACAATCCCAGTATGGTTTTAAACAATGCATTCATGATAATCAGTATAACAAAAAAATTTATATAGCTTTTCAAATTACTAGAAAGATTTATAAAGATAGTGCCTGCTTTTTAGAAAAATGACCTTAATGAAGTATCTTCAAGAGAGCTGGAATAACCAGGATCCTAAAGTTTATCAGCAAAAATTGATTGCATGGAGAAGGGAACCTGTAAGTGTAAAAGTTGAACATCCTTCAAGACTAGATAGAGCAAGGTCTCTTGGATATAAGGCAAAAGAAGGTATTCTAGTTGTCAGAACTAGGCTTAGAAAAAGCAGAAGGATGCGACCACAGATCAAAAAAGGCAGGAAATCAAAGAATAAAAGACAAAAATTAATTGTAAACAAAAATTACAGACAAATAGCTGAAGAGAGAACTGCTAAGAAGTTTAGAAATTTAGAAGTTATGAATTCTTATGAAGTTGCCAGAGATGGCCAATTTATATGGTATGAAGTAATATTAGTAGATCCAAATCATCCTGTTATTAAGGCTGATAAAAATATTAATTGGATTAGCAATAAATGGAATACTGGAAGAGCATTTAGAGGTTTGACAAGCGCTGGAAGAAAAGCTAGAGGGTTAAGAAACAAAGGTAAAGGCGCTGAAAAAGTTAGACCAAGTCTAAGAGCAAACAGGAGCAGGTTACATTAAATTCAAATTTGTCTAATCTAATTAAAATAAATAAATTTAAATAAATTAAGGATGAATAAGTAAATAATGGTGTTAAATGAGTGTTTAATTTTAAAAGAAAATAAAATTTTAGTCTTAAAAAACAATAGTAAGTGGGGATTGCCTTCTATAGAAGTAGATGACCATGAAGATGCTGAAGCCTTATTAAAAAAACATATGAAAGATAAATTTGGAATTTCTATAGATATAATTCAAATTTTCAACACGTATCAAATCCTTAGGAATGAAAAAAATGTGAATGTTAACATATATGAAGCTTCTTTACTAGATGGAAAAATTGAATCTAAAGAAAATGGCAAAGTTAATTTCTTGAGTGTGGAAGAATTAAATAAAAGCGAGACATCTGAGACTTTAAAATTAGTTATGGATGAATTATGATTGATCAAGAAGTGCTTAGTAAAATAAAAAGTTTACTTGACAAAGCAGAAAATCCTTTATTCTTCTTTGATGATGATTGTGATGGTACTTGCGCTTTTTTAATTCTAAGAAAATATAAAGAATTTGGTTATCCCGTACCTGTTAAAGGTAAACCAGAATTAAATGTAGACTTCTTGAATAAAGTTACTGAGTATAGTCCTGATTTAATTTTTGTACTAGACAAACCAAAAATAAGCCAAGATTTTGTGAACAAAGTAAGTGTTCCAATTGTTTGGATTGATCACCACCCTTTGCAAAGTACTAAGGGGATAAAAATTTATTGCAATCCATTAATTTATGATATTAAAGATACCAGAAGTACAACTTATTGGGCTTATCAAATTATAAAAGATTTCAAATGGGTTGCTATGGTAGGTTGTATTGCAGATTACCATATCCCAAATTTTGCAGCTGAATTTAGTAAAGAATATCCTGATTTATTTTCAACAGATATTAATGATCCTGGACAAGCTTTATATGACACTCAAGTAGGAAAGTTAGTAAAAATTTTAGGTTTTAATTTGAAGGGGAAAAACAGTGAAGTAAAAAAATCATTGAGTTGTTTAATTAAAATTAATGATCCTTATGAGATATTAAATGCAACAAGTAAGGAAGGGATGTTTTTATTAGAAAGATATGAAAAAGGCAATTTGATTTATATGGATCTTTATAATAAGGCAATGAAAGATAATAATGATAAGGATTTTTTAATATTTACTTATCCTGATAATGGTTTTGCTATATCTTCAGAATTAGCTACAGAATTACAATATAGGAATAAAGAAAAATATGTTATAGTTGGTAGAGTTAAAGAAGACAGCGTTGTTTTAAGCATAAGATGTAATAAAAGGCCAGTTAGGGATATTTTATTAAAAGCGCTAGAAGGATTAAATGGGTATGGAGGAGGGCATTTGCACGCCTGTGGTGCGGGCATCCCTAAAGATAATTTTGTTATGTTTGTAAAAAGATTTAAGGATTTAGCTGATAAAGAAATCAGAATATGAATTTTCCAAAATTAATAAAGTTTTAAAATATGCCTCTCTTTTTAGAACTTTGTTTTTATAATTAGTTTTATTACTGCTTTTACTATTTTAGGTATTATATGCGCTTTATTTAGATATTATTGATTATTTCCTTTTAGAAGGTTTGGTCAAATTTCTATAGAGTTTAAAGATTAAAAGAATTACTAGCAATATCAATGCTATAAGCAATATGAAATACAATATGTCCCAAATACTCCAACCATAACTATAGTTCATCATCCCAGGACCAATTGTATTACCATAGTAACCTTGACGTGCCATCATGTTCATCATTCCCTTATTTCCTAACATACTTCCATACTCATTGCAGTACATTGTTTTTGCAAGATTTATGTGAAATTGGGCATCTTCATTAGGATTTTCTTCCAAGCCCATCATTTTATCCATTAATTCATGACTTTCACCTGGATGCATTTGCTCCATTAAATATTCGCCAAGTAGTTTTAACTGGTCATTGGATAGTTCATTACAGGAAATTTTAGAGTCTATTATGATCTTAGCTTGATTGACTTCTTCTGTAGTTACTGTCGCTGATACAGCTAAGCTTAAGATTAGTAATGTTACAAACAAAATAGATAAGCTCTTCATACTAGAAAAATGGTGTTCGTATTATTTAAATTTTTGTATTTTCAGAGGTCTATATTCACCCTGCTCCACCCCCGCCACCTCCTCCGCCTCCGCCTCCTCCACCCCCAAATCCACCAGAGCCGGAAGTCCCTGAGGAACTAGCAAAAGAAGAGCTAAAAGTATTCATTGATGACACAAAATTAGATGTATTAAACGAATGATAGTTAACTGTACCCACAAATAACGCGGAATTTTGTGTTGAATTAGGAACTACTAATTTCATTGCCTCTTGAACTTTGTCTGCTACGCCTAAGGAGATTGCATAAACTAAGTACTTTTCCCATATGACAATAGATGCGGGAGGGTAGTGTTTCATTCTACTAAAGTTTTTAAGATATTTCTTAAGGTTACGCCACTTATTATAATGAATTGCACCAATTAAAGTTCTGCTTGGAAGCGCTCCGGGAAGAATTGCATAATTCAAAAAAAAGCCAAAGAATCCTGCAACCGCAAATGGAAATAGATTTATATCATTTCTAAATACTGCTAATGATAATATGCCCGCAACTATAAAAAAGAAACAAATTATTGAGTAATAGTTAGATGCATTAAATTTAGAGAAGAAATTCATTGACTCGGTTTCTTTTTTAGTTTGATCTTGCCATGATTCAAAATCACTTCTGAAGGCCCAAGCATCATACTGGACATTCTTTCTAAATTCATTGAATGTTATGGAATCATTTTTCATGTATTTATTCAGAATTTCTATTATTTTCTTCTCGTGTTTGGCAAGCGAAGTGGTTGATTTATTTGTTTTATTTATTTTATAGTCAGTATCTGGACCAAAAACTCCTAAGAATTTCTTTTTCTTAATTACTTCGAGTTTAAGGTTACCTTTTAAACACAAATAAAGTATTGATGCAACAAAATCTTTTGCATTAGGTTTTTTTGAATTATGATGAATTAACGCCCCCACAATTGCGGGGCTATAATCAAATGGAATGTCCCTTTCATATATCGCGTTGTATTGACCTTTTACATTTGGCTCTTTCCCCCAAATTAAGTAAAAGATGAAGAAAATTAATAAAACTGATAGTAACGGAGATAAGAAAATAAAGGCCCTTAATGGTTTGGAGGCAACAAAATAGTTAGTATTCTTATAATGTTCTTCTTCAGTTATTATATTTTGTAATGAATTAGAGTTAAACTTCTGGGAGTAAGTAGAATCCTTAATTGTATAAGGAGGAAATGCTACTCTTAACTCAACCCATTGATTTTTGGGGATATTAAAAGCTTGAAATATTACTTTTTGATTATTCAAAATTTCAATTTTTCCATTTAGTTTTGGATGGCCCCACGTATAAACCTCTTTGGCGTCACTAACTTTTGATGGGAGATTAAATGTTCCTTGTAAATCGGTAACTTCTGAATCCCAACCAGAGGGCCAAATTTTCCAGTAGAATTCTGTAATATCATTATAAATTCTTAATGCGTTTTTTAATTTGTATGATATTAAGAATATTTTTTGCTCATTTAATGCTTGATATTGCCAATTGATTCTTAGTGTGTTTGATGAAATTATGTTAGGATATGAGTTAATAGGAATTAATTGGTTATTCATAATTTCAAAAACTTTTATGTCTTCAATAATTTCTTTATCATAATAAATATCTCTATATGCATAAGAAAATTTACCGTTAAAATTGAAAGTTATTGATTCATTAATTAGGAGGCTTGCATCATCGTTTACCGAAATATCAATGTTTGCTTTAGGGATTGAATAAGATTTTGCGTTTACACAATAAAATGATATGAATATTAACAAAATTAAGAAAATTAAAAAGTACTTCTTTTGCATATTTATATAGGGATTTAAATACTTATAAAATTTTCTAATGCTTTTTTAAGCACTTCCCACTGCCCCGTATTATTAAAAAACCTTAATTATTTTTAAGAAAATTAATTGTTTCTTGAATTATTAAATTAAGCCAGTTTTCATTAGAATAAGAATGGTCTGCCCCCTCTATTGGCTTTAATTTAATTTTTTTGTTATCATAAACTATTTTTTGGGAATTACTAAATGTCACAAACTCATCTTTAGTTCCATGTAGGATTAATATAGGATAATTTATATGGTACAAGTCACGTTTATTTATTTTTATATCGCTGAGATGTTGGAAGTTCTGCAGTTTTGCTTCTTTAGCAAAAATAAAATTAGAATCAGTCATATATTTTATCGCAGGAGCCCATAAAACTAACCTTTTAATATTAATATTTACATAAGGTAGCAATAGGCCTGCGCCAAAGCTTTTTCCAACCATAGAAATTTCTGTAAAACCTTTGCTCTGTAAAAAAGAGAATGCTTGATTTAAAATATCATAAATTTCTGAAATTGTTAATCTTTCGAGTTCTATTTCGGAGTTCCATATATCAAACCTTAAAAAAGCAAAGTTAGCATTAACTAGGCTAGCACTTAGTTTATTGTATCTTTCATCTGTTAAAGCATTCCCACTAACGCCTGGAAGAAGTATTACCGCCTTATTAGAATTTAAAGGTTTTTCTAATTTATGTTCAACTTCTTCAAAATCCATAAAAATACCACTTTAATAAGATATATAAAACTTGTTGGAAGCTATAGATAGATACATTCTTCCCATAATTTTATAAATAAGCAATAGAGAGTATTATAATGGAAAGTTACGAAAAATTATTAGCAAAGGCTAGAACTAAGTTACCTGAGAAAAGTAAAACTAGTGAGAGGTTTGAAATTCCTGCTGTAAAGGGGCATATTCAAGGGAGTAAGACAATTGTAAGTAATTTTATCCAAATTTGTGATACTTTTAGGAGAGAACCAAGTCATTTACTCAAATATTTATTAAGAGAACTAGCTTCTCCAGGGTATATTGAGGATACTAGGTTGGTATTAGGAAGAAAAATAAGCTCTAATCTAATTAATGTCAAAGTACAAAGATATGCCGAGGATTTTGTATTATGTAAAGAGTGCAAAAAACCTGATACAACTTTGTTTAAGGAGGAGAGAATTTTAATGATAAAGTGTTCTGCTTGTGGGGCAAAACACACTGTTAAGACAAAAATTTAAAATGTATGTAAAAGTGCATAAAGATGGGTTGGTTCAAGTATTAGCCGTGTGTGACGAAGACATAATTGGAAAAACTATTGAGGACGAGAAAATTAAAATTGAAGTTAGTGAAAGATTCTATAAAGGACAAGCAATAGATGAAAAAAAGTGCTTGAAAATGATGAAGGAATTTGGGAATATAAATATGATTGGAAAAAAGTGTGTGAAATTAGCTTTAGATAATGGAATTATAGAAAAAGATAATATAATATTAATAAATAAGATTCCTCATGCACAGCTAATTTCTCTGTAACATGACTATTTACACAAATAATAAGTATTATGAAGCTATCCTGCAACTCAGACCAAGAAATTTGGCCCTTATAAAATTAACTAAGGATTATATACAAGACGGAAATTTTTTAATATCAAAAGAAATAGATAAAAAATTTGGAATTGATTTATATTTAAATAATAAAAAGGGAGCTGTTAATATAGCCAGAAAATTAAAGAAAAGGTTCAAGGGAGATATAAAACTGTCAAGGAAATTATACTCTGTTGATAGAATGACTAGTAAAAGATTATGGAGGGTCACAGTCTTATTTAGGTTAAATGAGGAATAAAATATTTTATCTTATTTTCGTAATTTTTTTATCTGTTAATAGTTATGCAGCCGTGGAGAATTACAATGATATCGAGAGTTTGTGGATTGATATAAATATTGACTCTAGTATAAAAGTTACTCAAAATGATGATGAGTTTATTTTTGATCATTTAAACACTGAGTTAACTTTATTACCTGTAACTGATTCTAGACAAAAAGTGCAGTCTCTACAAATCATATCAGAACCTGAGGCGTCTATTGAACAAAAAAATTATATTTTATACAAATGGAATGAGTTTAATAATGAATATATTTTTGGTTTGAAAGGATCAATTCAAACATTTAACAAGATTTATGAAATCCCTAATGCTAAATTTCCAATTTTAAGTGTGGACAAATCTTTAAGGCAGTATTTGGAACCTACTGATAATATAGACATAAATGATGAAATAATTACTAAGGCCTCTTCATTAGCACAAGATAAAAATAATTTATTTGAAGTAACCTTTACAGTTGCAGATTGGGTTAAGGCTAATATTGAGTATGACTTAAATACGTTGACTGCCACTGCAGTTCAAAAATCAAGCTGGGTCTTGGATAATAGACAAGGAGTTTGTGATGAAATAACAAGTTTATTTATATCAATGCTTAGAAGTATTGGAGTTCCAGCGAGATTTGTTTCAGGTATGGTTTACACAAACCTTGATTATACTTTTGGAAATCATGGATGGGCTGAAGTTTATTTTGAAGGTTATGGCTGGGTTCCTTTTGATGTAACCTTCGGTCAGTATGGATGGATAGACCCAAGTCATGTAAAATTAAGTGATTCTGTAGACTCTGCCACTTATTCTGCTAAATACAAATGGAGAAGTTCGGGATTAGAAGTTGAACCACAAAGTTTAGTTCTTGATTCAAAAGTAAAGAGTGTTGGAACAAAACTACAAAGTCCTTACAATATTGAGGCTTCACTAATCGAAGATCAAGTTGGGGAAGGAAGTTACGTTCCACTTAAAGTAACTGTAGAGAATCCATTTGATTATTACGCATCTACAAGTGTTATTGTAACAAAGGCACCTCAAGTGATTGAAAAAAATGTAAAGCAAGTATTGCTAAGACCTAAAAGTAGAGGGGATGTGTTTTGGATTATTAAAGTACCAGATAATCTAGACTCTAATTATTTATACACTGCGGATATAGAAGTTAAGGATTCTTTTGGAGGCAAATCATCAATTAGTTTGGATTACTCAAGTTCTTACAACAAAATAACAGAAAAAAAAGCAAAAGACATAATTGATGATTACACAAATATTAAAGAGGTTACATATTCTCAATATATTTCCATTAAATGTAGCCCAGATAAAAACTACTATTTTAGTTACGAAACAGCAAGTATTTCGTGCACTATAAAGAACAAAACAAATGATTTATTAAGTAATATTAACTTATGCATGCAAAAACAATGCAAGATAGTTAATGTCAGAGGACAACAAAACTTAGATGTAGTATTTGAATTAGCATTAAATGAATTTTCAACACAAACTATTGTTGTAGATGCTGAAGTGAATAACAAGCATGTTAATGAT
>Ga0209541_10005019_pt1 | contig 23231 bp, 26 predicted proteins | sample RifCSPlowO2_01_FD_184027 | JGI IMG/M metagenome (GOLD analysis project Ga0209541, IMG submission 184027) | Groundwater microbial communities from Rifle, Colorado - Rifle CSP2_plank lowO2_0.1 (SPAdes) (version 2) | ecosystem: Environmental > Aquatic > Deep subsurface > Groundwater | place...
CGTAAGCGGTAAGTCGCGAGTTCGATCCTCGCCTCTGGCTCTGGCGGGGCAAGCTAGATATGTCTGTCGTCACCTTACATTGTTTGAGTACCCGATAATTATAAATTAAATAAGATATGCCTATCTCTAACGGGATGGAAAAGGTAGAAATAGAAAAGAAAATAAAAGAAGTAGAAGAGCAGATGAATTCTGCCGACTTTTGGGTGGATAAAGAAAAAGCCAAAAGTGCAATCAAGGAGTACCAAGACCTAAAAGACGCGCTTTCGGGTGTTGGTAAGTATGACAAGGGGGACGCCGTGATGACTATATTTTCCGGCGCCGGCGGGGTGGATGCAGAGGATTTCGCTCGGATGTTATTTCAAATGTATTCAAAATATCTGGATAATAAAAAATGGGCATATAAAATTCTTCATGAAAATGAAAATGACCACGGCGGTGTAAGAAACATAACGATAGAAATATCCCAGCCTTCGCGCAAGGCTATGGCGGGCGAAGCCGGCCCTTATGGAACACTGAAAAATGAATCCGGCGTCCATCGCCTCGTTAGGATATCTCCGTTTAATGCCAAAAACCTTCGCCACACCTCTTTTGCTATGGTGGAAGTTATACCAAAATTTGAAAAGACAGGGGAGATAGAAATTTCTGAGGATGATTTGAAAATTGAATTTGCCCGCTCATCTGGTCCGGGTGGACAAAACGTAAACAAAAGAGAAACAGCAGTCAGAATCGTACATATACCTACAAATATCTCCGCGCATGTTGATGGCGAGCGCAGTCAAGCACAAAATAAAGAAAAGGCACTGGAAGTTTTGCGTGGAAAACTGTATTATAAAATGGAAGAAGAAAGAAAACGGACAGAAAAGGGTATGCAAATTTCAAGTACCACAGATGCAGAATGGGGAAATCAGATTCGTTCCTATGTCCTTCATCCATACAAGATGGTAAAAGACCACAGAACAGGTGTTGAAATCCGTAATACAGAAGAAGTTCTTGATGGGAACCTGGAAGCATTCATAGAGGCGGAGAAAAACATATAACACAAATATACAAATAAATGCGAATGACACGAGTTTCTCTAACCTCTAACCCCTAACCTCCAATCTCTATTACATATGATCCACTTTGATAAAGTAAGTAAAATTTATAATGACAACTCCGTGGCGCTTGACAGCGTTTCCCTTAAAATTGAGCCAAAAGAATTCATATCAATAGTTGGGCACTCTGGTGCTGGCAAGACCACACTCCTAAAAATGCTTCTGGCCGAGGAAAAACCGACCGATGGCTCGGTTTATTTTGAGAGCTATGACATACACGCTCTTAATAAGAAGGAAATAGATAATTTGAGAAGAAAAATTGGTACGGTATTTCAGGACTTCAAACTTTTACCGAATAAAACGGCCTATGAGAACATTGCCTTTGCCATGGAAGTAGCCGGGCGCTCGGATGAAGAGATAGAAGCGGATGTTCCACATGTCATAGGTCTTGTTGACCTGACAGACAAAATGTGGAATTTCCCAAACGAACTTTCCGGAGGAGAGAAACAGCGTTTGGCTATTGCTCGCGCTATAGTAAACCAACCAGATGTTGTTATAGCAGATGAGCCGACAGGTAATCTTGATCCCATAAATACATACGAAGTTGTTCAGATTTTGAAAAAAATAAATAATCTTGGTACAACGGTAATTCTAACAACCCACAATAAGGGCGTGGTAGAATCTTTGGGGGGAAGAGTTATAACTATGGAAAAAGGGCGCATTACAAGAGATGACAAAGGAGGTCAGTTCTCCATGTAATAGCCGGTAGCTCCGACGCTCGCCAAAGGCGAGGTCGGAGCCCCGTACCAGAGACTTTGTCTCTGCGTCGGGGCCAGTAGCCAGTAGCCTGTAACCTATAACCTAACACCTAGAACCTACACCAATGCTTTGGATAAAAATAAAAAGAATCGTAAAATCAGGGGCCATTAATTTTTGGCGTGGCGGTATCGTCACGCTTGCTTGGGTGATGATAACTGTGGCCACACTTTTTGTTATGGGATCTCTCATCTTTCTTGGTGCCACATTGAAATCCACTCTTAATCAAATAAAAAATAAAGTTGATGTTAATGTTTATTTCACTCGAGATGCGCCAGAAGCGGATATATTGTCCCTGAAAGATAAACTTGAACAGCTTCCAGAAGTTGCTTTGGTTGAATATATATCCCGCGAAGAGGCGCTAGCTGATTTCAAAGCCAAAAATGCCGATGACGAACTTCTGCTTCAGGTTTTTGATGTCTTGGATGACAATCCACTTGGCGCAAACTTGAATGTAAAAGCCAAAGACCCATCGCAGTTTGGGAGCATTGCCAATTTCTTGCAGGAAGATTCATCACTCTCCGGCGCCGGTATTTCCATAATAGATAAAGTAAATTACAAACAGAATAAAATTGCCATTGATAAAATCACCGCCATCATAAGTTCTGTTGAACGGCTTAGTGTCATTGTTACTTTAATTTTCTTCATTCTGACAATCGTTATTACCTTTAATACTATTCGTCTGGCGATTTATTCTTCAAGAGAGGAGGTTGGTGTGATGCGACTTGTTGGCGCAAGCGATAGGTACATTCGCGGGCCATTTGTTATTCAGGGGATTCTCGTCGGTGCGGTTTCGGCGGTTGTCGTCCTTCTGTTATTTCTACCTTTGACAATGTGGGTTGGTCCTCTAACCGAAAGTTTTTTTGAAGTCATAAATCTTTTTGATTATTACATTTCCAATTTCTGGCAGATGTCATTAATTCTGCTTACGTCAGGAATCTTATTGTCTGGAGCCTCAAGTTATTTAGCAGTCAGAAAATACATCAAATTTTAACGAGCAAAAACTCGTTAAAATTTGAGCTAAAAGCTACAAGTTTCAAGTTAAAAGAACTAAAAAAAGAGCTAAAAATAGCCTCTTTTTTGCGGTTGAAGTCGTGTCGGAAGCTCTGTATAGTTAAGGAGAAATACTAAATACCAAATACTAAATAAAATAATTTCCAAACATTATTTATGTTATTTGCCTGCATCTATAAAATTTCATATGGTCTGTGTTTATAATTTTGGTAATTAGAAATTGTTTAGATTTTAGATATTAGGGTTTGATTATTATTATGCCAAGTCATAAGTATATATTCGTGATAGGGGGCGTAATGTCCGGAGTCGGCAAGGGAATTACCACCTCATCAATCGCTAAAATTCTCCAAAGCAAGGGCTTCAAAATAAATCCAATAAAAGTAGACCCGTATCTGAATGTAGATGCGGGGACAATGAACCCCACCGAACACGGCGAGGTTTTTGTTTTGAAATCTGGTCTTGAGACGGACCAAGATATGGGCAATTACGAAAGATTTTTGAATACCGACCTCGGAGACGAAAATTACATGACGAGCGGAACGATATATAAATATGTTATAGAGAAAGAAAGAAGTCTCGGTTATAAGGGCAAGTGTGTTGAGGCCATTCCGCATATCAGGGATGAGATTGTTCGTCGTTTTGAAAAAGCTACGGAAATAAATAAAAGCGATATTTCCATAATAGAAATTGGCGGGACCGTCGGCGATTATCAAAATATAATGTTCATAGAAGCGGCCAGAGTTTTGAAACTCAAAAATCCGAATGATGTTCTCTTTGTTTTGGTCTCGTATGCTCCACTACCGGCCAAAATTGGTGAAATGAAAACTAAACCAACCCAAAATGCTATGCGGGCATTAAATGGGCTTGGGGTTCAAGCCGACATGGTGGTGGTGCGCAGTGAAGGAGCGATGGATGGCAAAAGAAAAGAAAAAATTGCCATATCTTGCAATGTTATGCCGGAGAATGTTATCTCCGCTCCGGATGTTCTAAGTATTTATGATGTGCCGATTAATTTTGAAAAGGATAATCTCGGAGAAAGAGTTCTAGCACTTCTAAATATCAAGAAAAAAAGCAAAGTAGACATGAAAGAGTGGCGCGCTTATCTGAAGAAAATCAAAACTGCCAGAAAAAAAGTAAAAATCGGAATTGTCGGCAAGTATTTTGACACTGGTGACTTCGTCCTGTCGGACGCTTACATTTCTGTCATTGAGGCCCTTAAGTTTTCCTCATACAACCAAGGCGCTAAACCGGAATTGTCATGGCTTAATGCCAAAAGTTTTGAAAAAGGAGCCAACTTATCAGTGCTCGGTAAGTTTGATGGCATTCTTATCCCGGGAGGATTTGGCGAGACGGGGGTGGAAGGTAAGATTAAGGCCATAGAATATGCGCGCAAAAACAAGATTCCATACTTTGGACTTTGTTATGGTATGCAACTTATGCTTGTTGAATATGCCAGAAATGTTTTGCACTTGAAAAATGCTCACACCATTGAAATAGACGAAAATACCCCACATCCGGTCATAGATGTAATGCCGGAACAAAAAAAGATATTAGAAACAAAAGATTATGGTGGGACGATGCGTCTTGGCTCATATCCTTGCATTGTTAAAAAGGGAAGTATCGCGCGAGAAGCATATGGCAAGCACTTAATTCATGAGAGACATCGTCACAGATATGAAGTTAACCCGGAATATATAGAAAAATTTACACAGAAAGGAATGTTATTTTCCGGTGTCTCTCCTGATGATAAACTTATGGAAATAGCAGAGCTGTCGAGAAATATTCACCCGTTCTTTCTTGGCACCCAATTCCACCCGGAGTTTCAAGCTCGCCCGCTTGCCCCACACCCGCTATTTAATGAGTTTATAAAATCAGCGTTGAGGGGTAAGGGTAGACAGAATAGAGTAGACAGTAGACGGTAGACAGCAGGCTGTAAAATGTAGACAGTAATTTATAAATTTGGATTTTGGATTTATTTCAAAAAACATGGCAGAAAATCCACAGACTATTGCATACATAGACGGTGCAAATTTGCACAAGGGAGTCGCATCGCTTTCGTGGAAATTGGATTATAAAAAATTTCGGTCATGGATGCGTCAGAAATTTGGCGTGACGGATGCGTGTTTGTTTATTGGTCTAATACCCAAAAACGCGTTTCTCTACACCGCACTACAAAATAATGGATACAAGCTATCTTTCAAAGAAGTCATTTATGATGGCGAAGGAAAAGCGAAAGGAAATTGCGATGCTGACCTGGTGCTTCAGGCGACTCGCGATCATTACGAGCATAATGTTTCGTCAGTTGTTCTTGTTTCAAGTGATGGCGACTACGCACCGCTTGTGAAGTTCTGGCTGGAGAAACAGATCAGCTGTATAATTGTTTCTCCATCTTCGGTGGAAAAATGCTCTGTGTTGCTGAAACGTACAGGTGTGCCAATTGTATACTTAGAAAATGTCAAGCATAAAATATGTCTATAGTAAAAATGAAAAGGCCCCCGGCGCGGACATATCCGCACAAGGGTCCTTCTCGTAGTGATAAGTAAAAGTTATCAAATTGCAACCAAAAAGTCAAGTTAGTTGTGGATATCCAAAATTTGGACAAAATACTAAATACTAAATAATAAATAACATACACATGCACATAATAAAATATTTCGCGAAGAATTTATCAATTGTCATCGGACTGGTTCTTATTTGGCGCGGAGTTTGGTATGTCCTTGATGGTTTGGATATTATCTTCTTTGGGGGCAACCACATCTGGACGGCGGTTGTTGGGATATTGATTGGCCTTGCGGTTCTCTACATACCGGACCATGATTTGAAGGAAATATCGAAGTTGTAATAGGTGCCAGGTTCTAGGTTGTAGGTTCTAGGTGTTAGAGAAAAGGTGAGAGAAAAGGCAAAAAACTTGATTTTTTTGGTTTTTATAGTATAATTTTACCAGATTGAAGACAATGGAAAACAAAAAACAAGACCTAAGAAAAGAATATAAAATGGATAAAGTGGCAAGGTTGTTCAAAGCGGTTCGCCGCTCTTTTTCACTTTCACTCAAACTTTCACCGTGGCTAACCCTATCTTTGGTTGTGATTGGTATCGTTTCCTATCTTTTGCCAATCCTGCAGGCCAAGATTCTGGGAGATGTTGTAGATAAAATTTTCAATTTTTTCAAGATTGGCGCGGGGTCTCTCCCTGTCACCCTGATCATCCTTTATTCATCGGTCTGGGCGTTGGGTAGAATTGTTTCCAGAGTTAGAGAGCTCTTTGACAAGCGATGGGGTCTTTATATGGAAGAGGGGCTTGAGGTTCTTGTCGCAAGAAAAAGAGCCGAAATAGACCTTGGACGATATGAAGATCCTGAATTCCAAAATCTTCTTAATAGAGCTTTTGACAGGAGTATCTGGCCAGTTATCAATTTGGCCGGATCTCAAGAACACAATATCTCGAATATTGCTGTTTTGGCGGTTGCTTCGTGGGTGGCTGCCAGTCTTGACCCGAAGATTTATCTGATAGTTCTGCTGACACTTCTGCCATCCTTTTTCTCACAGCTGAAGTACGGCGCGAGAAAGTGGCACATCTGGGCTGAAAATAGTCCAAGGCAGAGAAAGTATTCGCACTTGCGCAGTCATGTACAAAACAGAGTTGGCATAACCCAATTAAAACTGTTGCAAGCCAAAGACAAGATAATAGGAATGATCCAGGAAATTCTTGGGTCCTTCCGTAGAGACCAACTGAAGGTTGACACTGGCAGATTCTTGGCAATGACGTTTTCCGATATCGTGGTTTCTGTCGGCTTCGCATACTCGTTCTTTCTTATTGTTCGAGATGTGTATGTCGGTGCCATTCCCGTTGGCCAGATGGTCTTTTTGATTGGTGTTTTAGGACAACTCATTGGTGCCCTGAATTCATTTCTGTCAAGTATTGCCGAGCAGTATGAGTTAAGCATGTTTGCCTCAGACATCTTTGAGGTTCTGGATACCGAACCAAGTGTTCAGAGAGCGAAAAATCCAAAGAAACTCAATCTCAAAGTGTCTCCGAGAATAGAATTTCACAATGTTTGGTTTCAGTACGGCGGTCAGGATAGCTGGGTACTGAAAAATATAAACTTAACTCTAGAACCAAATGTGAGGTTGGCGCTGGTGGGCGAAAACGGCGCTGGCAAAACAACGCTCGTTAAACTTCTGACCAGAGTCTATGACCCGACCAGAGGAGAAATTTTCATCAATGGTATCAATTTAAAAGAACTGGACATTGACGAATGGCATTCCTATCTGGCAATTCTATTGCAGGATTATCGCAACTATGAATTTCTGGTTTGGGAATCCATTGCCATGGGGCGCTCTGATGAAAAAATGTCCCGCGAGAGAGCGGAACTTTCTGCGCAACTTGCAAGCGCCGATGATTTCATCAATCTCTGGCCGAACAAGTTCAATCAGCAAATCGGCAGAGAGTTCGAAGGGGGTATAGACCCGTCAAAGGGCCAAAGTCAAAAGCTTGCCATAGCGCGGACAATTTACCGTGATGGATTTGTCATCGTCTTTGACGAGCCGACTGCTTCCGTGGATGCCAAGTCTGAAGAGAAAATCTTTGAGCAGATGGAAGAAACTGCGTCTGGCAAAACTCTGATTCTTATTAGCCACAGGTTCAACACTGTTTCCAAGGTTGATAGGATTTTGGTTCTGCATGATGGAGAAATTGTTGAGGATGGCCCACATAAACGACTCGTGGCTCTCGGTGGCCATTACGCTTCCATGTGGCACTCTCAAGCCAAGGCCTACCAAGAGACAGAGGAGGACGAAGAAGGAAACGAAAAAATCGCTTGAAAAATACACCGCCAATTCCGAAAGACACGAACGTGTCTTTTACGGGGTTGGCGGTTTTCGTTTTAGATTTTTCATATATTTTGTATACCCTTCATATATTTCGTATACCCATTGTACATCTAATATATGCTATAGCATATATTAGATGTACATGGTGCCACACTTCTCCTAAATCTTTTTTATTTCAACAAACGCCAAATTCGTAGTTTACTAAGACATCGGCCAAGTTGGCCGGTTATTAAACTTGCTTTGGTTGCCTTACTTGATATCTAGGATTTGCCATGCTATACTCTTAGCATCTATAAGGAAAGGCACCTCTTAGGGTTTTGTCCCATAGCGGTGCCTTTTCATTTGTACTCCAATTTATTTCGTAAATTTTTCATAAATAAAATTCTTTCTTTCACTTCTTTTTTCAATAAAGAAGAACATATCTCCACATATGGGCTCATAACAAATTTTAGCTTGCTATTCTCGTATAGGTATTTAACTAGGGAATAAAAATCTCTGTCACTGGAAACTATAATGGCCTTATCATAGTTTGGGGCGTCAATGATTGCTTGCAAGACAAGATCAGCGTCTATATTCCCTTTTATATTTCCATCGCCGTCTGGGATAGTTGGCTTGAAGACGAGAACATAACCGACTTTTTGAAGCTCTGAATACAATGGTTGATTACCAGCCACATAACCAATAAAGTAATAGGCCGTCACCACCAAATATTTTTCTTTGAGATATTTTCTAAATCTAAAAAAATCAAGTTTCCATCCAAGATTCTAAATTCCCATATTTAGGTTTTGCCCATCTATAAAAGCAAAGTTATTTTCGTTATTTTTCATGGGTATTATTTTACACTATTTTTATTTCAATAAACGCCAAATTCGTGCTAAATTTAGAAAAATAGAAGTTGGAGATTAGAGGTTGGAAGTTGGAGATTAGAGGTTGGAAAGACCTCTTACTTCTTAACTTGCGCTTTACCTGTCTCGCTAAATAAACAATAAATTTCTGCCCGTAGTTGCGGGATCGTCTAATCGGTAGGACCCATGCCTCTGGAGCATGTTATCTTGGCACGCCCCCACACCAATACGGATTTATTTTAATTACGTTAATAATATGAGGACTTGCTTCTAATGCTGCGGGATCGGCTAATGGTAGGCCCCCTGACTCTGGATCAGGTAATCTTGGTTCGAATCCAAGTCCCGCAGCATTGGATGGAAGTCAATGAAAGATTGGTGTGGGGGTGAAAGTCCAAGTCCCGCAGCTACGGGCAGAAACAACTTTGACGGGGGGTAGTGTTTTTAAAGCAAAAAATCTATTCTCAAATTCTTAAGAATTTGAGAATAGATAATGGGAGAGGGCGCTGCGGAGGGGAGCGGGGACAACATGTTTGAAGTAAAAACATCTATTCTGGCTTTCTGCAGAAAGCCAGAATAGGGAGCCAGAACATATATTTAAAAAACAGAAAGCCACATCTTGCCACATCTTGGTGTGGCTTTCTGTTTTTTGTTATAATTTAGCCATGAGAAGGAATACATATTTCGTTGCGGTTTTCCTTATATTTATTACGGTAACCGTACTGCACTTCCTGCGAATTCTCTGGGATTGGCCGGCCCGGATTGGCACTTGGGATGTCCCAATGTGGCTCTCCTGGCTTGCGGTGTTGCTTGCCGGCGCTCTAGCTTATCAGAGTTATCGCCTCCGAAAGATGGGTTAGTTTTAGTGCAGTTTTGGTAGTTTTTTACAGATCTTTTGCAACAAATTTTTTACAGGTCTTTATCTGATAGTAACATTCTCTCGTTCAACAGGCCCACCACAAGTAGGGCTGTGACTTCCAAAGGCACTGGTAACTTCGGGGTATTTTGATTGGTTATCATACTTGATAGATAGATTATGTGTGGAATAATTGGATATATAGGAGATAAGCAGGCAACTCCAATTTTAATCAATGGGCTTGAAAGATTGGAATATCGTGGCTATGACAGCGCGGGTCTTGCTATCCACCAAAACGGTAAAATAAACGTTTATAAGAAAAAAGGTAAAGTTTCCAATTTAAAAGAGGCACTGGCAAATAATATAAATACTGCCAGTACTACAGGTATTGCGCACACTCGTTGGGCCACACACGGTAAACCGAATAACATAAATGCTCATCCTCATATTTCAAATAATGGGCAGATTGTTCTTGTTCATAACGGAATAATTGAAAACTACGCTGAATTAAAACAAGCGCTCGAAGACCGCGGGTATGTTTTTCATTCAGAGACAGATACCGAAATCATTTGCAATCTCATTGAAGAGATAAAAAAAGAAGCGGTTTCCACCATAGAGGCGGTAAAAATAGCTCTGTCTAGGGTTACGGGGGCCTATGGCTTGGCGATTTTGTCTCGAGATGAGCCAGACCAGCTTATAGTTGCGAGGAAGGGCTCGCCAATTGTTGTAGGTGTCGGCAAAGGTGAATTTTTTGTGGCGTCTGACGCGGTGCCGATTGTTGAATATACCAAAGATGTTATCTATCTTAATGACGGAGATATTGCCGTGCTGAAAAAAGGCGGAGAATATATTGTAAGCGATATGAATAATGAAATTCGCAATCCAGAAATACAAAAGCTTGACCTTGATATTGAAGTTATTGAAAAAGGCGGTTTCGAACACTTCATGCTCAAGGAGATTTTTGAACAGCCGAAAGCCATTGAGGACAGCATTAGAGGTAGAGTGAACCTTACGAAGAAGACCATTGCTCTTGGCGGTATCAGAGATTATGAAGATACAATTCTTTCCGCGAAAAGAATTATTTTGGTTGCCTGCGGGACATCGTGGCATGCGGCCCTGGCCGGAGAATATTTCATAGAAGATTTGGCTCGGATACCAGTAGAGGTAGAATATGCATCGGAATTTCGATATCGCAATCCGATTATTAATAAAAATGATGTTGTGATAGCTATTTCTCAATCCGGAGAAACGGCTGACACGCTGGCGGCAGTTCAGATTGCAAAAGAAAAAGGAGCACTGGTGCTTGGTATATGTAATGTGGTTGGGTCTTCAATTGCTCGTGCTACTGATGCCGGTATATACACACATGCCGGCAGTGAAATAGGCGTTGCTTCGACCAAAGCATTCACCACCCAACTTTCTGTTCTCCTGCTCCTTGCTTTGAGACTTGGTTCTTTGAACAAAAATCTGCCAAAGAAAAGATTTACAGAAATACTTTCAGGACTTTGTCAGATTCCTGAACACATGCAGAAAATTCTTAATAAGAAAGACCAAATTTTCAAATTGGCAGAATCACTTATGGGGGCAAGAGATGTTTTTTATCTCGGCAGGGGTTATGGTTTCCCGACAGCTCTTGAAGGGGCATTGAAACTTAAAGAAATTTCATATATTCACGCCGAGGGTTATCCTGCGGCTGAGATGAAGCATGGGCCCATCGCGCTTATTGATAAAAATGTGCCTGTTATTTTTATTGCCACAGAAGGCAGGTCGCTTGATAAAATTTTAAGCAATATGGAGGAGATTATAGCCCGAGCTGGTAAAGTAATAGCCATATCATCACAAGATAGTAAATCAGTGTGTTCTGTTGCAAAAGAGGTAATTGAGATACCAAGAACAAATGAGGTTTTTGTGCCGTTTCTGGCCACATTACCTCTTCAAATGATTGCTTATCAGATAGCTGTGCTTGGCGGATGTGATGTTGATAAACCACGTAATCTCGCAAAATCCGTAACGGTTGAATAGTCCATGGTTTTTACCCCCAAACTCTCTAGCTTCCAGTTTCTAGCGCCTAGTGCTATACTGGGGCAGTCAAAATAGGTAATTTAATAGGTAATAATTAATAGACCCGAATCCTAGATTGCTAGTCTTCTAGCAACAGGATGGGTAGAAAAATATGGCAAAAGCAAATTCCGCGTTTATGAAGCCAATGAAGCTAAGCAGTGAGCTTGAGGCAGTTGTTGGCAAGGGCCCAATGCCGAGGTCAGAGGTTGTAAAGGCACTTTGGGTATATATTAAAAAGAACAATCTCCAGGACTCACAAAATAGGCGAAACATCAACGCCGATGCCAATTTGAAGAAAGTCTTCGGAGGCAAGGCCACGGTCAATATGTTTGAGATGACGAAGCTGGTGTCTAAACATTTGAGTTAAGATGGTAGACAGAATAAAGTAGACGGTAGGCAGGGACTAAATCTAAAGTTAAGTCTGTTCCAGGCTACAGACTACTATCTACTAACTACAAAACACATGGCGAAACGACTAAGTCAGGATATAAAAAATAAAACTTCGCGCTCTAGGAAAACCAAGAAAAGGTTGGCTGTTAAGTATGCGATGTTGAAGAATAAAAAGCGAAAAGGAAAAATATAAAAGGTAAGACGAAAGAGAAGGCGAAAGAGAAAAGTCCGACCAAAGTCGGACTCCGACCACAGGTCGGAGAGAAAAGCAAAAAATCCCCACATCGGGGATTTTTTGCTGTTTTGGTAAATAGGGAGAGGTGCCTTATCCGTATCACCAGGCCTAATTCCTTATACCGTAATTCTGCAGAATTACGGTATAAGGGCTGTCTTGCCCACACCATTTACTCGATTCACTTGACTTTATATACCCCCTGGGGGTATAATAGAGAATATGAGAAAAATAGCCAAAAAACAAGCGCTTAACCGCCTGAAACGCATTGAGGGGCAGGTCAGAGGTCTCCAGAAAATGGTTCTCTCTGATAAATATTGTGTTGACATAATCACCCAATCCACCGCTGTCAGAAACGCTCTTTCTTCCGTAGAAGACTTGATACTCGGAAACCACCTCAAAGAACATGTGGTCCATCAGATGAAAAGCAATCAAGAAAACAAAGCAATAGCGGAAATCGTTAATATATTTAAAAAAGCCAAGAAAAAATAATTATAGAAATTATCAATAAATTAAATTAAAAAATATGAGAAAAATAACTTTTAATATTTTTATTTTAATGCTTTTACTACTCGCCTTTACGGCCAGCGCCCAAATCGGAATGATGAGTAATTGGACCGGGGAAGCCGTTCCGGCCACAGCTGAATTATGGCTTGACCCGAAAGTGAAACCGATAATTGATGATATATATGTATCACAAAATATAGACAACAGCAGTGATTTGGACTGCGGGCAAGTCACTGATTCGCAATTTGAAGAACTCGGGGATGTTTATATGGGACTGATGCTTCAAAATGAATCACAGCACGAATTTATGGACAATATGATGGGTGGCGAAGGGTCTTCCAGTCTAGGACAGGCTCATATAAATATGGGCAGGTCATTTCTGGGCTGTCAGTCTGGCGGCGTCTCTGGTTATACAAACAGACCCATGGTGGGGTATGGGATGATGGGGAATTATGGTTTTGGATGGAATATGATGAATGGATATAATGGCGCGGGTTCCTTCCTTGGGTTCATAAACAATGTGCTAGTGCTGGCTCTGCTTATTCTGGCAATTCTGGGATTAATAAAATATTTAAAAACAGACAGATAGTCATTAAAAATAATTATAAATTGATTATTATTTAATCTAATATAAAGATATATGAAACTAAACAAAAGTAAATTTGCTTTAGTAGCTACCGAGGTTATTGGCGCTTGGTACGTTGTCTGCACTCTTTTCGTAGCGTTGGCGCCGGTCTTGTCTCTAAAGCTTTTTAGTTGGATGGTGCATCTGGTAAACCTGGAAGCTGGCGTGGGTTTCCCGGAGGTAATATACGGATTTATTGAAGTTGCAATTCTCACCTATATAACCGCTTATATCTTCGCTTGGTTGCACAACAGGTCAATAGCAAAGTAGTCCATTCACCGAAGATATTAATTAAACCGTATGCAATATATTTGGTTAATTTGGAGTCTTATTCTTGTGGCCATTTGGCTGGTCATTTACTTTTTTCTTGGTTCCAAAGATAAAAAAAGAGAAATGTTCCTGACAAGCATCTGGACTTCCGTATTCGGGTTGACGGAGCCGATTTTTGTGCCGGAATACTGGGCACCGCCGTCTTTATTTAATCTGGCGCTTAAAACCGGGTTTGATATTGAGAGTATTATATTTTCATTTGGGATTGGCGGTATCGCCGTAGTGTTGTATGAGATGATTTTTAGAACCAAACACATTTCAATGTCTTTAAAAGAGCGACATTCCGCCCGCCATCACTTTCATTTGCCGGCTCTGCTTTCTGCCCCCGTTCTATTTGTTTTATTTTATTTTCTTACCGCTCTTAATCCTATTTATTCCGCTATTTTGGCTATGGCTATTAGCGGGATCATTACCTGGTATTGTCGCCCGGACCTGAAAAAGAAAATGATTGTAAGCGCCTTTTTGTTTCTAGCTCTGTATTTTTTCTACTTCTTGACTCTTATAGCTATTTCTCCGGGTTATGTAGAACGAGTTTGGGACCTCGGAGTCATTTCTGGAATTTTAATTGCCGGGATTCCATTGGAAGAGCTTCTGTTCGCGCTTAGTTTCGGTTTCTTGTGGTCAAGCGTTTATGAACATGTTAAATGGCGCAAGACCACATCGACATTCTAAATACATATGCACAATCACCAACATAAAAATAAAGAGGGGGAAAAAGTGTCTTATATCTGCCCAATGGATCTGGAGGTTGTTTCATCAAAGCTCGGGGCTTGCCCGGAGTGTGGCATGGACCTCATCCGGGCGGTTGAGAAAGGCGCTCCGAAAATGGGGAATAGCGTAAAGGAACACGATTCAAAAGAACACGATTCCTGCCACGATAAATCATTTGGAGATGGAATGGGTAGCGAAATGAATGGCGGGATGGGAATGGGGCACGGTTCGGCTGGCGATTTCTTGAGGCGATTTTGGCTGGTCTCTATTTTGCTTGTTCCGCTCGTTTTTACGAATGAGGCCATAGCCGGTTTTTTAAATCTTCCGACTTTTGGTCTTAACAAGTGGATACAATTTGTCATAGCAACGGCTGTATTCTCGTTTTCCATTATCTTTTTCAAGCACGCGAGCCATGAAATAAAAATGCGGAAATACGGAATGATGACCTTGGTTTCTCTGGCGGTCGGGGCGGGCTATCTCTTTTCTGTTGCTTCCACATTCATAGCATCTTTGGAGGTTGAATTTTATCTTGAAATCTCAACCCTTATTTGGGTTTTACTTTTTGGACACTATCTTGAAGCGCGTTCTGGGAGTGCCGCCGGTGATGCTCTTTCAGAAGTTGCCAAACTTTTGCCAAAGCAAGCTCATAGAATTGTAAACGGTTCCGTAGAGGAAGTGGAAATATCATTGCTTTCTGCGGGCGATATCGTTCTTCTGAAACCGGGTGAAAAAGCTCCGGCTGATGGAGAAATAATTGAGGGCGAATCAAATGTTAACGAATCGCTCGTAAGTGGTGAGTCAAAACCGGTTGAAAAGAAAGTTGGCGACAATGTGGTAGCTGGCGGGATTGTTCTTGACGGTTCTTTGACAGTAAGACTTTCTAGAGTAGGGGAGAATTCCACTATCGGACAGATTCAAAAATTAATAGCCACAGCAAAACAAACTAAACCAAATTCACAACGTATTGCCGACAAGGCCTCGGCGGTTCTGACATTCGTCGCCGTCATAACCGCAATTTTAACCCTGGTTATTTGGTCCGTGGTCGTTGGTGAACCATTTGTTTTTGCCATGACGCTTGCCATTACCGTTCTTGTTATTGCCTGTCCGCATGCTTTAGGACTTGCCATACCGACGGTTACCACCATTGCTACCACTCTTGCGGTCAAAAATGGTGTTTTTATAAAAAATCTGGCCAAGATAGAAACTATCAGGAAAGCCGATTATGTAGTCTTTGATAAAACCGGGACTCTGACCAAAGGTGAATTTGGGGTAACTGAAATAAAAACTTTTCACGGCAAAACAGAAAAAGATGTTCTCCAAATTGCCGCAACGCTTGATTATAAATCATCACATATAATCGGTAAGACAATAGTAGCTTATGCCAAATCAAGATTGATTTTGCCAAAAGAAATTTCAGACTTCAAATACATAGCCGGGCATGGTTCCAAAGGTAAAATTATGGGTGAGGTTTACTATGTTGGCAATAAAGCTTTGATGGAAAAGAGTTCTGTAAACATAAGTGATTCCCTTGCAATTTTCGGCAAACTTGCCAGAGAGGGCAAGACGGTTATTTTTGTCTCCGATTCTAAACGGGTTATCGGTGTCATAGCGCTCGCAGATGAAATAAAAGATGAATCACGAAGGGCTATTAGCAGGCTTCATACTCTTGGTGTTAAAGTGGCAATGCTCTCTGGGGATAGCGAAGATGTCTCAAAGGGGGTTGCTGGCGCAATCGGCATTGACACTTATTTTGCAGAAGTTTTGCCGGAAGATAAATATAAATATATTCGTAAATTACAGGACGGGGGAAATATAGTTTTGATGGTCGGAGACGGCGTCAACGATGCTCCGGCCCTTACCCAATCGGACGCTGGTATTGCCATCGGCGCTGGCACGGATGTGGCGGTTGAGGCGGGGGATGTTGTGCTGACGAGAAGTAATCCGGAAGACGTGGTTGGTCTTGTCATACTTTCCAAAAAAGTTTACAGCAAAATGATCCAAAATCTGGTCTGGGCTCTTGGCTATAACATAGTTGCTATACCGGCAGCCGCCGGAGCTTTCGCCGTCTGGGGCCTCTATCTTAGACCAGAGGTCGGGGCTATTTTAATGAGCGTTTCCACTGTTATAGTTGTTGCCAATGCTATGCTTCTACGGCGCTTGGATTTAAGTGTGACATAACATACACTTATATTTATGAAATCTTTATTTTCATTAATTCTAATAACAAGTCTTACAACAATCATGTTTTTTGGCTTTGTCGCCCTTGGTCATTCTTTTGAGCATGATAATAACAACTGCATTGCCACGACGATGACGGGCGTTGTCTGCCCGCCGGATCAGATTACCGCAGTGACCCACCACATAAGCAGTTTGGTTCGTTTATGGCTCGTCCCGATATCCAAGCTCTCTGTGCTGGTCTTATTAATCGTATCTTTATTGTTAGTTTCATTTTTATCCGGTTTTTTTAATGCAGGCACGCGCTTAAAATTGGACTCGCTTTTATATTTACGAAAACAAATTACTCGTGGCTTCAATTTTCATAAAATAAAAATACTCCGCTGGCTTTCTTTACTTGAAAACAGCCCGTCTTTATAAACAGCTTGAAACAAACTTAGCAAGGAATTTTCTCGCGCAGTTTTTTCTATTTGTTAAAAAAGTAACGCAATTATTATCAACTACTTAAACTTAAAAAATTGAAATTATGAACAAAAAAACATTAATAACAAGCGGGCTACTCCTCATAGTCCTTTTCGGGCTTATGATGTGGGGCAGATTTAGCCAAAGTAGTGTGGCGCCGGAGAGTTCAACGAATTCGGCGACAGAAAATTCGCTTTTGTCGTCAGAAACTGTCTACGATTTCGGTGAAATATCTATGGCGGACGGTTTGGTCAGCCATACATTCAAAATAACAAACCCGACGACTGAAGACATCAAAGTTAAGACGGTTAATACTTCGTGTATGTGTACTACCGCTTACATTGAAAGCGCCAATGGAGAGAAAGGACCGTTTAGTATGCAGGGGATGGGTTATAACATTCCTGCGAACGAGGTTATAAAAGCCGGAGATTCCATGGATATCAAGGTGGTCTATGACCCGAATGCTCATGGTCCGGCCGGAGTTGGCATGATAGACAGGTTTGTCTATGTGACCGACATAAAGAACAGAACACTTGAGCTTGAAATAAAAGCAGTGGTAACTCCTTAATAAGATGAAAAGAATTACCATTATATTTGCGGTGGTCATTGCCGTCATAATCGGAATTATATTCCTCAAAAACAGCACGGCGACATCATCAGTAATCTGGAGCTTAAGCAATAGCGGGGCTTGGCTCCTGCCACTTGTTTTGGTTTCCGCGCTTCTTGACAGCGTGCATCCATGTTCATTCTCCATACTTCTCATTACCATTGCTTTCCTGTTTGGTATGCAGATGACCAGAGAAAAGATACTGAAAATTGGTGGCGCTTACATCGCCGGCATATTCGGCGCCTATCTCTTAATTGGCCTTGGGCTTCTCAAGGTATTACACTTATTCAATACCCCGCACTTTATGGGCAAGCTTGGCGCGGCCATCCTCATCACATTCGGGCTTATCAATCTCTTAAACGAACTCTTCCCCAATTTTCCAGTCAAACTCAAGATTCCGTCAGTCTCTCATAGTTCGATGGCACGGCTCATGGAGAAGGCATCTCTGCCGGCGGCCTTTGGTCTTGGAATTTTGGTTGGCATCTGTCAATTTCCGTGCATGGGCGGGCCGTACCTTATGGTCATAGGACTGCTCCGGGACCAGCTGACATATTTTGCCGGATTCGGCTATTTGTTCCTGTATAACTTAATATTGATAATTCCGCTTGTTGCCGTCTTGTGGATAGCCGCCGATAAAAGTGTCGTTGAAAAAATTACAGTGTGGAAGAAAACAAACCTGAAAGGATTCAGATTCTGGGCCGGGCTACTGATGATAGTTATTGGCGCCCTAGTTTTATTCATCTAACACAACTCGAACCATGAAAACAAAAATAAAAAGTTATGAAGAATTTGTAGCCAAGATTGATTCTCTGAAAGAAAAATCCGGGGTTGACTTGTCTATAACAGAAGATTTAAGTCTTGCCGTGATGAATCTCATCAGTCTTGAAGAGCATTTCTTTTTCACCGGAGTTAAAACGGGGAAAGAGAATTACTTTGACACCTCGCTTAAGGTTAGAGATTTAAGAAAGGAACTTCTGGCGAAACTTATGCCTAACCACGAAGGCGAAACTTGGTGTATATCCAAACACTTGCTGGCAACGACGATGAGACTGATGGAAGTCGGCAACAAACTGCGCTCCGATGACAAAAATAGTGAAGCGGTTGATATGTTTAAGAGAGCCTATAAAGTCTATTCAATATTCTGGGCTCTGAAACTAAAACTAGTCAGCGGTAGTGAGGTTAAGGAAAAAGCAAAAGAAAGCGCTAATCTGGAAGATTTGGTAAATAAGCTTGCTGACTGCTGTGATGAATAGAATTAAAATTACAAAAATATAAAAATATATGGAAAATGAAAACAAAAACAATTACAAGACAAACCAGCGCAAAGATAAATCTGAAAATGTACTAGCTCTAAGCATTTTGATTTCCTCAATCATTATTGCCGGCGCCTGGCTCTATAAGATGGACAAGCAGAACCCGGAATTTTCCCCAGACTCTCTGTCACAAGAACAAACCACCGTGGAGAAACTCGCAGAGGAGGTTATTCCATCCGAGGGTGTTATCATTCCTGTCGTCTGGGGTGATATGGGGGCGAGGATGGTTGAAGCTGGAGTAATTGACGCCTCAAAATTCAAAAATCTCTATTCTCTGGATGGTAAATTTGATGGTGAGTATGAGGAACTGCTTCTTGGTAAAAATAACGGCCAAATTAAAATAACGAGGAAAAACGCCCAGTACCTTCTGAACTTATTCTGGGCGCTCGGTCTCTCAAACCAAAATCCTATTCTAGAATCCAGAGAAGAAATGAATAATCCCACTTACGGTGGTGCTGATAATTATGCTTCAACGGCTGGCTGGACCATATCGGTTGGAAACCCGATGGAACATTACAGCAGACATACTTTTTTCAACTTGACGGCGGAGCAACAGCGTATGGTTGATAAAATTTCTGCCGGTATATATAGGCCATGTTGCGATAATTCTGTCCATTTTCCGGACTGCAATCATGGAATGGCCATGCTCGGACTCCTTGAGATGATGGCTTCAGAGGGTGCCAGTGAAAAAGAAATGTGGCAAACCGCTCTGGCCGTTAATTCATATTGGTTCCCTGATACTTATATGACAATAGGATTATATAAGAGTGGGCAGGGAGTTGGGTGGACTGATGTTGACCCCAAAGAAGTTCTTGGTAAGAGTTTTTCAAGCGCCTCGGGCTACGCGCGCGTAGCTTCAGAAGTGCAGAATCCTACACAATCTTCTGGGGGCGGGTGTAGTGTTTAAGAATGAGGCGAAAGAGAAAAGGCGAAAGAGAAAAGTCCGACCAAGGTCTCCGACCACAGGTCGGAGAGAAAAGCAAAAAATCCCCACTTCGGGGATTTTTTGCTATAATGGCGCTGTGGGAATAAAACATTATTATGAACTCCGATGAAATTAATGATGAGTATTTAAAGCAAAATCCAGATGCTTTTGAATACTCCAAAAATAATATGAATGACAAAAAGAAATTAAGCCAGAGAGAAATTTGGCTCCTATCAGCTCTTGTGGTAGTCCTTGCCGGCGCAGTCTGGTACTGGCAGGTATATTCCGAGGGTGGAGATGTCATTAAGACAGGTGATGAAATGGCCACAACGACGCCGGATGAGAAAACATCTCCAAACCAAACCAAGACATTTCCGCCAAGCACAAGCTCCGGCACAAATAGTAGTCTACCGACAATAACAAAAGATGGTGTTTATCTCGTCTATTACACGAATTCTGGCTTCTTGCCGAGCTCTCTCCAAATATCACAGAAGTCAACCGTTAGGTTCGTGAACAATTCAAGCAAGGCAATGAGAATCTTTGCCGAGGATAGAAATGATTCCAAGTACTATTCGCTAGACCAACCAATGTCTGTTTCTAAAGGTTCTGCATATGATTATGTCTTCACCAATACAGGAATTTGGTTTTACTACAATAAAAACAATTCTGGTGATAGGGGAAGTATAACGGTTTATTAACAAATAAATTCAAAGCGCGAATCTAACCAAAGCGTGAATCTAAAAAATTTTTGGCTGTGCAGAAAAAATCCAAAACACAGGCCAAATATCAAGGCAAAGATTCTTTCAGCCAAAGGGTGGTTAGGGCCGCGCGGGCAATTCCTTTCGGCAGGGTCCAGCACCTATGGCAGAATTGCCCGCGCTTGTGGTGGTGGGGCGATGTCATCGCAGAGCATCACGAGCATTCTTTCAAAAGCGTATGATAATGGTGTCAAAGACATTCCATTTCACCGCATCGTCTATGCCGACGGCAGGATATGGATAAACTCGAAATACAGAAAAGCGAGAATGGCTTTGTATAAAAAAGAGGGGATCAAGATAGACAAAAAAGACAGGATAGAAAACTTCCAAGAAATTTTGTTTGAATTCTAATCTAAAGGCGTGGATTTCAGATGACCTTCGAAGTCTCCAAAATCTCTGGTCTAATTCGTACGAATGGTGGAATGGTTTAGTGCTGAAATTTCATCTGGTCTAATTTGTACCCGTCCGCCATCGCCATGCTTAGGCGTTGCAGGCGGGCGAATAAGCGAATAATTTTTTGAAACCTCACATAGCTACCTAGTCTAATCCGCGCAAATGGTGGAATAGTTTTTGTCTAGTTGTGCCATGGAATGGTTCGCCCGAAGGGTACAATAATTTTTTTATTTTACCTAGTCTAATTCGTACGAATAGGAGAATAGTTGCTGATGGTCAGGCGGTTGGTTCCAGGCATTGGTTTTTTGGTATAATACTGGCATGAAGAAATTTTTTGGTGTGGTTTTAATTATCATTGTGGTGCTGGCCGTCTATTTCTTTTATGGCAAAAAGACCGAAGCGCCGATACTGCCCGATGATGAACACGCCGACCTTTTTGATAATAAGGATTATTTGATAAGTGCTTCAAAGAGTGCACTTGTTGGCTTTTGGAGGAATAATGAAGATGCTAATTTTACCAGAGAGTTTGAAGAAAACGGTATAGCTCTCGACAGATATGAGGGAGAGAATGACCAAGGCGTGTTGACTTGGGATGTCTTTACGAAAGAAAAACCGGACGCAGAATTCTCCGGAGAATACGAGAACGGGACGGCATACCTTGTAATGTCAAACGGAACAGATAATTTATATTTCAAAATAATTAAAATAACCCCGGAAGAATTGGAGCTTGTCTTCATGGACGGGGGAGGCGTGCTGACATTTAGTCGGGAAAAACTAATCGCTTGCACCATGGAAGCCAAACTTTGTCCGGATGGTTCGGCCGTCGGCAGGACAGGGCCGAACTGTGAATTTGCGCCGTGTCCGTAATATTAAAGATTTATTGGTTGAATTTATCTATGAATAAAAATACAATAATCGCAACAATTGTTCTTTGTCTAGTTATTGTCGGCTTTTACTTTTTCCGACCGGGCAGGACAGAGGCGCCGGGGGAGAGCCAAAATATAAGTGCTGACACTCTGGCACATATAAAAGAAAAGGCAGACCTCATAGTCCTTGATAGTCCTTCTCCAAACTCCGTCATAACTTCGCCGATGATGATTTCTGGCAAGGCGCGCGGGACTTGGTACTTTGAGGCCAGTTTCCCGATAATTCTTGTGGATTGGGATGGGCTTATTATCGCCGAGGGCTATGCCACAGCGCTTTCCGACTGGATGACGGAGGATTTTGTACCGTTTCAAGCAACGCTTGAATTTGAGAAACCTGCACTTGCCGATACGACAGACTTTGGCAAAAGGGGAGCTATCATTTTGAAAAAAGACAACCCTTCAGGACTTCCCGAATATGACGATGCTCTGGAGATACCACTTAGATTCGCCGAATAAATTAGTCGTGCAACATTCCAACATTCTGCAGAATGTTGGAATGTTGTTTTAAGAGTGTTATATTAAAGACATGGCAAAAACCTCAAAACAGTTGGAAAGATACTTTAAGGGAGCGGCCAATTATCGGCGAATTGATATTTTATTTGTTGTTGCAAAAAATGACGGGATTGCGGTTGAAGAAATTGCAGACACACTCCAAGCAAATTTTAAAACCATTTCGCAGCACACCAAGTCTCTTGTTCAAGCAGGTCTCTTAAACAAAAAATATCGCGGGCGACAAGTGGCACACTCACTTTCACCCTATGGTAGGTTTTTCCTCAAGTTTATAAAAACATTCTAACATTCTGCAGAATGTTAGAATGTTTTTATAAAAAGTATTCTTTCTAAATATTAATTTTAATCTTAAAAAGTGAGTAATAATGATAAAGAGATAATAGTTCTTGGCGGGGGGTGCTTCTGGTGCACGAAGGCGGTGTTTAAAAATTTGAAAGGGGTTATCTCTGTCTTGCCTGGGTACGCCGGTGGCATAAAGCCGGATTCCGGTGATGTTTCTTATGAGGATGTTTCAAGCGGGAAAACGGGGCACGCTGAAGTGGTAAAAATTGAATACAATCCGAATAAAATTTCACTCAAGACTCTTTTAACCGTCTTTTTTGCCACACATGACCCGACTACTCTAAATCGGCAGGGCAATGACATTGGGACGCAGTATCGCTCTATCATTCTTTATACAGGCGAAAAGCAGAGACAGGAGTCAGAAAAATTTATAAAAGGTATAAACGAGTCGTCAAAGCTCGGGGCACCAATAGTGACTGAAATTTTACCCATTCAAAAATTCTACAAGGCCGAGGATTATCACTTGGACTATTATGCCAAGAATAAAAATGCCGGATACTGCCAACTTGTCATAAATCCTAAATTGGAGAGGGTCCAGAAAGAATTCGCCGAGTTGTTGAAGAAATAATGACA
>Ga0209541_10005020_pt1 | contig 23229 bp, 37 predicted proteins | sample RifCSPlowO2_01_FD_184027 | JGI IMG/M metagenome (GOLD analysis project Ga0209541, IMG submission 184027) | Groundwater microbial communities from Rifle, Colorado - Rifle CSP2_plank lowO2_0.1 (SPAdes) (version 2) | ecosystem: Environmental > Aquatic > Deep subsurface > Groundwater | place...
TAAAGAGCCATTTGGAAGCCACTCTTCACTTTCTTTATAATCTTTAATTAAACCATAAACTTGTCCAGAAAATTGAGCAGGAATAATAATTTTAATTCTTTTCGTCTCAACCCTTATAGGTATTACTTTTTTAAGTGCTTCAATAAGTTCATTTACTTGTTGCTCAGCAGTTCTTTTATCAAAACTAAAATGAATTTCACCAATAGCTCTTTTTATTCTGTCTTCGGTATAAGGTCTTCCATGTTGGTCAACCGCATTTCTTACAATAATTGCAATTATTTGTTTTATCTTTTTTTCTTTTTCTTCATCTCGAAATTCTTGTGTCTTCTGAACTTCTCCCTTAAGAATTATAGTCTTAACAATTTCATAATTATCTTCAGTTCCAAAAGCTTCATTAAGATCAGATTTAGAGGCAAGAGTTCCTTTATCTACATCGTAGTAAATTCCTTTTGAGGCACTAGCAGAAAGTATATCTCCATTCCCTGCCTTAAGCTTCAAAGCCTCATCAAGATTAACATGAGTCTCAAAGTGTTTACCTTTTACTTTTATTCTTGCTGTTACAACTGCCATATAAAAAGACTATATTTTAAGATTATAAAGATTTGTGTTTTATATCTTTTCTTCAAGGAGTCTATTATCTAAGTCATTATTTGTTATTACAAATTGTAAAGGTTTATAAAGTTTGTACCCGTACAAAATATATGGCTTACACAGAGATAAAAGAAAGAAATAATAGAAAGTACTTTTACAGAGTTATATCTATAAGGAAAGATAGGAAAATAAAGAAAGATAGGACTTATTTAGGAGTAAATCTAAATATTAATTTATTAAATAAAAAGATATTAGAAGCAGATAAGATAAATCTGGAAAATAAAAGAAAAAAAAATATAAAGAAAATAAAAATCAGTATAATTCCAATACTAAAAAAGAATAAAATAAGGAAAGCAGGTATATTTGGTAGTTATTCAAAGGGATTACAAAGAAAAAATAGCGATATAGACTTAATTATAGAACCTCCTAAAGATATGGGGCTAGGATTCGTCAAGATTAAATATGAACTTGAAAATAAATTAGGTAAAAAAGTTGATTTGATAACTTATAATTCAATTCATTCTTTGCTCAAAAAGAAAATACTTTCTGAAGAGGAGAGAATATTATGAGTGAAAAAGATTTAAGTGTATTCCTAGAACACATTTTAGAAAATATTAATAAAATAGAGAAATTCTCAGATAACTTGTCAAAAAATGATTTTGAAAAAGACGAATTGAAACAATATGCTATTGTAAGGGCAATCGAGATAATTGGAGAGGCAGTCAAAAATTTGCCTCAAAAATTCAAGGAAAACTATCCATTAATACCTTGGAAAGAGATAAGCGGAACAAGAGATATAATTATACATAAGTATTTTGGGTTGGATTTAAATATAGTTTGGAATATCATAAAAGTAGACCTACCAAAATTTAAAAAGCAAATTGAAGAAATAAGAGGGAAAACATGAAATGCGCAATTTTAGCAGCGGGAAAAGGTTTGAGAATGAGGCCACTTACAGAACATACGCCAAAGCCCTTAATTTTAGTAAACAACAAACCTTTTTTAGAATATTTATTGAATAATATATACAAAGCAGGTTTTGATGACATTGCAATAATTATAGGATACAAGGGCGAACAGATAGTAGAATGGTGTCGCAAAAATAAATTTAAAATTAATTTTATTGAACAAAAAGAGCAAAAAGGAACCGCAGACGCAATAAATTTATTAAAAGATTGGGCTGGAAATAACCAGTTTGTTGTACTAATGGGAGATAACCTATATTCGCCTATTGATTTAAAATCTTTAAAAGAAAAAGATGAATACTCAAAGATACTTTCCATAAAAGGAGATTCAAGACCATTCGGAGAATTAATCACAGATAAAGATTTTCTGGTAAGAATAAGAGAAAAAGCTCCAGACATAATAACTGGATTAATTAATGCAGGAGCATACAAATTTACTCCAGAAATTTTTGAGGAAATAAAAAAACTAAAACCCTCTCCAAGAGGAGAGTATGAAATAACAGACGCTTTAACTGCTCTAGCAAAAGAAAGAAAAGTTAAAGTTATACAGATAAAGGACTATTGGATTAATTTCAGTTCAATTGAGGACATAAAAACTACAGAGGATTTTCTTAAGAAGTCAAAGTAATTCCTAATTTCTATTCTTAATCTTCCCATATATCCAGCCAATTACAGCTCCAACAATAAAATAAATAATTAATGAAATTACAAGCCCTATCGCCCAAGTCCCAAGAAGTTTAAAAATAGAAATATCCCCTTGTGGACCCATCAAACCTAAAAGAGCTAAAAACTGCCCAGGCGAAAGAACAACAGCAAGCCAAAAATTAAAGAATAATTTGGAAAAAGCTGGAATATAATAACCCAACCAAAGAAGACTACCAATAATACTAATCAACCCAAATATAAATCCACCTTTAAACCAATAAGACCAATCCTTCCAACCCATAATTAAAAGGAGGGAAATTACTTTTAATATCTATCGGTAATATAATAATTTAAACGATTCAAAAGGATACGCCTTATATTTTCAAGAATAGTTAAATATTTATAGTTCAATTTGTCTTCTACTTTATCAAATAGTAGACCCTGACGAATCCCGTGCTCCGAAAGGATGATGCGGTTACTTTGAACTCGCAAGAGTTTGAAGCACAGAAATTTCACAATTTCTGCGGTAGGATTGACGGGTCTACCTTTATGTTTACTTCTACATTATTTATTTTCATTTTTTATTCTCTCTAAGTTTAGAAGATTATCAATAATTAAACTTAGTCTATGCTCAAATGAATTCTTCCTTAATTTTCCCTCTTTTACAACCAAAACTTTATTCCCTTCAACATCTTTAACCAATCTCTCAAAATTAGATGATTGATTATCGTCTAAGGAAATAAATATCTTGGAATTTTTGCGAGTTACAATAAAATCTGCTATGTCTGCAAATATCTCTAAAGTTTGAACCATCTTTTTAACTTTATATTTCAGGAAATAATCAGTAATGTTATATTTATCAAACATTTTTCGTATTGCCTTTAGATACTGGTTTTTTTGATTAACTTCTTTATAGTGTTTTATTTTAGAAATTTTTGGTAAGAGTTCTTTAGCTTTACTACATTCAATAATATTGTGTCCTATTAAATTCTCAGAATAATCAATAAAAATATAGTAGTCAAATTCTTTCATCTCAAACCTCCAACTATATATTCAAAGATTAATTAGCTTATAAAATTACTTCAGTAAAGCTTAAATATCCCCTTATTTATTATAAAAAGATAGGTGAATTCTAAAATGGAAATGCCAACAGAAATGCAACATCAAGCAATGGGCTATGACCGAGCAGCCACTATGTTTTCTCCAGATGGACATCTGCTTCAGGTTGAATATGCGGAAAAAACAGTTAGGTTAGGAAGCTCCTCAATTGGTCTAAACTGCAAAGATGGAGTTGTAATAATTGCAGATAAAAGAGTAAGAGATAAACTAATAGCTCCAGAATCACAGAATAAAATTTTTGAAGTTGATAATCATATTATTGGAAGTTCAGCAGGAATAACAAGCGACGCAAGAGTTCTTGTTGACATGGCTCAAGTATTATCTCAGCAAAACAAAGTAACTTACGACTCTCCTGTTGAGCCAATAACAATAATAAAAGCAATTGCAGACAAAAAACAAGCATTCACTCAATACGGCGGAGCAAGACCATTTGGAGTTGCTATAATGCTTGCAGGTTCATTAAAAAATAAAGGTTATCTTTACACAACAGACATAACAGGAAATTATACTTCTTACAAAGCAACAGCAATAGGCGAAAATGATGAGAAGATAAAAGAAATATTAAGGAGAGAATTTAAAGAAGAACTTAATGTTCATGATGGAATAAAATTCGGTCTTAAAATATTTAAAGACATTTTAGATAAGAATTTTGAAATAGGCAGATTTGAACTTGCCTTTATCTCAAACAAAGAAGAAAAGATAACAAGATTCGAAGGCGAAGAAATTAAAAGATTTTTGAAGTAAATTTTTTTTCTGAGAAATAATTAATTATGCCGAGTCTCTTTTTTACTATTCTAACTTTTCAGAATAATGTGGAATCATAGTTAATATTCTATCTTCACTTTTAGAACCATCAAAGCTTTTTATAGGAACGTCAAAATCTACTAATATCTCTCCCCTTTCCCAATCAACAGAAACGCCCCCATATCTATGCAGGAGTCTATCTTCGAAACTCCGAATGTCAGGTTGTTTAACTGAAATCTGGTATCCTCTATTAAGCATAAATTCTAAGGGTTTTATTCCTTCTCTACCAAGTAAAAAATTTAAGAGCCTATTCTCCTTTCCGCCTCCAAGAAAATTGTCAGTTGGAACAAAAAGAACATCTGGGTTTTTAATCATAAAGATACCATCCATTTCATGGGCTCTACTTAAATCAAAAATACTTAATATCTCATTAGCATGATGTGCAGAATAGTCGTTTAATGTAACAAATACGCCCCCCTCAGGATATCTTCCCGCCTCTCGAGGAGTAAGCGCAGAACCAGGCGCATAAAGAAACCTATTTGGAAAATTGACACCAGAAAAAGGAACATCTATTACCTTAGAAAATAATTCAGCATATTCTTTCATATCTTCTCCTTTGGAAAATATCGCACAAATCAGAAAGAGTAAATCTCCAAGTTTTGCAGGACAAAAATTTCTAAGTCTTCTAGTATCACTTATGCAATTTTTATAAACTCCTTCAGCAGAGGGAAAGATAAAATCATGTCTATTTCCACCAGATGAAAATGAGAATTTTTTAGAAGGAGTTATAGAAAGTAATTCAATTTCTAGTTCAGACTCCGAAGGCATAAAAAAGAAAGAATAATTTCTGTATATATATTCTCCTTCATAATTATCGTACAAAAAAGTAGTAAAAAACTAAGGCAACTTCAACACTTTCCTAAACACTGAACTTCCCACAATAGCCGACCCAATATACCACCATATCCAACTATTCGCTATTGAAGTTGTAGCAAAAACATTTCTCACATAGCCAAAAAATATCAATATAGGTATTAAAGTAATTATCATTGGTTTGAACGAATGTTTCAACATATCTCCTGAATGACTCAATATCTCTTTCTGAATCTCGCTCATCTTTTCCTTATTTCCTGCTTTTTGATGTATTTTCATTTGCTCCTGCAATGCCTTTTGCTTTCTCTTTATTTCATGCATTTTCTCCTTGTCTAAGACAAAGTAATTAACTAAAGATATGAAAAGTGAAACAACAAGAGAGAAAGCAATAATGCTTATCTTAGGATTTGTCTGTATAAAAGTCATGTAATCCATCTCTGCTAAAATTATTTATCTTATTTAAAATGTCCTTTCAGACAAAAAGCAAAACATTTAAAAAGTCATCCTCAAAGAGTAGTTACATGAATGAAAGAACATCTTGGTATAAAGTAGCACCTCTGACACTAGCAATGACTTTAACATTGTGGCTTGGAAGAGTAGATTATTCAACAAAGTCAAGAGAAGAAGAGTGTGTTAGAGATAATTGTAATTGCACTCAAATATATGAAAGACCAAATAACAAAAGCAAATTAGATAGAGAAAAGGACAAGAGCCCATCTAATAAATTACTCATCCCTGTGCAAACATCTTTTTAAGACCTGGATGCATGTCAAAAGTATGTTGTTTAGCAATATTCTGATACAACTTATACATTATCATAACAGCCAATAATATAGCTGTTCCTGAAGTAAGCGCACCAAACAAGTCTGCTAACGAAGCCAAAGCACCTATAGCCAAACCCCCCATTATTGTTAAAGGCATTATATATCTCGCTAATATAGATTCCAATACTCTAGGGTCCTTCCTAAATCCTGGAACTTGCAAACCAGAAGAGATTATGTTTTTTGCCTGTGAAGATTCGTCCATTCCAGAAGTCTTCACCCATAACACTGCAAATAGAGCCGAAAATACAACATAGAATAAGAAGTGAGTTAATGCCTGAAGTAAATGAGAAGAACTCAGACTTCCTTTTATAATTGCCTCGACAAGATTAGAACTTCCAAGCCAGTACGCAAGTCCAGATATAGGTTGCCCTTGAGAAAATCCTCCAAAGATGGTTGCCCTTCCAAGCCAGTTTTCAAGAAGTCCCGCAAATAATTGTATGTTTGCAGCCAAAGCCGCAACTAATATAACAGGAATTACTGAAGCATAGAAGAATGACATTGGCCACTTAAATCCATATCCTCTTATTTTATCATAGCTCAAAGGTATTTCAACTTTCAAAGACTGAGCCCATACAACAATTAAGAATATTATCGCAGTTACGGCTATAGTAGCAAAGGCGGTCAAAGCTTCTTTTGGAGCACCATTAATAAAAGATTGAATAATTACTAATACATTTCCTGCACAAGGCGTCCCACCAAAATCAACAAGGCAATTTTCTCCAGATGGACCCAGAAATTGGAACAATCCCGTGAATAATCTCCAAGTTACTCCCGCAACAATAAACAAAGATACTCCAGATTCAAATCCCCACTTCTGAACAACTTCGTCCATAAATACTATAGCCAATCCACCAAGTATTAATTGAAATATTACTACTCCCGTAAACCCTTGCATTGCTTGAATTCCACCCATAGAAACATAAACAACTGCCTCAAATACTATAAAGAATAAAACTCCTATTTTTTGCATTGCTTGATATTGCTTTTTTCCTTCCTCAGTTTTCGGATTAACTTTTATTATTCCAGAACCCATAAGCAACTGAAGAATAATAGAAGCCATGACTATAGGACCTATACCTAAAGTGATTATACTTCCAAAGTCAGTTCCAAGTATTACTTCCAAGAACTCAAATCTTTCAAGAAATCCTGCAGAAACTCCATACAATGGAACATTAGCTAAAATGAAAAAAGAAACTAATACAATTAAAGTCCATTTTAATTTAGTATTAAAACTTATTTTTTTCTCAGCAGGCCTCCTGACTTCAGGAAAATTGTAAATTATTTTTCTTATATCGAATGCCATATTAGTTAAAGATAAAAAGGGTTTTTAAAGAATTCTATGAGGATTCTTTCTTCACAATTATTTCTCCGCCAGAGTTTTTTACTTTATCAATAGCACTTTTAGACGCAGAATGAGCTTTTATTTTCATCTTATTTTTTGTATTTCCTTCTCCAAGTATTTTATATTCCTCAAGAGATAATTCATATAATCCCTTACTTTCTTTTGCAATTCCTTTTTTCACAAAAGAATGAATATTGTCTTCTATATTTTGAAGATTTATTGTCTTCAGTCTGAATTTTATTTTTCTTCTTAAAGCCTTATCCTTTCCAAAATATTTCTCGGGAAGATTTAATATAAGAGTTTTTCTCTGGTCGCCCCTCTTTCCAGTTCCAGCCATCCCTACTCCTCCTCTATGACCTGAACCTCTTGCCTTTTTCTTTCCTCCTCTTCCATGAGTGTGAGTTCCTCTAAATCTTGAAGCTTTCTTCCTTTTCTTAATCTTCATCTTCTTCCTCCTCTTCAAAAGTTTTATTCTTCAATATATTTTCTTCCATTTTTCCTTCAACCATTTCATCAGGAACTTTAAGGAAAGAATTTAGAGATGAACATTCGGAACATTCTTCAGGAGGTAAACTACCATATTCTATATTTCCGCATTCACATTCCCAAACCAAAGCTTTTTTCTTCACCATTAAAACATTCTCTCCAAAAGTTTATTTATCTCAGATTTATTATCTCCCAAAACTCCTTTTCCAACTCCAAAGTGTTTCTTAGATTCAATTCCCCCTCTAGGTGGATGAAGTCTGAAGAAAGGTTTTATTCCCAATTCAGATAATTTCTTCTTTTCAATTTCCTTTATAATCTTTGAAGCATCTATTTTATCCTTAGATGAAATAGGTTTTGCCCTTTTCTCAATTAGTTTGACCAAGTTTTCAGGAGTTATCTCTCCAAAAGCAACAAAATCTCTCATCTTTCTAAGCACTTTTAAATTTTCAACGCTAGGCTTAATTAAAATTGCAGAATATTTTCTTCTAAGTCTCATTCTAAACAGAGTTTCTTCAACTTTACCAGAAAGGTCTACAGCACCAGATATTCTTATTACTAAGATCATTTCATCACCATTTTTGTTGTTTTAGATAATGCATCTACACATGCGCCAGCAAGATTAAAAGTAGTTCTTGTTCCGCCCATAGATTTAGAATAAATATCTTTTATTCCTGCAAGTTTCAATATTTTTCTACATTCACCAGCAACAACCAATCCAGTTCCTCTAGGAGCAGGAATTAAAGTTATTCTAACTCCTCCACATTTACCATTAACTTTGAAAGGAATAGTGTGTGGTTCACCTTTATCTTCAAATGGGTTCTCAAATCCTCTTTTAACTTTCATTATATTAAGCTTAGCATTTCTCATTGCTTTATCTCTAGCAGGAAGAGTTTCTTTAGCTTTACCAAATCCAATTCCAACATGTCCTTCTCTATCACCTACAACAGCCATTGTAGAAAATGAAATTACATTTCCCTCCATAGTTTTTTTCTGCGTCTGTCTCCAAGCTCTTCTTTTTCCTCCACCAAATTTTCCTTTGGCTTGGCCTATAAGAAGCAAATCAGATTCCAAATTTACTAAACTATCAACTATTTCAGCTTCAAGTATCTTTTTCCTTTTCTCAAGAACTTCATCTAAATCTTTTACTTTCTTAGTCTTAACATCTCTTCCAAGTTGTGTTTTAGGTGTCCAAGAGTTTAAACTTTCTTTCTGCTCGCTAACTATTCCCATATCTGGCTTTATTGAAACTTCTTTCAATTCTTCACCAGTTTGAATATCTTTGATTAGTTCTATCACCTCTTCAGGTGTAGCTTCAATCATATCTTTCGGATTATTTTTTGTTTCTTTTTCTGCCATTTTATTTTAAAACTTTATTTATTAAAGCTGAAAATTTTTTATTTGATTTTATTGATTCAACATCAGGAAGTGCTTTTTCATTATGTGGAACTTTAATTCCTGAATCAATAACTCCCTTCAAAACAGCATAAATTCTTGATTTATGAATGTTTCTATTCAAGCCCATATCAAATATAGCTTCTTTTACTCCCTTAGACAATCCTTCTTCACCAAGGAAGAATCCAGTCAAATAAGCAGCACTTATACTTTTAAGACTTCCTGAATTTTCTTTAGGAATTCCCTTTTTTATTAAGTCCCTAGATGAAAAAGAGAACAATACTTTATCCTGCGCAATTTCAGACTCAACTATCTGTGCTATAACATACCTATTGCTCTTTCTTACAACAATTCTTTTCTTCCCAGATTTCAAAAGAGCCATTCTGGCCTTATAATCTGTTTTGCCTTCAAATCTTCTCCTATATATCGTCTTCATTTTTTCTTCTCCATATTAACTATTCTTTCTTTCATACTTGAAAGGCTTTTAAAGGCTCTTGTTCTTATTTCAGTTCTTAATTTTCTATACTTTTCATTTGTAATATTTCCAGTTTTTTTAAGATGTGCAAGATATCTTCTAAGTTTTCTTGTGATTATCATATACTCTCTTTTACTATTAACTACTTTTTTTCTTATGCTTCCTTGTCTTCTTCTTGTTTTTCTTTTCTGATGTGCCTTTCTACCAGAAATATTCATTATTATTATAGCCCCATCTCTTACAAGGTCTCTTATATCTTGCTTTGTTATAGCTTCTTTTATTTCATTTAACCTTTCCTTATTAAAAATAATTCTATCTCTACCTACTCCTAATGTTCTAATAGCAAGAGCTACTTTCTTTTGCAAATTCATTATTTACCTTCCTCACTAACATTTAATATTTGCAAGCCCATTTCTTTAGCTTTAGATATCATCTCAATTTTCTTTTTGGCGCCAACTCTTTTTGATAATATAACTATATTCTTGTTCTTATCAAGTAGGGCTATTTCTTTAGAATTATAAACGAGTTTAGGTTCAAGACCCTTTATCTTATTTATTTTAGACTTATCTGTTTTGAATCCTATTCTCGGAGACCTAGGATATGATTTTCTATTGAGTCTTACCTTACTATGCCTTCCCTTTGCCCCTCTCCATTTCTGCAGTTTCCTTCTTTTTTTTCCAAGCTTTGAATATCTTGATGAGTCTGCTCTCCTGAACCTTTTTGACATATTAACTCTTTCCTCCCGGTTTTTCAACTATATATATACCATCTTGAAATATTCTTCTATCTCTTTTTCTTATGAGTGTTGCTTTCTCAAAATTTGCAGCAGTCTGACCTGCAGCCTCCTTATTAGGAGAAGATATAGTTATCTGATTACCTTTCACTACTACTTCAACATTAGGCATTATCTTAGCCATTCTAGGAACTTTTTCTCCTAGAAAATTATTAATCACAAGTTTCTGTCCTTCTAATTTAAACGTCATAGGGAAGTGTACGTTAGCAGATTCTAATTTATAAACAAAATCTCCTTCAAGACCTTTGAAGATATTATTTACGTGTACACCAAATGTTCTTATTTTTTTAAATTCTCTTTTAGTAGTTTTATCACATGACAAACTTATCTGATTACCTTTCACTACTACTTCAACATTAGGCATGTCAATTTTTTTACTTATTGTTTTTTGTCCAATGCTACCTTTAAGAAACCCATCTTTATATTCACATACAACTCCAGAAGGAATTTCTATTGTCTCATTTATTTTCATTTTCATTTTAATAAATATAAGCTATTAGGCTCCCTCCAAGTTTCTTTTCAATAGCAGTAGTATGAGTCATCAAACCCTTTGAAGTAGATATAATAATTATTCCAATATTTCTTGCTGGGAGATATCTTTTAACATATTTTTCTATTTCATCTTTTGAAACCATGAATCTAGGCTTTATAGCTCTACATGAATTCAAATCATCAATTTCAATCTTTAAAACACCAGAATCAACTCTATATTCTTTAACATAATTTTTAAGTTTAGCAATAGCTAAAACAGAGATTAGTAACTTTGAGTATTTCTTTACCTCCAAGCTTTTTCCTCCTGTCTTCTTCAAATTCAAAATCTTGTTTAGCGCGTCCGCAACTACATCCTGACTCATTTTAGCTGTATTTGGTGAAGCCAATTTCTTCAGCAATTTGTCTGAAGCACTGTCTGCACATATTTAGATTATATTGACTTAAGTGAGCGCCAAATCTTCCGCATCTCTCACATTTTCTTGCGGCTATTCCAGTTTTTCTATCTTTAGGTTTATTATGTCTTAAAAATTTATTTAATACTGCCGTCTTAGATTTCAATTGCAATGTTATTTTTCTCCAATCACTTGCTGTCATCTTATATAAACCTCGTAGCGTATTTATCTTGCATATAATTAATTATATCTTGTTTTGCAACATGTTGCCTCTTAGGTATAACTCCAGGTTTGATTTTTCTTATTCCTACTCTTTTCCCTGGCCTTGAAAATACAACTGTAACATTTAATCCTTTTATTCCAATATCTCTTTGATATTCAATACCCGGAATTTCTATATATTCTTTTATACCGAATGAAAAATGATTATCTTCAATCTGTCTTTTTTTAAGAGTATTTCCAATTGCAGCCAAAAATCTTTTAAGGAATTCAGAGAAATTATTTCTCAAAGTTATTCTTGTTCCCAATTCCATTCCAGGGGTGACTTTAAAGTCAGGTATTCTTGTTCTAGGTCCAGATTTAGTTATATGAGGTTTTCCTCCAGATATTATCGTCAATAATTTTTTTGATTTTTCAAGTTCCTTATCAACAGCTCCACAACTCAAAACTATTTTCACTATTTCAAAATTTCTCATAGGATTTGATTTATTTTCTATTTTTTTCATATTGCAATTAATACCTCTCTTTTAAGAACACTATTTTTGTCTTTTTCTTTTAAATTTACTTCATATTTTTCTCCATCAACAGCAAGTATTTTCCCCTCTGAACCAGCATACCTTCCAGAAATAATAAAAACCTCCGAACCTTTTTCAATTGAAACTATTTTTTTTATTTTAAGTTGATTGTCAAGATAAACTGAATCTCCCATTTTTATTTTTTTATCTGTTAAGAAATTCGTTCCATCATGAAGATTTATCTGAATCTTTCCATCTTTTACAAGTCTCTTACCTATAACTTTACAAAGTCTATCTTCCGATTTAGTTTCTTTTAAGGTAAATTTTCCAGTTCCCAGTATAGAAAGATAATATTTCTTATCTGCTTCTAAAATATTAAACAGATTTATTTGCTCTCTATAATCTTTTGCCTTTCTCCAATTAACTTTCAATAATCCATGATGTATCATCTTCTGAACTTCTTTAGCAGTTCTAGCAATTTTTAACATGTCTCTTATTGCAATAACAAGTGGAACTGAATTTGATGGATTAATTAAAGACCCAACTACCATTTTAGTTCCTTTCCTAGGAATAGGCATTCTACGTGATAAACTTTGTCTCTTAAGATGCATTTTTTGTCTCCTTATTTTCTTTCTTACTTAGGTTTTTAAGTCTTTTCTTATCTTCCATATTGAGAGATTGAATCTGAAGATTGCTCGGATGGAAATAAACTTCAGTTTTTGAGCCATCTTTTTTTGTTCTATTTATATTTTCAAGTAATACTCTAGTTTTTTTTAAATTGACAGAAGCCACTTTTGCTTTTTTATCAGCAAAAGAACCTCTCATAATTAAAACTTCATCCCCCTTTCTTACACTAATACTTCTTATTCCGTATTTTTTTCTTAATTCTTTTGATATATTTGCACTAAGGAATTTATTTTTTATATGAAGTCCAGCGTTATAACTATATTTTCTCTGCTTTCTCGGTTGCTTACTCGATACCCACTTAGTTGAAAATTTTTGTTTCATTTTATAATACAAATTGTGCTAATTTAGAAACTTCTTTCCATCTCTCAAGAATTTCTCTGGCGATTGGACCCTTTATCTGAGTTCCTTTAGGATTTCCTTTTTCATCTTTTAACAAAGCCACAGCATTATCTTCAAAAGATACTCTCTCTCCTGTAAGTCTTCTATAAGGTTTTCTTTGTCTAATTATTACTGCATCAAAAACTTTTCCTTTCATATCAGGTTTTCCTGCTCTTACAGATACCTTGACCCAGTCAGAAACTTTTGCATATTGTTGTCTTCCTTTTCTTGTCTTTCCATGTTTTACACTTACTATTCTAACCATTCTTGCTCCACTATTATCTGCTGCGACAACCAAACTACCTATATTCAATCCTCTAGTTACTCTTGCTCCTATCGCTTTCATTTACTCTGATTCCTCCTTACTACTTTTATTAGAATAAAATGAATTATCTTACTAAGAGGTCTACATTCTCCAGCCTCAACATAATCACCAACTTCAACTTCAAAATTAGAAGGTATTCTCGCATGTATCTTTGTTTTCTTTTTATAAAATCTTTCATACTTTTTATTATAAACTGTTCTTTCGAACTCTATCACTACTCTTTTCTCGAATTTCTTTATAACATATCCTTGAAATATTCTACCTCTAGTTCCAACTATTTCTTCATTTCGATTATCTTGTTTTTTGTTTTCTTTCTTTTCTGTCATTTTTTTAGTCATTTATAGCCTCCTCGGGGAAACCCATCTTCATCAACAGAGGTTTTACCTTCTTCAGATGATCTCCCTGTAATTCAATGGTCCCTTCCTTTATCGTGCCTCCGCACGCAAGTCCTTCCTTAAGAGCCTTAGCAACTTGTCTTATATCAACCGATTTGTCAAATCCTTTGACAAGAGTTATTTTCTTCCCGTATCTCCTTGTATCCAAGGAAATTACAATGTGTTGCTCGCCCTTTGCTATTTCTTTGAAAACATCGTTTTCATTCGGAAGGCCGAAGTTAGGGTCTATATTCATTGTTTATTTTTCCTTCAACAAATTCTCTGATCTGTTGAATGTTAAAATTCTGGCAATAGCCTTTTTAATCTCTTTGTTTTTAAGAGCAGACTTATTTGCAGCTACTCCAGATTTCAAAGCTTCCAATCTAAGTTCATTAAGCTTGCCTTCTCTTTCCTGCTTGGACATTTTTATAATTTGTTCGTTTCTTAATAAAGCCATTATTTACTCTCCTTTGTTTTTTTATTTTTAACTATTTTATTTTCTTCTTTTACTTCGGGCTCTACAAAGAGCAATCTTTCTCTCAATTTATCATCTATAACGATTTTATCATGAATTATAGCATCAGGCGGTAATATGCTAATTTGTATACCTACAACTCCTAACATAGTTATAGCCTGTGATTGTGCTCTATGTACTACCTTTGAAGGTTCTCCAGTTTTCTTAAGATAACCCTGAGCAAATCTCCATCTTTTAGCTCTTTCACTAGGCAATTTTCCAGAAAGAACTATTTCAGCTCCAAGTGCTTTTGCCCTCATTATATCTTGAAGCATTTTATATGCAATAACTTTAAATTTCAAAGAACCCTTTCTTTCAATAAGCAATGCAATTTCGTCAGCAACTAATTGAGCATCAAGACGAGGTTCAATTATTTCTTTTATTTCAATATGGGGATTGTCTAATTTGAATTTTTTCTTTAATACTCTAGTAAGTATATCTATCTTTTCTCCTCTTCTTCCAATTATTAATCCAGGTTTTGATGTCGCAATTATTATTTTTTCTCCAACAGGAATGTATTCTATATTGACGCTACTTATTCTTCCCTTTCCGAGTTCTCCCTTTATATATTCCTTAACTCCCAATTCTTCTTTCTTTAATGTTACGAATTTTTTCTCTTCCATTTTATTTTTCAAACTCCTTTGCTTTTAATATAACATTTGTCCTCTTCGCTCTTCTTCCACCAGAACGACTAGGTCTAGAAGATAAAGTGGTATTTCCAAAATATATCTTAGTTTTTTCAAGTTCCAATCCTTTTGAAATCGCACTTCCTTTTAGTCCTTTAATTAAATAAATAAATTCTTTTGAAGCGTTAATAGGATATCTTCCCGACATCATTCCTTTTCTATGAGGTATTTCTCCCTTAAACGGAACAGCTAACTTATAATTTATAACTTTTTGAAGGTCTGCCAGAGCCTTATCCAAACTTTTTCCTTTTATGAATCTACATATATACTGGCTCTGTCTATTTGAAACGTGTAATCCTACTCCTCTCGCAAAAACTTCCTTGCCTTCAACAACATTCTTTATATTTTCTTCAGCCATTTTTATTTCTTCATCGCACGAGAGCCCTTTGTAGCTCCAATTCCTGCTCCTCCATGTTTAACCATAACCGTAGTAATTGAGAAGTCTCCCAATCTGTGTCCTATCATTTCAGGCGAAAGATGTATTTCCTCAAAACTCTTTCCGTTATAAACTTCTATGACCATTCCAACCATCTTAGGAACAATAACTATATCTCTAAGATGAGTTCTTATCTTTTTACCTTTTAACATTTTTCTTTCACATCTCTTTAGGAACTTTTCTATAACGTCAAAATTTCTCATAATGGTTCTTCTTGCTCTTGAAGTAAGATACTTTGCAGATTCTCTAACGTCCAAACCCTTAAGATAATCCATACTCTTACCTCTATAAAAATACTCTTTCTTCATTACTTGTTCTTTCTTTTCTTCTTCCATTATTTCCTCCTTCCTGTCCTTCTAGGTCTCAAATGTCCAACTCTTGTTCCTCTAGGCGCATTCTTTCTTGCAATCTTTTGCTTTATTCTCTTTCCTCTTCCTGAACCGAAAGGATGGTCTATAGCGTTCATTTTAACTGCAGAAGTTCTCGGCCATTTCTTTCCTCTTGCTTTCATTTTATAATATTTCTTTCCAGCTGTAACAAAAGGTTTCATATTTCTTCCATGTCCTGCAATAGTTCCTATCGTCGCTCTGCAATCATTTCCAACAATAATTTCTTTCTTCTTCAGAGTAAGAATAGACATTTTATTATGTTCATAAACCTTAAACACAGTTGAATAATTTCCAGCAGCCCTCATCATTTTTCCGCCATCTCCTGGATTAAGTTCAACATTATAAACTTTTGTTCCAACAGGAATATTTCCTATAAGCATTATATTTCCCTCACCAACTTGATTTCCTCCAAGCACTATTTTTTGTCCAACAAAAGAGCCATTAAATGCCGGATTGTAAAATACTTCATTCTTTACTTTTAATTTAAGCAAAGGTGCGCTGTGACCTGGAGAGTGTATTAATGATAGAATCTCAGCTTCTCCCTCAAGTCTAGGATATTTTATCTTAAATCTATAAGCCGCTCTTCTGACTCTATAAGTCAAAGAACCCTTTCCTCTTGCCTGTATTATTAATCTCTTTCCCATTTTATAATCCTACCCTCCTCAACATCAGATCAGCTAGCATTCCCTTTCTACCTTCCATCGGACGTATTCTCTCAGGGCTCGTTCTAATTATCATAAATTCTTTTCTTCCTGTTTCAAGAGCTAAATAATTTAAAATTTGATTGTTATCAGTTCTAAGAAGAGCACTTATGATATGTTCACAAACATCAAAACGAGGATTTATAGGTATTTCAGCCATATCCAATCCCGCACTAACCACCTCTAATCTTTCATAATGAACAGGATCCTCTAATATAAGAACAGGATCATCTAATATAACATTTGTAACTACCAAATCTCCCAAGAGATAATCTCTTATTCTTTCCACAAAAGGAGAAGGTAAAACAAATTTTCTATCTGGCGTATATAATTGTTTTAAAAGAATCATTTTATATCATCCCCAACTTAGTAGCCACATCTATGGCTGGATTTTTTTTATTTAGTTTAACATAAGCATACTTCTTATTTGAGCTAATCGAGGTTCTTATTTTTTCAACTTTCACTGAAAAGATTTTTTCCACAAAACTCTTTATTTCATTTTTCCTATTCTTTCTACTAGTTTCAAAAACTAAAGTATTATCCAAATCAATCATTTTCACAGCCTTTTCAGAAGATACAGGTTTCAATATCATTTGTAAATTTCCTCCATTTTACTCAATGCTTTTTCAGTAAATGCAGTCAATCTACCGAATGGATATAAGTCAGATATTGAAACTTCACCAACATTTCTTATATCAATTCCAGTTAATTTTATTTTCTCTTCAGGTGATTTTATAAGTAAGAGTCCCGCATTTGATTTATATTTTCTTCCTCTTATCTTTCCTCTTCCAGCTCTTACAGATTTACTCTTAAGAACAAGATAAATATTTTCTCCAAATATCTTTCTTACCATATTAAGGAAATCTTTTGACTTTATATTATCCAATTTTGATTCAAATATAATTGGAACATCAAAATTAATCTTATTAAGAGTTGAATATCTCTTCAAAACATAATCTTTAGAACATGTAGAAGCAAGTCCAGATTTCAAAGCAATCATCATTTCTTTCTTATTTATCTTTTTACTAGTCCTAATAGCTCTAGGGGGGTGTGCTCTTCTTCCTCCTCTTGTGCTTGCAACTTCAGCTCCTATCCAGAAAAATTGAGTTCCTCTCCTCCACATAGCTTTTCTTGGAACTCTTGATATTCCTTTTCCATAATGTCCTTTCCACTTATGTCTTTGATGACTTATAGTTCCGGAAGCAGAATGTCTCTTTCCAGCTTCAGCATAATTTGAATAAGGATGTCTAAATTCCATTTTCTCTATCTCAAATAATTTAGAAGCAATATCATCTCTTATCTCTGATTCAAATAAATCGGGAAGATTAATACTCTTCATCTTTTCTCCTTGGATATTATAAATTTCGGCTTTCATTTTTTATTAATTAACTCCAAAAATTCTAATTTTTCTTTTTTCTTTGATTTAGTTGGTCTTATTGGAGCAGTAAGTAATAGTTGTCTCATAGGAACTCCTTGAACAGAGCCCTTTAAAATAATATAATTAGAAGTTATTTTTCCATAATGTTTAAAGCCCGATTTAGGGTTTATATCTTTAGTTTTTATATCTCCTGAATTTATCATAAGAATGTTATAATGTACTCTTGTAAACAATCCCATTTGTCCAGCCATAGGAGTTCTAAAAGTTACTCTCGCAGGATGCCATGGCGCAAGACTTCCAGGTCTTCTTCTTCCTTTTTCAGATTTGTGTGCTTTCAAAGATAATCCAAATCTTGTCAAAGGTCCTTGTAATCCTTTTCCTTTTGTCAATCCTCTAACATCAACTATCTTATTCTTTACAAAATCATTAAAAGGTATTTCTTTCCCAATCAGAGACTTCGCATATCCTAACTTATCTTTAGAATTAATAGAAATTTCAGAAAGGTCAGGGGTCTTCTTCAAATCAATTTGTTTAGGTAATGAATAAACTATTACTCTAACATCATCAAAATCTTTTTTTATACTCTCAAAATCTTTTATTTGCTTTGGAACTTTAAGCTTTCTTTTCAACTCCTTATCATTTGAAACTACTACTTCTCCAATAACATCTCCAGATTTGTAGAATCTAATAGAAAATATTTTCATATGAGGAACTTCAAGTATAGTTACAGGAATAACTATTTTTTTATTTTGAGTCATTGATTTATCGGTCATATCTTTTACGACCGCGCTCGCCATAGCTGCCTTGTAAACTATAAATCCTTGTAATCCTTCAACTTCAGAACCAACTGCACTCCAGTTAACACTAGGTAAAAACTTGTCTATCCTTTTACGAGGATAAAACTGCAAACTTCCATATCTCGGTCTTGACAATTTCGCCATTCTTTAAGTAAATCATTTCAAGATGCAACTCTATCTAATTTAATCAGCCGTTATCAGCAACCTTTTAATTGAATTCGTATTTTTCAGAGTTTTTGAAGGTATTTAAAGCTTAGGGTTTTTGGAGATTTGTGTTATCTTGATGTGTTGATTTTTAAGAATCATGCAACAAAGCAGTTTTTGAAAAAGGTATATAAAGGATTTATTTTTGATTATTATATGAACGAAAGGGGTATTTCAAATTTAGTTGTTACTTCTTTGTTAATTCTTTTATCAATAAGTGGAGTTTTTTTGATTTACTCAATGGTAAGAAATTTCAGTGAAAATTCTTCTTTATCATCTATCGATAGTTCTTTATTTAGTGAGAAAATTTCTTTAAGTAAAATAGAATTCAATCTTGATGAGGGTATTTTTCTTGTAAGTTTCATTGTAAAAAAAGAATTAAATGAAGGCCAAGTTAGTGGTTTGAGAGTTTTTTTGAAAGACGATACTGGAAGAAGTATTATAAGGGAAATAATTCCCTTTGAGATAAACTACTTAGAGTCTAAATTGGTTGAGGTAGATTATAGAGAAGAGTATTTTAATGATAAAATCGGGTTTGTTAATGATGTTAAAGTCGAATTCATATATTCTACAATTTCAGATTCTCCTTTAGAAAGTCCAGTAGTACCCTCTTCATCATGTTTTATATCTTGTATTGACTTTTTAAAAATTAATTCTATTGAAGATGTATCTACTGGATTTGTAAATGATAAGGTTGTTTTTGAAGAAGTTTCTACTGGTAACATATTTAATTCAGTAATTACAAAACAAGGAGAAGGATATGTTAATTATAAAGGAAATAATTATCCATTTTCTTATAATAAAGATAGTTATTACGGAGATTATTTAGTGTTTAATAAGATAGGAAATTCAGTTATTATTATTCCAAATCAACTTCCAAATCAACAAGTTTTTGAGAATTATTATATAGTTTTAATTAATAGAGATTCTTCTCCAGAAAGTTGTGGAGGATGTAAGAAAATATTTAAATTATATGAGGTTTCTTTTGGTTCCACATCAGACTATAGCGATAACTCTGTTAAATTTATAGATAATCTTAATAATATTTACGTTGCTACTTTGTATAGTGATAGTGAAGGTAAATTTTCTTTTGAAGATAAAGTATATAGTTTTTTCTATCAAAAAGGAGATTTGTCAACAGGAATTGTCGAGTTTATAGATGAAAATATAGACAGGTTGCAAGTTGTTGCTAAGAATTCTTTTTTTGTTCCTGAAGAAAGTTTGATTGAGCAACATTTACCTGTTTGCAGTAGTTCTGATATAAATGGGGATGGGTGGGTTGGAATAGGGGATTTAACTTTGCTTGCTACCCATTATGGAGAAAATCTTTGTTCTTTTGAAGATGAGTGTTGTAGTAGAACTGACATAAATGGAGATGGAATAGTATCTATTGGAGATTTAGTTATTTTAAACGGACAATTTAATTCTAATGATATTCAAAATTGCAAGCTTCCAAATTTACCTTGTGCTTCTTGTAGTAATGAATGTGCGTATGAAGGAGAATTAATCTCTTGTGGGAATTCAATGTATAATCTTTGTGGGAATTATGATAATGATATTTGTTTAGATAAGGGTAATTGTAAATACATGTCTTATACTGAATCAAGTTTAGGTCTATTTTATTTATATTTTAGTACTGCTATTGTAGATCATATAAGACTCGGAGTTGATCCTTACGCATCTGCTCCTTTTCAAGTGACAAGTGTTTTCGGAGGACAAATTATATATAGTAGTTTTATTATAAATGATTATAGCCGAAGCGGTATAAGAAAAGTTAATGTTAAGACATATATAGGTAATTCTATTTACCCATATAATTCTAATGAAATAAATTGTGAACTCTATAGTTTTAGTTCTTATATTTGTGATGATTTCTTATTTACTATACCTTCAGACATTAATGAAGATTATCTAAATGTTCGTGTAGAAGTAGAAGTAGAGAATAATTTTGGTATAGTTTCAAGTTATATTTATGAAGAAGAATTTGAATTTGAAAAAATAGAAAATGATTTATGTAAAGAGTTAATATCAAATCACAATGATTTATCCATGGATAGAGCAAATTTTGTCTTTATTGGAGAAGGATTTGAGAGGTATAATGGATTAGATACTTCACAATTTATACGAGATATTGCCTTATCTTTTATTGAATTTAGGGAAGATAATAAAAATTCTTTATTTTCTATTTCTCCCTTTAAAGGTAATGAGGACAAGTTTAATTTTTGGTATATTGATAAAAATATAGAAAAAGATAAATTTTATTGTTCTAATGGTTTTTGTTATGATTTAAGTGGCTATACTCAAGCATGTAGGTTTAATAATATTTATACTACTTATCTTTTAGGTGACGCCCAATTAGGGAATGCATATGCTTATGCTCTTCCTTATAGTGGGACGATTTTACAGAAGATTTATTTAGGTAGACAACAAAGTTCGATTCTTGAAGAGGGAGTTGTTTTAGAGAAAAATTGTAAGAATGAAGTGGAGTTTATTCCATGTTTTAGTGCATGCGAAGAAGGAGCTTGTATTACAGACTCTCCCTTAGAACCTTCTGAAGAATTAAATTCTTGTTCTGATTTAGATATCGATTTTTATAATTATTTAAATGATCGGATTTTTGATAATTCATATGCTAAATTTTATCCTAACGAAATGGATATTATCGATTTTAGATATACTTCAGATGGAGATAAGTATACGTTAATTCCTATAGAAATCCCTAACTTAGAAACATCTTTTGCAGTAGCAAGGTTGCAAATTAATGATTTTTATGATTCCAGAGTTGACTTGCGAATAGAAGTAGAATACCCTTACTCAATTAGCGGGCAAGGTTTTTATGCAGATTTATTCTACAACACAGAATCTTCTTTATATGAGGGAATAACCTATTTTTATGGAAAACCAATTTATTTTTCTTTGAAACCAGGAGAGATTAGTAGGAGTAGGGATTTTACTTTGAGGATGAGTTATGGTGAGGGCTCAAATCATGATTCCTATGGTACTGAAAGAAATGTTTTTTATTGTGATTTCAAATCTAATTGTTATGAAACCGATGCAAATAAAGACTATCCTGATGGCAAGAATCCTTATCAAAAAGGAAGTTCTTATAATTTATTAACTGATATTTATTTTGAAGATGAATGTGTAGAAGATGAATCTTCTATATATGAAAATATTGAATTTAGAGATGGAAAGACAATCTCTCTTTCTTCAGGCAATATTCAAGTTTTTAAACATGAACTTGGGCATTCTTTTGGAAAGCTTGATGATGAATACATACGAATTGGTGGTGGCCCTTCATCCACATCCGATATAGGACTAAATTGTTTTATTCCTTCAGACGGAACCCGTAATTCTTGTTTAAGAGAGGCCTCTTGGAAATATCTAATCACCCCGTATTGTGAAGATCCTTCCGATATAGAATGTATTTCTTGTTTTGAAGGTTGTACTTTTGAAAAGGGAGTTTTTCGTTCTGTTTATAAAGGATTAATGAGTGATTCGCAAAGTGGTAAGGAATATGGTTTGTGGAATGAAAATCTTATTAAGAAAGAAATTATTAAATTTAACGGAGGAAAAATAGTATGACTTTTAAAACCTATTTATATATAATCATTGTCTTATATATTTTAATTTTATTTTCTCCATTTTTAAGTTCGTCTCAAGACAATCTGAAATCTCAAGTAGCCTTTGTTTCAATGTCTATTGGAGAAAATGAATCTGTTAATTTGAACAAATTTTATATATTTGAAGACTTTTTTGCACCTTCTAAACAAAGCTATTTAGACCAATTATATACTATCAATCTTATTAAAGATTCTGGAGAATTATTTTACTCTCAAAATTTTAGTTTCAATTCAAAAGTATTTATAGATTCTTTCGATTCTTCGGAATATTCTACCCAATCCAATATTTCTGTTTTAAACTATTCCGAAGTAAACCTATATTTGCCTTATTCTAACTCGGTTTCTCTTCTTGAGGTACGTAATTCAAACGATAAGAGATTATTAGAGGTTCATTTAAAAAATGGTTTTATTGAATCAATAGGTGAAAAAAAATCCGAGAAAGTAAAAAAGAATCTCCCAATATTATTTAAATTAGTTATTTTATTATTTACGATACTTTCTTGTTTTTTAGTCATATTTATTATTAGAAGTCTTCTAAGAACCCGCTCTACTTTAGTGGATGGATGAATAGCATATATATTTATTCTATGATAATTGTAAAACGGAGTGAGTTATATCATGCGTAAAAAGAAAGGACGCATAGCTCTTTAAGGCTAGGATGATATAACATATTTATACTTCTCCCTAAGTTAACAATATAGAGTTTTTCTAGTTTGAAATTAATTAAATTTATTAACAATCTCCCTCTAATCCCCTAATGGTAAGCTACATCCAAATAGGAGCAATTATTCTAGCAGGAATAGCCGTTGCAATTGCAGACGGACTTATCAAGAAAACAGCAATATACGGAAATTTCTGGGGCTCTTTCAA
>Ga0209541_10005021_pt1 | contig 23228 bp, 21 predicted proteins | sample RifCSPlowO2_01_FD_184027 | JGI IMG/M metagenome (GOLD analysis project Ga0209541, IMG submission 184027) | Groundwater microbial communities from Rifle, Colorado - Rifle CSP2_plank lowO2_0.1 (SPAdes) (version 2) | ecosystem: Environmental > Aquatic > Deep subsurface > Groundwater | place...
AAGTTTAGGGCTAGCTAAATACTTCTCGGACGCCATAAGCGACAATGTTAAACGGGCACAAGAACAGATGTTAAGAAGCGGTATCTGGCCTGGCAAAGCCCCCTATGGCTACCGAAATATAGATAAAGAAGACGGCAATAAATGGATTGTAATTGAGCCTATGGAAGCCCAAGTAGTTGAAAAAATGTATGAGTGGTATTCAACTGCCAGCTACTCAATGCTTGAGATTAGAAACAAACTGAAAGAGGTTTTTGACCTTGAATTTTCAAAGGGCAAAATTGACTTTATCCTTAAAAACCCTTTCTACTGTGGGACGATGATTTATAACGAGCAGGAATATCCTCACTACTACGACAGGATAATTACCCAAGAGCTTTTTGATAAAGTTCAAGAGATTAAAGCTGGATACCACAAAAAACACTTCAAATACGCTGGTTTACCTTTTTTATACCGAGGTTTAATTAGATGTGCCGATTGCGGTTGCCTGATAACGCCTGAAAGGAAAACAAAGAAAAGCGGTAAAACCTATCACTACTATCACTGCACGCAATATAACGGCAAGCACGGGGCTGAGTGGCTAACAGAGGATGATTTAACCAAACAGTTCTCGGCAGTCTTTGACAAGCTACAAATGCCACAAGAAGCAGTAGACGACATCGTTGAAGCACTACAGACCAACCATAAGCACAAATCAGACTTTTACCACGACTTGCTAAATCGCTATCAGACTGAGCACCAAAAATATGAGACGGGCATTGAGAAAGCCTACGACGATTATCTGCTCGGTAGTATTACTAAGGACAAGTATGAGGAAAAACGAAAAGAGTATCGGGCAAAGCAGAAAGAAATTACAAAGAAAATTGGCAAATTAAACTATGCCGATGAAGAATACTATTTGACCTCAGAATACCTGCTAAAACTGGCTTCTAACGCAGGCAAACTGTTTGAAAGTTCTGAAGTTCACGAAAAACGGCTACTTTTGAAGATGACACTTCAGAACTTAGAGATAAAGGGCAAAATAGCCCGATATGACTGGATAAATCCATTTGACAAGATAGCTTTTTACGCCTCTCGTCAAGCCTGGCTCCCCGGTGAGGATTCGAACCTCAAACCTCGAAGTTAACAGCTTCTTGCTCTACCGTTGAGCTACCGGGGAATTCCAAATAATCAAATATTACAAATATTTAAATAAACAAATCGTTTGTTAAAGAGCTTAAATATTCTACCTCATACAATCCAAAAGTCCAATAGTGAAATATTAAGCAGGATCACTTTATAAAACAATTAGACAAAATAATTTTTGTGATATTTGTTACAATTAAAGCGTTAAAAAACTCTTAAAATTTATGAAAATGAATCCTGTAGTGCATTTTGAGATGCCTTATGGTAATCAGAAGCGTCTGAGCAAGTTTTATTCACAAGTATTTGGCTGGGAGATGAAGTATATGCCCAAGATGGGAAGCTATGTTCTGGCTACCACATCGCCTGTCGACAAGAAGGGGATGCATAAGAAAAAGGGCGCAATCAATGGCGGTTTTTTCCCCAAAGGCGATTACGGTACTGCTCCCCATCTGGTTATTTCGGTTGACAATCTGGATAAACACATGGAGATTGTCAAGAAAAAAGGCGGTAAAATCATCGGCAAACCGATGGATATCCCGGGAGTGGGGAAGTTCGTCATGATTAAAGATAGCGAAGGCAATCCGGTAGGCATGCTTGAGTCAAGAAACATGTAATATTCAGGTTGATTTTATGATAATAGACGATCCTGTGCTATGCTGCAGTCTTACGACTTGACAAAATGTATTACCTAATATAGTATAGTAATACTATGATAGGCTATTCGACAGTTACACAAAAAGGACAGATCACAGTTCCCGCGGCCATTCGTAAGAATTTAGGTTTACACCCCAATCAGAAAGTAATTATTATAAAGCAAGGCGATTCAGCTGTGGTAAAATCAGCGGCAAATTTTTACTCACTTCGTGGCTCGATCAAGCCAAAGAAGTTCCCGGAAGATCTTAAGAAGATGCGTAAAAACTTCACTGATTATCTATCCGGCAGGAAAAAAGTATGAAAAAGCTAATTGCCGATACGAATATCTTTTTAAGATTTCTTACCAACGATATTCCGGAGCAAGCGGCTCGAGTTGAAAAACGATTCAGAGAAGCTGAAAAGACTACACTTCAGTTTATTGTTTTTCAAATAACTTTAGTTGAAGTGTTGTTCCAACTTGAACATTGGTACAGACTCAAAAAAGCCGAGGCGGCAGATAAAATGATCCGATTATTTTCACCGGATTGGTTTGAGATCGATAATAAAGATGCGGTTTTCGAAGCCTTAAATATCTATAAAAACAAAAACATAGATTTTGTCGATGTTTTAGTCTACGCAATAGCTAAAAAACAAAAACTTCGAATTTTTTCTTTTGACAAAGACTTTAACAAACTTGATGTAAATATAAGATTAAAGCCATAAATTCAAAAAATACGGTTTTATCGATCGTGAAATCGGAACGATTTTTTGTTTCGGCTTCACTCCAATATGGAACCCCAAGCCATTCGCAAAAAATATATTTGCAATTTCATTGGCGAGAGGTATAAAATCTGCAAATGGATTGGGGAAAATTTATATTTCTACTTTTTATTAATGCAGTCGGTAATTTACCCTATAAGTTATTGCAGAAAAAACTTCCGCAGGGCATAAATAATATTTCGCCAGGCATATCGCTGATTTTGAGTTTTTGGTTTTTGTCGCTGTCTGCATTTCTTGTGTCCCAATTAAAAGCAATTTATCTGGTCAAATCTGTGTGGGTATTATTGCTGTTATTTTTGACTACAGTATTTTGGTTTATCGCTCCTTTTGTAATTCGCAAGATTGGAATAGAGCCTAAGCAATTAATTTCAAAGCGGATATCCAGGTATTCAGTCAGGTTTATACCGCATACTTTTTATCTCAAATTTTTTGAAGTTTTGTTTCAACAGGCCAATTTTCTGGTGATGCTTAATTTGGTATTAGTTAATATGTCGTTAGTTAATAGAGCAGTATGGTTTACAGTGATTATTGGCATACTTCATTTTTTAAATATATTTTTTCTTCCCAGAAGGGAGGCGATGATATTTTTTGTCTTAAGTGTGCCGATGGGAGCGATGTTTAGTTACCTGATTATCCAAGGATATATACTTTTGACTTTCTCAATCCATCTCTGGTTTTATCTTGTCTTCTCCGGTTATCCTTGGTTAAGAAAAGAAAATCGATTCTCACCTATTTAAGTCTTGAATTAACCAAGAAATCAGGGTATTATAGAATGTGATGCAGGTCACAAATCATAAAAGTATGCTTCTATTAATTGAAATCGCAATCAGTATATACCCCTCCTTAGTTGATTTTATAAGATGACTTTAGTTGACAATTTGCAAAATCAACTAAGACGGGTATACATCTTTGCCTTTTTAACAGACATAGCCAGACTCTCTATCATTGAAATATTTGCTATCAATGGCAAAAGGGTATCATAAGTTTCCGCAAAATTTTGTCTGCGAATAAAAAATTTGGTTTTTAATCTATGAGAAAAATCATCGTTTTGACTTTTGTTTCACTCGACGGAGTGATGCAGGCTCCCGGAGGACCAAAGGAGGATACTTCCGGAGGTTTCAAATACGGCGGATGGACTGTGTCGTATTTTGACGAATTTTTGGGCAAAGTCATGGTAAGGCAAATGAGCAGGCAATACGACCTGTTGTTAGGCAGAAAAACATTTGAAATTTTTGCCTCATATTGGCCGGATCATGAAAAAGATTGGCCTGGAATCAACGATATCATAAAATATGTTGTCTCCAGAACCATGACTAAATACAAGTGGAGCAATTCTGTCTTTCTTAAAAGCGCAGATGAAATCAAAAAGTTGAAAAAACAAAAAGGTCCTGATCTACAGGTCCACGGCAGCAGCAATCTTATTCAGACATTATTGAAACATGATTTAATCGATGAATTCTGGCTGAAGACTTTTCCGGTGGCGCTGGGGAAGGGAAAACGCTTGTTCGGCGCCGGCACAATTCCGGCCTCCTTCAAGCTAAGCAAGAGTTCTCTTTCTCCAAAAGGCGTTATTATCGCAAACTATAAGCGTTCGGGGAGGGTAGAAACAGGATCATTTTGAATATACCGACAATCTTATTACACCTGATACATTTTTAGAATAAGTTTTCATTTAAAAGTAGGAAATAAAAGATGAAAAATAAGCAAACAGATAACAAGAAGGCGAACAAGACATATACGGGATTCACGGATGAGGAAAGAGCCGCAATGAAGGAGCGCGCCCAAGAATTGAGGGTAGAAGCGCGGTCGAAAAAAGACAAGGCGGCCGGGGAAAGTACCGTGCTTTCTAAGATCGCCGCGATGCCGGAACCGGATCGCTCAATGGCCAAGCGGCTACATGAGATCATTAAAGCCAGCGCGCCGGCTCTTTTACCGAAAACCTGGTACGGTATGCCGGCATATGCCAATAAAGATGGAAAGGTTATCTGTTTCTTCCAAAGCGCGAGTAAGTTCAAAGCGAGATACGCGACATTTGGCTTCAACGACGAGGCGAACCTCGACGAAGGCGCCATGTGGCCGACTTCTTTCGCGCTGAAGAAGCTAACTGACGCCGAAGAAGCAAGGATCGTCGCGCTTGTGAAGAAAGCGGTGAAATGAAAGAGTAATAATCGTCTTTTTTTAAAAGCGCAATGATATTGTTCTATAGAAACTATGTATGAAAAGTCAACTATTTTGGAATAAAGTTTTGGCGTAACAAAGTATGGAGCTTAACTAATTTCTTTAAAATTAAGGAGGTGGAACAGTATGGCTAAATATTTAGATGGGTTCGTCCTTTCTATTCCCAAAAAAAATACTGTCAAGTATAAAAAGATGGCTGAAGATGCGCGCGATGTTTGGAAGAAGTTTGGCGCACTTGACTACAAGGAGTGCAAAATAGACGATGTCAAGCCCGGTAAGTTTGTGAACTTTACTTTTCCCAAAATGGCTAAGACCAAAAAGGATGAAGAGACCTGGTTTTCCTTCATTGTTTACAATAATAAAAAACATCGCGATAAGGTAAACAAAAAAGTAATGGCTTATTATGAGAAGAAGTACGGTAAAGATATGTCGAAAAAAATGCCTTTTGATATGAAACGCTTTGCCTATGGTGGATTTGAAGTAATGATTGAAGTCTAGTTTCCTTTTCGAATAGGAGCCTTTTATGAATAAAAATATTTTAGTTTTAATTCTTGCAGTTATTCTAATATTCGGCTATTTATTTTTTTTAAAAAAACCATCCACAACTTCTCAACAGGTTAATATTCAGAAACAAACAGAACCAAAAAAGGAGTCATCTTCAAATACTAACATACTAGAAACTATTGACTACAAAGCCTCTTTTGCAATTTTTACCAATGGTGTTTTTAGAGTCTTTACTGCGGCTATGTATCATAACTTATCTTCCGATGCTTTTATTCAGGCAGATAATCCAAATATCGTCCATGTAAAAAAAAACGGAATAACTTGGGACGATTTTTTCAAGACTCTTCCTTTTAAACTCACCAAAGACTGCTTAACAACCGGAACGGGAGAGACTTTTTGTACAGGAAGGGATGGAAGCCTTAAATTTTATCTTAACGGGGTAGGAAATGATAATTTATTAGATACAATAATAACTTCTGGTGATCGTGTCTTAATAACTTTTGGAAAGGAAAACGAAACCCAAATACAAAAACAGTTTGAGCAAGTTCCTCAGTGAACAGCTTACTTTACACTTGTGATTAAAATCACATAGACTTTATATTAGTGTATAATTAAAGACATGTTAAATCTAAATTCTGTTATGCTGGGGAGTCATCAGCCAAAGGTGTTGGCGCAGTTTTATAAAAAAGTTTTGGGTAAGCCCAATTGGGAAGATGAAGGATGGTGGGGATGGCAGGTAGGGGATAGCCATTTGACGATCGGTGAGCACTCTGAAGTCAAAGGCAGTGCCAAAGAGCCGCAGAGAGCGATTATGAACTTTGAGACAAAAGAAGTAAAGAAAGAGTTTGCCAGAATCAAGAAACTGGGCGCTAAAGTTATAAAAGAACCCTATGAGATGGAAAAAATGTGGATTGCGACCTTCGCCGACCCCGACGGCAATTACTTCCAGCTGATGAGTCCGTGGAAGTAAGCATAGTTATTTTGTCTATGTATTATTAACTTAAGACTTCAAAAGCAAGGGTAATAAATTATTTAATTTCTCATTGCCGATTGAGTTAAGATCTACTTTTCCGTAATTATTTCTACCAGAGCGGCAACCCGAAGCAAATGTGCTTGCAGATATTGCGATAGCAAATATTTTATATAGATTTGTTTTACTGTCATGACGGTAATTTTACCAAACGCAAAGAATTAAGACTTGACAAGGAAAAATTATAATGTTATATTCGAAATATCGAATATGTATTATCAGCTTTTTAAGCTTCATTCCGAACTTCTCAAAGCTCTATCTCATCCTAAACGATTGGAGATAATTCAGCTTCTGCGTGATAAAAAACTAACCGTCAGCGAGATTCAGGAGATGCTGGATCTGCCGCAGGCCAACCTTAGCCAGCATCTGATGGTAATGCGGGATGCGGAGGTGGTTGAGGCAAAAAGGAACGGCAAGCAGATCTATTACAGGCTGGCACACAAAAATTTCATCAAGGCCAGTGACCTGCTGCGTCAGGTTCTGGTCGAGCGCTTTAAAGGCAGCAGGCTTGCAGACGAGTTTACCCACAAAATGAGCGAACTTGTGCCGCTTACCTCCGATCCGGTCTGCGGGATGAGACTGTCACCCAAAATTGCCTCGTACGCCAAAAAATACAAGGGGATAGAATATTATTTTTGCGCCTCCGGTTGCCTGGAGAAATTCCAAAAAAATCCGGATAGATTTATAAATTAAAAAGAAATATGAACAGAAACTTTTTTATCGGTGTAGGATTGGCCTCTGTTATTGCAATTTTCGTCGGATTTTACTTTGCCTCAAATACGGGAAACAGCGCTCAAGTTAAAGCTGATCCTGAAGCTCAAGCCGTGGCGTCTGCAACTTCTTTTGATTGGGGAGAGATAGGATTAAATGACGGTAATGTGGAGAAAGTATTTGAAATAAAAAATAACGGTACGCAACCTCTGTCGTTGTCCAATGTCTCGACCAGCTGCATGTGTACTACGGCCCAGTTGAGCTTGGGGGACGAAACTTCACCGCTGTTTGGCATGCATACAAAGGCGGATTATTCGCTTAAGGTTCCACCCGAAAGAAGCGCCAAATTAAAAGTTGTATTTGACCCGGCCTTTCACGGGCCAAGCGGGGTTGGACCGATTACCCGTCAAGTCATGGTGTCAACCAACGATCCTGTGAGTCGTGAGTTGACGTTCATGCTAACTGCCGTGGTCAGGCGCTAAAAATTATTATGAGTAAGACAAAACAGGAGAAAAAAAAAGGACAGAATTTCTTAAGACCGATTATCATTTTAGCTTTTATAGTGATTGGCTTTTGGCTGGGGTCGTCTAACGCACAGGTAAAATCATTCATAGCTAAATTTAATCCCAGCCCCACTCCAAAGGCTGAATTGACTGCCGAGGTGCTTGCGGAACAGGTAATTCCCAATAAAGGTTATACGGTAGATCTGGACTGGGGAAACACCGGGAAAAAGTTGGTTGAGGCAGGCGGCATAGACCTCGAGAAATATAAGGAAAATTATAGCGATAAGAAATATAAAGACCTGTTGACATACTTGACGGACGATAAAAAAGAGGGAATCACCATCAATAGCGATAGTGCCTATTTTTGGGTGAATACTTTGTGGGCGCTGGGGTTGACGCAAAAATCGGATGTGCTTGATAAGGGCGTCATGGGGACTGAATATAAGGAAAATGTAGGTAATTTTGCCTCGACCGGCGGCTGGACCTTAGGCAGCAGGGACGCAGTCGGTCTTTACTCTTCGGCCGAGATTATACCCTTAACCGCCGACCAGCAGAAATTGGTTGACAAAATAAGCCAAGGCATTTATAGGCCTTGCTGTGACAATCCCAGTTCCTTCCCGGACTGCAATCACGGTATGGCAATCTTAGGCCTGGTCGAGCTGATGGTAAGCCAAGGATTTTCCCAGAAAGAGATCTATGGCGCGTCTTTAGCTTTCAATTCCTATTGGTTTAGCCAAACCTATGTCGAACTGGCTTATTATTTTGAGACTAAAGAAAATACCTCCTGGAAGGATGTCGACGCCAAAAGAGCCTTGTCTGCCGAGTTCAGCAGCGCTTCAGGCTACTCCGCCTTAAAAAAGAAAATAGGAGATATCCCGGGATCGCAAAATATCGGCGCAAGTTGCGGAGCTTAATAATAATTATCCATGTATGGTTTATGAAATACAGACAGTTCTTTTTGTTTTTGACTTTATTTCTTGTGGGAGCGGGGGTTTTTTCGGTTTATAAAAGTAAAGGCCGGATCCAAAAGAGCCTGGATAAAGCCAAAGGTAATACTAATGCAGTTTCGGTCAGTTCGGTCGAATTCAATGAGCTTGCCGAAAATCCCGAGTCCTTTTTGCTGGACGTGCATATTCCGGAGCAGACTCATATACCGGGCACCGATGCTTTTATCCCCTACAACGAAATCGGAAAAAATTTAAGCAAATTACCAAAGGATAAAAACACTCCTCTATTGATTTATTGCCGGTCGGGTTCGATGAGCAAAGAAGCTGCATCAGAGCTTAAGTCTTTAGGTTATACGCAAGTCTATGATCTTGAGGGTGGAGTTAACGCCTATAAAGAAGCAAATGTCAGAGTGGAGATAAATCCCGATCAAAAAGATCTGGGAACTGTAGTTTATGGCGATATTGCCAGGACCGAATTTACCTTGACTAACTTTTCACCTGTTCCTCTGGCTGTAATCCGCGTCTCAACCTCTTGTAGTTGTACTGGCGCGAAGGTAGAAAAGGAAAAGCTTACAGCCTATGAAGCAACTAAGGTTGAAGTATCTTTTAATCCGGCAGTGCACGGAGACGATACCGATCTGGGTGATGTGACGCGGACAATCTATATCGATACCGATAACCCTAATTTCCCGCAAGTCACAACTCAAATAATAGCGAAAGTTATCAAGAAGGTAGGTGATTAGTATGGAACCAAAGATACAAAATCTGATAATCGGTTTACTTATAGGAGTTTTGGCAACCTTGCTTATTGCTAATTATTCAGTCAATAATCAAAATTACAATATGATGCGGATGATGGGAATGGGTAGAGGAGTACAGCAGATGATGGGAGACGAGGATGACAATAACATGTCGATGATGCATGGAGAAGATATGGGAATGGATGAGATGGTTGAAGAGCTGCAAGAGTTATCGGGCGACGAATTTGACCGAAGGTTTATTGAACTGATGATAGAACATCATGAAGGAGCGATAGGCATGGCCGAATTAATTTCGGACAGTACCCAAAGACCAGAATTAATAAAAATGGGTGAAGATATTATCAGTGTTCAAAGCGCTGAAATTGAAACAATGAAGACTTGGTTAAAAGATTGGTTTGGTCAATAGTTATGTATCAAATATCTTTGCTTGCCGCCTACATTGCCGGAATGGTGGCGCTTTTTGCTCCCTGCTGTATTTCTTATCTTTTTCCTGCCTACCTGGGCAATATTTTTAAAGAAAGAAAACAGGTGCTTTTTATGACTTTTGTCTATAGTTTAGGAATATTTGTCGTCATGCTGCCTATTGTTCTTGGGGCCAAAGCGCTGCAGATGTTATTTTTTAGACTGCACGATCAGACTTATCTGGTTGGAGGAGTATTTATGTTGTTTATAGCGGGTCTTTCTTTTTTGGGGATAAAGCTGCCAATGCCGCACCTGGTTTTGCGTAAAAGTCCGCAGCAAAGCGATATTACCTCCAATTTTATCCTGGGGATTTTTTCGGGAATTACCAGCGCCTGCTGTGCGCCGGTCTTGATCGGCGTCATGGCCTTAAGTTCGCTGACGCCTACGGCGCTGCAGGCTTTGGGAGTTGGAGCATTTTATGTGTTGGGTATGGTTACTCCACTCTACCTGGCCTCGATTTTCATTCACAAAAAAAATATTTTGGAAAAGCCGATTCTGAAGAAAATAGTCACAGAAATAAAAATAGGGGATAAAACTTATCCGATTTTTATCGCCAATATCATCGCGGCTTTCATATTTGCCCTTACAGGAATATTGATGATTTGGCTGAGTTCGGCAGGAAAGTTAGGTATGACAATTGCGGAAAGCGCAGTGACCAAATCAATCAACAAAGTGGCGACAGATATTACGAATTTGATTGGCGGAATACCGGGGCTGGACATAATCTTTGCCGGAATAGGGATATATTTAATGTACAAATTTATCAGAAACATTTTCTGCCCTGAACAGAGATCTGATCAATTTGAGGATAATCTGCATAGAGCCATTTACACCTGCCCCATGCACCCGGAAGTTATCAGCGATAAACCGGGTAAATGTCCAAAGTGCGGGGGAATGGATTTGATAAAAGTTCAAAGATCAAAGATCAAAGATCAAAAAAACAATACTCACCATCATATGGATCACTCACGGCATGACCATGCTGCGATGATGAGCGGTCCCGGAGCTGCCGCAGACTTTTTGCGCCGCTTTTGGACCGTGACATTTTTGCTGATACTCTTGCTTCTTTTACATCAAAGAGTATTGCGTTTTATGGGAGTTGGCGATTTTACCCTTAGACCTTATTTGCAGTTCGGATTGGCAAGCGTGATTTTTTATTTTTCTTTGGTTTTCTTTGAACACGCCAGGCACGAGATGATGATGAGAAAATATGGAATGATGACCTTGGTATCATTGGCAGTTGGCGCCGGATATCTTTTCTCTGCCGCCTCCACCTTTTTGCCGGCGCTTGACGCGGAGTTTTACTTGGAGATCTCCAGCCTGATTTGGATACTGCTGTTTGGCCACTACTTGGAAGCAAGATCAAGCACGGCAGCCGGAAATGCGCTGCAGGAAGTGGCAAAACTGCTGCCAAAACAGGCTCATTTACTAAAAGACGGAAAAGAAAAAGATGTCAGCCTGGACGAATTAAAAGAAAACGACGTGGTGGTTGTCAAGCCGGGGGAAAAGGTCCCGGCAGACGGGATTATTGTCAAAGGCAAAGCAAATATGGATGAGGCTCTCATTAGCGGAGAGTCAAGACCGGTAGAGAAAAACAAGGACGATAAAGTCGTAGCCGGATCAATCTGTATCGACGGTTCGCTGGAGGTAAGGCTTGAGCGGGTGGGTGAGAGCTCGACCATCGGACAGATTCAAAAGCTGATAACCCAAGCTCAAATGACCAAGCCAAGCGCCCAAAAAATTGCCGACAAAGCCGCCAGCGTCTTGACATTTTCTGCCCTTGCTGTAGGGTTGATCGTTCTTTTGTTTTGGACTTTAATTGCCGGCAAAACCTTTGTTTTTGCCCTGACTTTGGCAATTACCGTATTGGTTATTGCCTGTCCGCACGCTCTGGGACTTGCCATTCCCACCGTCTCAACCATCGCAACCACCTTGGCCACGAAAAACGGGGTATTTTTGAAAGATCTTGGCAAACTTGAAGTGATCAAGGGAGTTGATTACGTCATGTTCGATAAGACGGGAACGTTGACAAAAGGAGAGTTTGGAGTAAGCGATATTGTATATACGATAAATCCGAAATCCGAAATCCCTGCCTCGCCGGCAGGTCGGCGAAATCATAAACAAATTCAAAAGAATAATTTTCAAAATTCAAAACTGAATGAGAGACAGAAAGACATATTACAAATCGCAGCAAGTTTGGAACAGTTGTCTTCGCATGTGATCGGTATTTCAATAGTCAAATTTGCCGCCCGGCAAAAAATTGAGCTGGCAAAGGTGGAAAAATTCAGAAACATCGCGGGCAAGGGAATTTACGGAGAGGTCGAAAGTAGGGGATATTACATCGGCAACAGAGCGCTTATGGAAGAATATGATTTATATATCAATGAGACCGGCAAAATTTATAAAGAATTATCGGGAAAGGGTAAGACAGTGGTTTTTTTGGCTGACCAGGAAAAAATTCTGGCAGTTCTGGCTCTTTCCGATCAAATAAAAACTGAATCGTATTCGGCAGTTTCGGCTCTGCACAAATTAGGAGTAAAAATTGCCATGCTGACGGGCGACAACGAGAAAGTAGCCCAGTCAGTAGCCCGCGACCTAAAAATCGACACCTATTTTGCCGAAGTTAGACCGGAGGATAAATTCAAACACATTCAAAAGCTGCAAAATGACGGAAGTCGCGTAATGATGGTCGGCGACGGAGTCAATGACGCGCCCGCCCTAACTCAAGCGGATGTCGGGGTGGCAATCGGGGCGGGGACCGATGTGGCGGTTGAGGCGGGAGACGTGGTTTTGACCCGCAATAACCCGGAGGATATTGCCCGTCTGGTAATTCTGGCACGCAAAGTCTACCGCAAAATGGTTGAGAATCTGGTTTGGGCGACCGGATATAATGTCGTGGCCATTCCTGCCGCGGCCGGAATATTCGCACCTTGGGGATTTTTTTTGCGGCCGGAGATAGGAGCAATTCTCATGGCCGGAAGCTCCATCATTGTCGTAGTCAATGCCATGTTTTTGAAAAAATTGAATCTAAAGTTGGAAAAATGAAGGGTGAATTATAGTTATTTTATTCCACCTTCGCGAAATACCCTTATCGTCAGATAAGGGATCATAGCGGAGAAGTTTTTCGCTTCGGCGGATTTCAACTCCCGGCGAAGCGTAGTCAAAGATTCCCTGATCGTAGGATCAGGGAGTTTCAATAGGATGGGGGGTGAAATAAAAATGGACACATTTCCGATGAGATCGGCTAATGCTTTTGCTCTCGCGACGGCAGTTATATGGGTATTATGTAGTGTTGTAGTTTGGTTATTCCCTGCCTTTTCTTGGCAGGTATACTTCTATTGATTGAGATTGCAATCAGTATATACCCCTCTAAGTTGATTTAATAAGATATTTTTAGTTGAAAATTTGCAAAATCAACTAAGATGGGTATAGCGGAAAGTGAGAAAATAAAAGTGTTTATACTTCGATAACTTAAGGTTTGCAACCGAGTTACTCAGTATATACCCGACTAAATCCGCTTTTTCGCTCCGAGAGAGCTGCAAATCGTAAGTAAGATAGGGTATATATACTGATTGTGATCTCAATTAATAGAAGTATAATAATTTACCTAAATGGCTTAATTCCTCGAAGCTCTGCTGCGAAATGTTTGTCATCCCCGCGCAGGGAGGGGATCCAGTCTGGATTCCCTCCTTCGAGGGAATGACATAAAGATATCTCGCGGCTCTGCTGTGCAGGTAGTTCATTTGAAAATTCAATGAGTAACTTGAAAAATGAGATAATTGATGTTTTGAAATATTTTCGCTTTTTTAATTACCCTCCCACAGTAGAGGAGATATACCGCTTTGTTAAAAAACCGGCCGAAAAACGCCAATTTACGGGCATTTTGAAAATAATGGAGAAAAAGGGCCTTGTGACAAGATTTTCTAATTCAAAATCATCGATTTATACCGAATTTTCAATTAACAAATTAATTAAATCTTTTAATAACCAGGTTTTAAATTTTTATGAAAATTCCAAATTGCAAATTTCAGATTCTGATAGTCTGAATAGATATACTACCCTCCAGTATATTAAAAGGGATAAAGAGTTAAATAATTGGTCCAATCGTCAAAGAATCTCTCTTGACAAACTTAAAGCTTGGAAGTTTCGGACATATATCAAATTACTCTCATTTTTCCCCTCAATCAAACTGGTTGGACTGTCCGGCTCGGTTGCCATGCTTAATGCCGATGAGGGCCACGATATTGACCTTTTTATCATAACAGCCAAGAATCGCTTGTTTACCGGGAGATTTTTAGCGCTTTCGTTGGGACAGTTTTTAGGAATTAGAAGACGATTTAAAATAATAGCCAAGGAACAGGCGGCAGAGTTGAAAGGGATTCCGACAGCGCGGAGCCGAGGGCTATCGAATCCGAAGCGAGTACCGGCGGGAATGAAAACTCCGACAGAATATGGAATACGGAATAAAGATAAGATCTGCCTCAATCTTTTTTTCGATCAAAAAAATCTCAAGATACCCAAATTCAAAAGATCAGAATTCGTGGCCCACGAAGTCCTGCAGATGAAACCGCTCATCGACAGAGACGGTATTTACCTGAGATTTATTGATGCAAATAGATGGGTATTTGATATATTTCCTAACGCCAAGTCAAAAGTTAAAAGTCAAAAGTTAAAAGTACAATTTAAAAATAAAAATTTTTTACTTTTAAGTTTTATTTTTGATTTTTTATTTTTGACTTTTAAGTTTATGATTGATAAAGTCGAATCTGTATTAAAAAAACTCCAATTATTCTCAATCAATAAACATAAAACCTCCGAACTTATTACTGATTCCCAGCTCTGGTTCCATCCTGAAGATTTTGAGAAAAAAATAAAAGCGCGTTTACCGCCGCGCAATTGAATTACTGGCGGCATAACCTTTCGTACGCTCCCTACTTCTATTGACGGGATGAGCTACGATCGGTATACTATGTTGGTAATATACTTTAGATTACTTAAGGTTTACAGTTGATATACTTCTATTAATTGAAACCGCAATCAGTATATGCCCGTCTAAATCCGCTTTTTCGCGCTCCGGCGAACTGCAAATCGGAGTAAGGCGGGTATATTGGGTAGTTTGTTAAGTTTGTAGTTAGAGTTATGTTCAAGTCAAATAAACTGCCGGTCATTATTTTTATAATTGTTATTGCGATTTTTGTTATTAGGATGTCGCTCGTCAGGCAGCCGCAAATAGAGGAAGAACTTAGAGGAAAAAACGGAATGCTACTGACCGAGGTTGATATCTCCGTCTGCGATCCGGCTTCAGGCAAGTTTTCTTCGATCATCAACAACCCCTTTTTTTATTATCCCGTAGGTAAAATTGTTACCCTGGAAGGCGAGGGTTTTAAGGTCCAGATCAGTTCTCTGGACAAGACGGAACTGGTTGACGGAATCGAAACCAGAGTGATCGAGGAAAAGGAATGGAAAAAAGGAGAATTATCCGAAATTTCGCTAAATTACTACGCTCAAGTTCCGGACGGCACCGTATGCTATTTCGGCGAGGCGGTAGACATCTACGAGAAGGGAGAGATCACCGTTCACGACGGATCCTGGCGGGCAGACGAGAAAAGCAATAAGCCGGGTATCATCATGACTGCCGGTCCCGGCGTGGGAGAGACTTACCAACAGGAGGTTGCTCCCGGGGTGGCGGAAGATAGGGCAGAGCATATAGGGTTGGGACAATCATTTACCACTAAAGCCGGAACTTTTGCCGATGTTTTGGTAGTTGAGGAGACGCCGCCCAGCACCAAGCGCTACGCCCGCGGCATCGGTCTGATCTTCGACGACGGCGCAGAGTTAACCTCATACTAATTCCGAACCTCCGAGGTTCGGAATATTGTTGCAAAGCTCCAGATTTAACTTTAGCAAAATTTTGCGGCTATTGGAGTTCGCCATATTCAAGATTCATCTTATATTGCATTTGAGTTGGTTATCTTCTACTATGAAAGAATGAAGCGTTTGTTCGCTGGTTTTATTTTAGTTGTCATAATTCTTAGTAAATTTGCGGGTTCAAGTTATGCTCAATTTCCGACGCCTCCCATCATTTGTGGATGTCCGGAGGCGCTAAATTCTAATATTTATCAAAATAGTTCGCGGGAAGACGGCGGTGGACAATGCGCCTCCGATCTAGTCTCTTTTCAGCAGGATCCGGCCAGAAATCATCTCTGGGTGGAAGATCCCGAGGTCACCGAACAGGGTAAAGCAGATGAGCGGTCGCGTCAATTTTTATTTTGGGTCTTTAAGACGGGGACAATCGATTACCACCCCACCTTAATCAAGGTCTGGGGACTGACCCGAAACGTCACTTTTTTCCTCCTGCTTTTAGTTGCAGCCATGATGGGAATCGGCATGATCGTCGGGCAGAGAGCCCAGTTTACCACCGGCATCAAAATTTGGCCTCAAATAGTCAAGCTTTTTGTCTTGCTGCTCTATGTCTCAATTTCTTCGACTTTGGTCATAGGCTTGATTCAGCTGTCCGATGTGTTGATGAAGTTTTTCATCGAGACTTTGGGCGGGCGAGACCTGCTTAATATCAACTTTGGCGTAGTCTCAGGAGAGGAAAATTACATCAGATTCGTCGGCTGTCGGGATCTCAATATCAGGGTACAGGAGGCAGCCAAGACAGAACTCCTGATGCTGAGGATCACCAACGCCACTTACTACATTATGGGCATCATGATGATTTTAAGAAAAGTTGTCTTGTGGTTTTTGTTGTTTGTTTCACCCTTTTTAGCTCTGCTGCTGCCTTTTATGTTTATCAAAAATGTAGGTTGGATCTGGATCGGCGTTTTTTTCCAATGGCTTTTTTACGGGCCGCTTTTTGCCTTATTTTTAGGCGGATTGACAACCATTTGGAGGACCGGCATTCCTTTTATATTCGATTTTTCCCGCGTCAGCACGGAACCGGCAAGTTGTAATCCGGCAGGCTATATATATCCCACCGCCATCAATATCCTCTACGGTGGCCCGGCCCAGAAGTTGGCAATCTGCAGCAATGCCAATTACGTTGACACTTTTGCAGAATATATTATTTCTCTGGTCATGCTGGGGGCAGTCATTTTCTTTCCCTGGTGGTTATTGCGCATCTTCCGCGACTATTGTTGCGAAGGAATTGCGGCCAGCAAAAATATCTTGATGTCGATGTATGATACTATGCGCGGCGGGCCGCCAGCGCTTGGCCCTTCTCCCGTTCCTGTCCCCTCCGGCTTAACGACAGGTACCGCCTTAAAGATTCCTAAAGAAGAATTAAGACCGGAAAAAGTCAGACTCGAGACGGTGGAGGAGATCAGAAAAATCAAGACCCAGGATATCACCCGTAACATGCAGTTTAATGTATCCAAACTAACGGATATTGCCAGATTTGAAACCAACAAACAAAATCAAGAAACCATCACCAAGAATATTAACTTCCTGCAGAATCCGATGAAAGCCGAGACTCCGACCGAGCGGCAGAAATTCATGAATATCAGAAGCGAACTTTTCTCAAGGGCCGTCAAAGAAGACAAGTCCGCCAAACAAATCCTCTCTTCCCTCTCGACCTCCAAAGTTGAACAGATCCAAAAACGGGAAGAGTTTATCAAAACAATGCCCCAACAAATTCCTATGACTCACGTCGTCTCGGTCAAGGTAAAAATCCCGACTGCAAAAATTCAGTCTGTCACATCTTCATTCGTCCAATCGGTGTCGCAGAATTCGAGTATGGTTCAGTCTATCTCTCAGTCAACTCAAATCCCGCAGACTCAAATCAAGTCTGTACTCAATTCATTCAGTCAGAATATTTCCCAACCGACCAACAAGATCGTTCAAAATATATCTTCTCAAACCGGTATAGCTAAAGAAAAAGTCTCAAGCATCATCCAAAACACGACCAATGTTATCCGGCAATCCCAGCTTATTGATAAAATTGCAGTCAAGGAACAGGTAACAGTTGATAAAGTGGAAAAAATTATTTCGTCAATTCCCTCTACCATAAGTAAAGAAAAGGAAACGTTAAGTAAAGAAAAACAAACTGTTGTAAAAGAGGAGAGCTTTATAAAAGAATTGTCCACTCAAATTGGAATTCCTTTTGAAAAAGTCTCCACCGTAACCAAGTCGCTTTTGACCAATGTAGCAAGCGATAAAACCTTTGTCAAACAACTTGAAAAACAGACTAATTTGCAAACGGTTCAAGTCGGTAAGATTCTTAATACCTTTGTACAAAATATCGATCAGCCATTGTCAACATCGATAAACAACATCTCTTCGCAAACCGGAATCGAGAAAGATAAAGTCAGAGAAGTAATCACAACCACCGTTAACAATCTTCAGTCCTCGCGCGATACGGTCAAACAAATCGTTGCCAAAGAAAATATTCAGGAAAAAGATCTGACAAAAATCGTAGAAACTCATATACCTGTAGTCACCGAGCCCGAAAAGCATATCGAGTCTACCATCTCCATCCCTCCCTCGATTTCTTTGGACGAATACGAACAGGTTAAAAAAATGTGGATAAACCAGTATGAGCGCGGAGAGGTGCCGGTTTCCGAGAAAATCAAATCCCGCACAGACTGGGTGAGCCAGGATGTCGTCTTCATCACCAACACTTTGAATAAGCTGGTCTCCGAGTCGCCCGAAACCAAACAGCAAGGTTTGGACGATCTAGGTTACATCCTGCCGATATTCTTGATCAACAATCTCAAGGGTGAGCAACTTATGGTCTATCTCAAGGCCAAGCTCGAAGCTGCCAAAGACGTTGAAACCCTGCAGCAAAAAGAGGCGGAATTCAAAGAAGATGTGGAGAAAAAAGAGGAAGAGGAATTGGTCGAGGTCGAAGCACCAAAAACAGAAGAAAAGGAAAAAGTTATGGAGATGAAGCAGGAACTGGAAGAAGAAAAAGAAACTGAAGAAAAAAATGTGGAAGAAGAAACTCAAGTGGAAGAAGAAAAAAAATCGGATGAACAAACAGACTCAAATGAAGAACAAAAACAGGAATTAACGCAAGATCAGGTTGACAAATCGGCCTCGGAAGATAATAGTAAAACATAATATTTTATCATTCCCGCGTATGCGGGAATCTATAATAGTTAGTCTCTAGATTCCGCATCGAGTGCGGAATGACAATGTGGTTTATTTATTGAATTTAAATATGACTGAAGCAGCAGAAACTCAGCCACAAGTAGAAAGAACCAAAACGCCCGAAAGAAAATTTATCTCTTTTCCCACTCTCCAAACCCGTATGTTTCTGGCGGCAAGTGACATGCAGAAAAATCTGCAGTTCATCAATCCGGATAATGTCGCAGTTCCCGAATTTACCAAAGAAGAGCTTATCGACTTAGATCATCAGGGTTTCTCTCTTTTCAACCGGGCTTCAACTAACGAAAGGGTAAAAACTGCAGGAGTTGAACGAAACAATCTTTCTCCGGCCGTACACGATTGGTCGATAAACTGCGCCAACATTATCCGTCAAGATCCTAGAGCAAAAACCCTGCAAAAATTCCTTGGGTTAGATCCAACGGAAATGACTGCCGAGAAAATGCAGGAAATCTACGCCACTTACTTCACCGGTGACAATCGTAACTCCGATGTTAAGTCTTTTGTGCAAAATATGCTCAATAATTACCGGGGAGAAGGCGGCAAACTTCATCAGGAAGAATTGAAAAAGGATTTGCCTTCAATCCAATGGTTTGCACGAATCTTCGGCAAGCAGTCTGCCGAAATTGTGACACAGCTTATTGACGCCGAAGCAACACTGATTAATGATCCTGACGGTTTTGTCACAAAAGGAAATCAGGAAAGAAATAATCTTAAAGGCAAAAAGCATGATAAAAGATTACTCAAATTCCTCTGGGACAACCGACCAACAGAAACAATTCAAATAGCTCAACCTACCCAAGAACCAACCGCATCACCTCAAACTCCTCCCGAACCATCACAGCCTGAACCAACCGAAAAAGATTTCGAAATCACTTTTCTCAAACCAGAGTCTACAGCTGAAATTATAGAAATTACTGAAAAAGAGCCAGAAAAATCAACTGTAATACAGGTCCATCCTGACCAATTACCTAAACTCGATGACATTAAGTTTAAATTTATACCTTATTTGGAAGAACTCGGTCTTAAGTCTAATTTTGAAGTTTGGAATGAGCTTAAAATTGATGGGGAAAATATAGAAGTTCTTGGACCAATCGACTTATCTGGAATATCTGATGAGCGTGATCAATATTTATATCAAGCATTCAGGAAAAAAAATTTAGATGGCACTACTCAATATACATGTCTACTCTTAAGAAAATCACATTTAAATCAAGCTAACGAATGCATCGCTCATGTCGACTTCACGAAACTGCAAAATGGTGTTGAAGCAAACTGTGGGACAAATCAATTAACTCAAATCATGCCTGTTGTCGAGCTTAGAAAATCCTTCGGCATTGACAAATGGGACAATATGATTGAAGCGGTAAAAGTAGATGATAATTTTAGAGGAAAAGGTTTCGGTAGAACAATTTGGTATTTGGCTTTATCCCAGGCTGGCTTAGATGGTACTAATAGAGTAAATATAATTGGTGACTTAACAAGAGGTCAAAGACCAGATAAACCTGGAGAAAGTTTTTATGAAAACCTTGGTTCTGAACCGATCATTTTATTTCAAGACGTAAATGGAGAAATATCCAGCACAACTCATCTTTACACTCCTACATATATGCTGGCAGCCCAAAGAAATGAGTTAAGAAAATTATTTCAAATCGAAGAAAAAGACTAAATTCCTCCTGGAACACACGCAGGATTAAACTTTTTAACTCTCTTCCATCACCTTTTTCTTAGTTTCCTGCTTTCGCAGGAATGACATTAAAAACCAGTCAATCTTACCAATCATTATCCAACTTCATATTTCAAATTTTGTTATATTGTGCATTTTACTGCTTGACAAAGTGATCACTATAATATACATTATAGTATATGAAACAACTTATCGGTATCAACGAACTGACAGAGCGACTTTTACCCTTAACCTATTTCAGGCGCAATGCCGGTCAGGTCATCAAAAAGCTTGATAAGGTAGGAAGCGTTATTCTCACAAAGGATGGGAAACCGATTGCAGAATTAATCTCTTTAAAAAAACAAGGTAAAAAAGAAGAAAACGATAAAGCAGTTGAAGAAAATCTTAAAAAATTATATAAATTTGCCGGTGGGTATGACTTTGGTCCAATAAGTCCAAGAAAAATTAAAAAAATTATCATGAAGCATTATGAAAAGGTGTTACCTGGACGCTAATTTTCTTGTCTACTACAAAAATAGAAAGTCTTTACAACATAAACTTGTCCTTGCAAAACTTGATAAGCTTATTAGAAATAAAGTTAATGTTTTTATCTCCACTTTGGTTATTGACGAATTTATTTTTACTTTAATCTCCAATATCAAAAGGAAGGGTGTGATTGGTAAGAATTTGAACGATATTAAAAAAAATCTGATAGAAGTTCTGAATCTTAATTTTTTAAATATAGCACCGACTCCAATTGATAAAGATTCTCAACTAAAGGTTATTGATCTTATGTCTGAATACAATCTAAAACCTCGAGATGCTTATCATCTGCTCACGATTATTTCCAATTCTATAGATACTTTTGCTACATTTGACAACGATTTCAAAAAAGTCTTCTCCTCAAAACTGCTCACAAAAATCTGATAGTTTTTGCACTAATTATCTTTTGTTATACTCTCATTATGCCCGAAACTGTAAATCCCGCTGACCGTCAGACTCTTCCCGAAAGAGTAAAATTTCACTCCGGTCTGGTCGGACTTCAAACACGCTTGCTTATAGGCGGCGAAGCCTTAAATCCCAACAAAACCGATCTTCCATCTGTGACTGCCGAGTCTTTAGGAAACCTGCAATCCAGAAATTATTCGCCTTTTGCCGCCGCCTCGCTTCGTGAAAGAAAAAACTATTGGCAGGGAAAAGAAGATGATCATTTTAGCAGACAAAAAGAAGTATGGCTTGCCAATTTCGTCTCGCTTTTTGACCAGAATAAATATTTTTTCCGCCAAAATGAGGAAGGTAAAAGCTGGTCCGAGCTTTTTGCCAAACTTGCGATCAATCCGCTCTCTTTCAGCAGGCAAAGCGCCGATGAATTTTATAACAGATACTTTACCGGTGAAAACAAAGATTCCAATATTAAGCTTTTCGTACAGGATATATTATCAGCTTATGCATCTTCCGACGGAAAAATCGATTACTCCCGGCTTCGAAAAGACCTTGACGGCGTACAATGGCTGGCCAATGTCTTTGGCAGTCTCTCCTCCGAAATTGTCTCTCAACTGGCTGACGCCGAATCCAAGCTTCAAACCCAGCCAGAAAACCTCATCAATCAAGCAAATACGAAAGAAATAGAATTGCTTGAGTTCATTTATTCTAAAAAATTAATCGAATTTGAACCCTCTGTCATCATTCCTCAAGCAAAACTTCCCCAAAATTATAATTGGAAATATGAAAGACCTAAAGAACCGCGTAAATTTCCCGAAAAAAGCTTATTGGGTATTGTAAATAACATTACAAATCCAGAATATGTCGCCAAGCTCATAAAGGAGTACCGGCCAGATATCAATGAAGAAGCAGTACTAAATCAAATCAAAAGGGAACAAAAAGAATTAGATAATTTTCTTGAAATAGCTGGACTAAAACAACCAGAGCTTCGTAAAATTCTGGAAGAAGTTCTTTCAAATTATAAATCTTTTCTGAAACAGAAATATAAAATTAATTTACCTTCTGTAGATTTAAATGACATTTCTATTAAACCTGTCCACGGTATAATGACGCAAGTTATAAATCCTCACGCTTTAGGGTATGTATTCGCCGTTTCTCCTACTATTTATCTCAATTTTGACGAAATTTATAAACAAGCAGCAAAGTTAGCTGAAAGTGAATGGTCTATATTTACAACAGATCATATTGTAAGACTATTGAATGAAATTAAACCGCATGAATTCACCCACCTTTCACTTGATTTGGCTTATTGGTATCTAGTTAAAAATGGGCAAGTGAAGCAGGGGGATCCCGTGCGGGTTACGCCAGGTAAGGTAGGTCTTGAAGTAATCAAGCCGACTCCTCCGTATTTAACTGAAGACTTGGATATTATTACTAAAGCACGCGGCGGGCCGTTAATGGAAGCGGTTACGGTTGAGCTAACAGATCAATGGGCAGGAGAAGTTCATCATCAACCGTTAGATCTTCCGGCCTATGAAAAAGAACGCGAAGTGCTCCATGCCTTAATTAACCAAATTGCTGACGAACAAAATATTTCTTTCGACGATTCTTTCCGTAAATTCGTCTTGGCTTCATCTAGCGCACAAGGATATTATGATTTAGTTTATGAACTTTCGGGGAAAAAAATCATAAGAGATAAAAATGGAAAACTTGTCAGTAAAGAAGGAGAAATCAAAAGACCATATTATCTTGAAATTATTTATGCTCTGATGGAAGTTGATCAAAGAAACTTAATGCAAAAAATTCAACTTGGTATAAACCCGAAAAATATCCACTATGATTTAACCCTAGGTTATATAAATAATAATTTGACAGCTATCC
>Ga0209541_10005022_pt1 | contig 23227 bp, 23 predicted proteins | sample RifCSPlowO2_01_FD_184027 | JGI IMG/M metagenome (GOLD analysis project Ga0209541, IMG submission 184027) | Groundwater microbial communities from Rifle, Colorado - Rifle CSP2_plank lowO2_0.1 (SPAdes) (version 2) | ecosystem: Environmental > Aquatic > Deep subsurface > Groundwater | place...
AGCCAAAGGTAAACGAATATGTTTTAGAGCAAAAATACCGAAAAGAATAAGAGTAACTTTCCGAGCAAAAAAATGAAAAAAGATATTTCTGTTTTAAAAAATGAGGCAGTAAAAGAATACTGCCACTTAGACAAAACTACCAACATAGAGTTTGAAGGAAAAGAAACAAACTTCGTAACAGATATTTTATCCAGTAATGCAATAGAGGAATTAAATGCTATACGAATGAATATGTGGTTATCTTATTCTTCTTCTATTCTAAATTTTACAGAAGAGTTGATAGATTCGTTTTGTAATAGGCTTGCTGATGTGAAGGAATATAATAAACAATTTTTTGAATTAGGGATAGAACTCAATAAGATTTCTGAGGATGATGTCGTAAATGAAAAACTGATCGATAAAACTAAAGAATTATTTGATAAAATCTGGGAATTTTACATAAAAACTCAAAAAGATGAAAAAAATATTATTAATCAAAGTAAAAAAGAATTCCTGAAATTGTATCCTGTGTGGCTAGGAATATTCTTAGCTCTTTATCTTAACATAATTGGTTGGTTTTTTTCTAAGATGGGAATCGATTGGCTTAAAAATAATACCATTATACTACTTTTAGGATTGGGATTTATTGTTGTAGGTGTGTGGTTCTTTCTGAAGGCGTTTTTATATGGGGGAGTTAAAAAAACATAAACTTTTTAAATAAAGTTAGATATTTTATAAAATGGCTGTCAAAATAGGGGCATTTGGTTATGGACTCGCCGCAATTCTAGGTGCTGGTGCAGTTTTACTTGCTGCAATTAATAGTCCGTTCTGGAATACTTTCCTAGGAGCAGCGATAATAATTTTTGTACTATCAATACTGCTTAGAAAGATTAAAATATAGAAAACTCAAACACACTCGTCACCTTAACTCTTTCATCGCTTGTCTTTAAATCCCTCTTTATCTTTTCTTCAACATCCTTATTCACAGCAACACAAATCACCTCATCAAAAAGCTTCAAATCTCTTTCTATGTTCTGCAAGGCATAAGAATTACCTGTTTCAATTTCAACAGCAACTTTTTTACTGCCATTCATAACAATAATATCCGGCCTGCCATTAACATGCTCCTCAACTAAAACATTAAACCCTTTATTTTTGTAATATTCAGCTATCCTGAATTTCCAGAATTTATGCCCTATGCTTTCCTTGTCATCAACGGCCTTATATCCCAGCTCATTTAACATCATTCTTCCTTTCTGGGTAAGCTCAAACAGAGTGATCCATCCCGTTTTTGTGATTATTTTCTTTTGCTCAATCAGGCCTTGTTCAATTAAGCCGTCCTTGCATTGATTCCCTGCCTGCAAATATATCCCTATTCTCTTGTATCTCTGCGTAACGCTTGACAATGGATTAAGAAAAATATCCGCAAGAAACTTTTCCTTCAGGTCAGAGGGGTATTCTTTATTTCCCCCTTCTTTATTATCCCCCGCAGAATACCCCCTGTTTTCACCCTCTTTAACGTCGCTGATAGCCTTAGAATACCCCCTGGTATTTACCTTTAGCCATTCATCTGTAATCATGCCCTTTATCACAGGAACATAGAGAAACTGGGCAAGGCAGGGATTAATTCTCTCGGCAATTTTTACAATTCCCTGCCCGGTTCTAAGCATGTTCAAATATGCCTCATCATCTCTTTCAATAAACAAGGCCTTTCTCGCGGCCTCAATATCCTCCTGGTGCTGCTGCAACAAAAATATAAGTGTGTGGGCATTGCCTAGGACATGTGTCGGCAGTATAGAACAATGCTGAGTAATGCTCACCAAACCCTGCCCGAAACTCCTTATCTCACGATAAACATTTTCAAGGCCGTCAATTTTATCTTTTTCATACTTGTTTTTCTGGAAAAGGTTGTGCATTTCCTCCAAGAATAAAACATGCCTTAATTTCTCGCTTTCGCCCTGGGATAATCTGTATAAATGGATAAATCTTAAAACCAGTTCCATGAAGAAGATTCTTAATGGCTTAGGCATTTCCTGGTCCAGCTCAAGGATAACCGGCTTTTCAAATAATTCCTCAAGTTTTACAGGGTCTCTTGCATTAAAGGATTTTGAAGAAGGGCCAAAAATAAAGCTCTTGAATATTCTTTTCGTTGACTGCCACCATAAAAATTCCCTGCCCCCTACCTTAATTCCTTCAAGTTCTCTCATACCATCCCAAAAATTGGGATAGAAATTCTTATCTTTTTGCTCACTAAATAATTTCTCGTAAATCCTGAAAATAAAATCCCCAACTCCCAATCCGCCAAGATGACTTTTCTCAAGGCATTCAACTATCACAGAAATCCATGTTTTGTAATCAATGTTTGGAGGCGCCCTGAATGGATTCCAGAGAAAGGGAATTACGTCCCTACCTATTGTGTATACCTGCACGTCCTTAAGCTCAGGAAACTTTTCCAAACTTAACATTGAGCGCCATTGCCTTTTCCAGTCAATAACCATAAAGGGAATTTTCTTTTTCAGCAATTGAAGGGACAAAAGCATGGCTGTATTTGTCTTTCCCCCTCCGGTAATGCTGAATATTCCTATTTGTTTTATGAAATCCTCTTCTTTCAGATACAAGGGAAATAATTTCTTATCGCGATAGATAACATTGCCTAAGATAAAGTCGCCCTTTGCCTCTTCCTCTGATGGCGGAGGCAAAAGAATAATTCTGTCCTCCAGAGGGCCGTGCTTCAAAACCTTTTCGGCAATTATCTGGATATCCAATTCCAATTCTTTCCGTTCCTGCAAGTCAGACGCAAGCCACATATACCAGAGCTCATCTGCCTTCTCGCCAATTATAGGCTTGAGTTTCCTGCACAGGTCCTCTATGTTTATATTCATCATTTTCAACATCAAGGAAAGTTTTCCTGCCTCCGACATTCCAGTAATCCTTTAACGCAGATAAAAGATATTTCTTCAAAAACATCAAATCCTTCCAGCATACCAGATACTCCTGCCTCTTTTCTTTCTCCAAATCCCTCACTTGACTTTCAAGCTGAGTTCTTCTTCTTGAAAATGCTATTGACAAGTCAGGGGTGTACTGCCTTTTTGTAATAAAATGAATCTGGTCAATATAGGAATCAGTTTTGCATATGTCAGAATCAATCCTTTTCAGCAATGCGGAATTTAACCTTTCTCTCGTAAGAATCTCATTAAAAAAAGCCTTCACTGTTGCCTTTAATGTCCTGCTCTTGTCAGAAAATACCCTATCCACAACGCCTCTTACTCTTTCCGGCTCTTCATTCAAAATAATCTTCTCAAGGCCTTCCTCTATGCCTGTCTGGTAAAAATCCCTTGGCTTTAATACCGAGTTTTCCAAATAAGAAGGAAATGCGCTCGCATAATTCGGTAATTTGTATTCCATTTTCTATTGGTTAGTAGTGATAGGGGAATTTTTAAGCGTTGTACAAAGATAGGAAAAATAATTTATGCTGATTCTAGAAAAATAAACCAGAAGATTACTTCTTTAAAGAGTATAGTCTTTCAACTCTCTCAGTTTTGTCATTATCTCTTACCTTGACAATCCCAAGGGCTTTCATAGTATCCAAAGCCTTTTTGGCAGTCCGCCATTGAGATTTTAGTCTAATAGAGATTTGCCTGATAGATAATTCTCCCTCTTTTTCAAGAAGCTGCTTGCTTTTTTCTATAATCTCAGTGATTGGTTTTCTTGCCATCTGCATATCTGTATAATTGTACCGATAGATTTTTATAGCAAGTCTGTATAATTATGCCTATACCTAAAATGATTAAGTGGAGCCCCTGGGCGGGATTGGAGAAAAGCACAGGCAAGGAAGAGGATGAAATAAAGAAATTACCCCCGTTGCAAAAAAAGCGCATTAAAAAATCAATGCTCTTTATTCTTGTTTTAGTTCTATTGGGAAGTGCCGTAGCTTATCAAGCTATTGAAAACAAAGATATAATCTTAAAAGTGACGGGAAATGCCATAGCCTACCAAGCTATAAATGACAAAAACATAATTTTGGAAGAATGTATTGCATTTGCAACAGATAATATAAGCTATTGTAATCCTTACCCTCCCAATACCTGCAATGCTTCACAAACCTGTGCAACAAATCCTGAATGCTGCCGCAGGGATAACTGCATGCAGGATGTTTGGTTCGCGAGAGCAATTAAATCGTCTGACCCTGCTCTCTGCGATGAAATAAAACCGGAATATTCAAACAGGATAACTTGCAAGGCCATATTAACAAATGATACATCAATATGCGCAGGCATATCAGATATTAACGACAGGGTTTCCTGCGAAGCAACAATTATGAAAGACGCAAGCCTCTGCAATGCACTCGGGGAGATAGAGAGGCAAAACTCTCCAGAAGACCCGGCAAAGATTACATGCATAGAGGGAGCTTATTTAAATTTTGCAAAAATGACAGGCGATGTTTCTTATTGCAAGAAAATAAAGGACTTAGTAGCGGTGAGATTGCCAGATAACCAGGATAACTCCTCTGAGAGCTATATCACAGACCGGCTGCTGCTATTAGAATATTTGGAATGCATGGCAGACATTACCCATCAATTAAAATATTGCAGCGGTGGGGCTCTATGCTTTGGCAGCCAGGAAAATAAAATAAAATGTCTAGACAATGTAATTGACAAGCGAATAGAGATAGTGCAGCGTGCTGAGCAGAAAGAACTCAAGGAAAGCTGGGGAATAGACAAGAAAGAATGGGATTATTACGAGAAGGAATTAAGATACAATAAGACGGCGTGGGAAGAATACGAGAAAACACATAATAAGCCGCCTTGGTGGATGTTGTGGTAAGGGACGATTTCTTAAGCAAACTTATTTATTCAACTGAGAGAATCATAACCAAAAACGCCTCTTTGCGAGGCGTCTTTAGTGAAGATAAAACAAAATGTGTAACTGCTTATTGCTTAGAATTTGTATGTTGCCCCAAGGCTCATTGCAGTTTCATCAATGAACCTGCCCTCAATATTAACGCTTAAGTTCTTTGTGATATTGTAGTCCGTCCCAAGAAACACTCCTACATTATTATCTGCCTTGAATTTGAAATCATAGAGCCATGCCATATCAACACCCCATACTAACTGGTCCTCAATGCCCTTTGTCTTGAACCTTGCATCTGAATATCTTACTCCAAGATAAGGCAGAAAATTCTTTATCCTCTTAGCGATAGAAAACGCGGCGTGCCATTCCTGCATTGTTGTATCCTTGAATACGCCAGTTGCTTCTGTTGTTCTCTTTTTAGTGAGATACATGTCATGCCTTGACCTTAAATACTGCAAGTCATAACCAATAAGCCAGCTTGGCTTAAATTCATAATTTCCTTTTACGCCAAGGCCATACGCAAAATCCGAGTCAGTATTCATTACAAAAGGAAATGTATATACACCTGTTTCCCTTGTTCCCTGAAATATAGAATCAACCTTGTAATCAGCCCATCCAAGCTTTACATAGACATCAAGATTATCAAACACTCCATAAGAGGTTTTAAGCATTAACTGGTAACCTCTTTCAATATCAGCATCCTTGACGTCCTCATCTGGAAAGGGATCAATATTCTCAGCGCCCCTGAAATTCAGATTCTTGTCAAAAATGAATGAGCCGTCAAATCCAACAGCAACCTTGCCCTTTCCCTGCGTTTCCGGACTGCCAACAGATGCGGCATTCACGATTGAGCCTGTAATAAAGATAAAACCTACTGCCAGAATTGTTGCAAATAACTTTCTCACCGCGCACCTCCTTTAAGTTTTATTAAAGCTTTTTTAGAAACGCCTGATATTGCCAAAAATAGAACCATAGCGTCTGCTGTCCGAAAGATTATAAATTCGGCCCTTTGGTTTGATTTTCTTTTATTCCAACAGATTCGAAAGTCTGCTTGTCCACCTGAATAGTATTCCCATTCTCATAGAATAAAAGATACTTATTTTCTTTATCATTGGATATTTTTCCTACGGGTTTTTCATCCGGCAGAAGCAAGGCCTTCTTCTCGTTCCCGGAAACAGCATTATTACTTTCACCTCCTTCTCCGGTTTTTTCCAAAACAAAATTAAAATTGTTCACGCCTCTTTTGGTTTGAAGATTAAACTTCCAGGGGCCCATCACATCAAACACGCTTGGGCCATATACCTGCACCCATTGAAAAGCCTCAGCGATATCCTTATAGCCCTCCTTATGGATTCTTACGACGTAAGTCTCAATAGGCATGCCCGTATAAGTGTCTATGGTGAAGGTAAAGGGCACCTTGCATGGAGTCCTTCCAACCATAAAGTTATTCAGATAAACCTCTGCATCGGTGGGCTTAGACGTAACATCTATCGTGCCCTGCCCTGCAACTCTTTGCACGCCCATCATGGTTGCACATCCCGCTAATCCCATTAAACCTACCCCTAAGATTAACATTTTTGCACCCCTCTTGAATCTGTTATAATCTTTCATCTAATCACCTCCATGAAGTTATGCATGCCGGATGCAAATAAATGCATATGATGTCCAGCAGAAAGAGGAGTGAGCGAGTAATTAACTATCTCTAAGTTTTTATTGACCAGTAATAATATGTACTGATTCATCTGCAGAAATCTCTTTTCTTGTGCTGTCATCACTGTCCCTTTTTATCAGAAAAAACTTCTGATGAGGATTTCTCCTATCATGTGGGTTTTCATATTCTTCCATGACTATTATATAATTACCTTCTGCGCTGAAAGCACCAGTCTCTTTCACTAAAGGAGTATGAGTAATCTGTTTACTATCACTCCCATCTATTTTTTCCAGGTATACATCATTATTCTTTTTCACTAATTTATATTCCCCTTTCAGGTCATCGAAAGAGTCGTATCCAAAATTCCTTTGGGAATTATCCTCTGCGTAACTTCCAGTCGTTGCACACCCCGCTAATGTTGCTAATCCCATCAAGATTAATCCGGCTAAAAGCGAAACTGCGCCCATTTCTAAACTGCTTTTTACTTTACTCGTCATGTTTTTACCTCTTTAAAGTTTCCTACCTTCTAATTCTTATCTGAGGCATCAATAAAATCACCCAACCCAAAGAGACCCATCCACGCATTCTGGGCCTTTGGAGTAATTCCTCCATCCAAACCAGCTGCCATCGTGCTTAATGCCCGCATTTGTTTGCCAACACTTGGCGCTTCCTGATGCTCCACAATTATTTTCTGAGGCAACTGCGACTGTTCTTCCTGCACAACTTGAACTGTTTGATGGATTTCTTGAGCCAGCTCAGGCTTATACTTCTTCTCCATTCTTTCTATCAAGTCAAATATCTTAGTGGCATCATCATATTTATCATTATTAATGGCAGCGATATATTTCTCGCGCAATTGACAAAGAGCCGGGTCGCTAAGGCCAACGATGTTCTCCAGCTTTTCCTTCTCCTTCAGCAACATCTCATGGCTGGTTTTCCTTTCGCCGGAAAGTTCCGAAGAATCTCTAATGTATTCTTCCAGATACCACTTTATCCTCCCTACCCTGTCAGAACGCAAGCTCTCCGCCTTCTCATAATCTTTAGTCGCCAGCGCGCTGATCAACTCTTTCAAGAACTCAGCTCTCGCCGGTATAAAAGCGCTGACAGAGAAACGATAAAATTCATTAACATCGATATCCTGTTCACCGGTGCCATCCTTGTTGACCTTATAATAACCGATACAATGACCGACATGTTTTGTGCTCCAGTCCGAGTTATATTCCACATGGATCTTATCCTTGTAAAGATACGCCTTTTCCAACATATAATCTCCCTTTACCGACGGCGCGTCTTCAGGTTTTTTTGTGACCAAATGGCAATTCTCCCCGTTGATATCTGCAATATACAACCAGAAATTGTAACACCCTGGGTTCCATATAGCATTACCATTGCCGAAATTATTGACGCCGAATAATATGTTCTTGTCGTCTTTATAAAACAGGGTTGTGCCTGCCCGAACCGTCGTAACATTTTTTTCAGCGGTTGCTCGACAAATTTCCGATGTCATCTTAGGGACCTCAGGTAAAGTTGTTGCGCATCCTGCCAATCCCATCAAAGATGCGCCAATCATAAGGGCCAAAGAACCACTTTTCAATCTTATGTGCTTGATCATATATATCATCTCCTCCTATGCTACATATAGTTTTTCAAGTGCATGCTTCACATCAGAATCCACAAGGCTTGCGTAAACCTCAGTCACTCTCACTGATGAATGCCCTAGCTGTTCCTGTACTAATCTTAAATTGTGATTGCTTGCAATGTACAGATGAGTGCCATAAGTATGCCTCAGGGCATGAATTGAGTAATGCTCCGGCAGCCCGGCTTTCTTGATGCATTTCTTGAATGCCTTCTGCAATGCCCTTTTGCTTAACTGAGTTCCTTTATTGCTTGTCAGAAGCCGGGAATCAGGCTCTATGCCCTGCCCTCTTCTCTTTTTCCATTCAAGAAACCTTTTGCATCTATGCCTGAAATTTTCGCTTATCTTTACGTTTCTTGGCTTGTTGCCCTTTCCCTTTCTAACACTTACAGAAGCCTGGCCTTTCTGGATGTTGAGATCACTGCATTTCAGCTCGCGCATTTCCTCAACCCTTAAGCCGGTGTTTAAGCCAATCTCTATCATGAACCAGTCCCTGATGGCCACTGATTTATCGTGCCCTAAAGCCAGATACCTTACCTTTTTGCAGGCCCTCCTCAGCTTGTTGATGTCAGAAAGCTTTAGGTATTTCTTCTCGCTCAGCGTCCAGGCAAACCTGCTTTTCTTTGGCTTTTTGGCCAAAAGTTCATTTTTCATCAGAAGAGTGAACCTTTTTTATTTTGTTTATCCCCTCAATAAAATCCTGTCAGAAGCCTTTTCCCGTCAATAAACAATCTTTTTCAGTAAACAAGGGGGCTTTCATGATTTGTCAAACATGTATTGCTGTTTTATCTTTTTCTCTCCTGCTATTCTAACCAAAATTTCCTTCCCATAACCCCAAGAATTAGCTTTTTCCCGAGCATAAATCTTAAAAACGCCCTTCTACATTCTTATACAATGGCATTCCTCAGGAAGTTCATCAATCTGATGAAAAGTGAACCACGATTATTAATATAGCAAAAAGAAAGGATTTGTCAAGTGCAAAAATATTTAAGAGGGTTTAAGGATAGGGGAGAAGGGGAGAGAAAGGAAACGGTAGAGTTCTATTACTATCCTCTTATTTGTCTCTTAAGTTGACTCCTAATACTGTTTATAAGGTCTTCATATCTTTTCTTTTTTTCTTTATTATTTTCTATCAGTAATGGAATCTGCGCAGAATCAATCTCGTCTCTCTCCTTAAAAACTTCAATCAATTTTATCTTACCTAATTTATACTCTCCAAATTCTTTTAACAATTTTTGCAATACTCTATAATGCTCTTCTTCAATAAGAAGATATTTTCTTTCTATTTCATCTACTGTCCCCTGTAATTGCTTGGAAAATCTCACTAGATTCTGTTGTGTGGCTTCCTCCCAAAGAGTATCAGCACTTAATTTTAAATCATAAAGAGTATTCCAAAGACTATTATATAACTCGAATTGTTGTCCGGAATAACGTAAAGTATTCTCTTTTATCATATCCAACTGAGTTTTATATAATTCTATTTCTTTATGGTATTCTTTCTTAATAGTCTCTAAATATTTTTTAGCCCAGATACCCCCTAAATACGAGGATAATCCCCATATAATTGCACCACCTCCGCCTATAGATGCAATAGCTGCTACAACAATTTGAAAAACCGCTGTCCAGTTCATTTTTGTTTAACCATTAGAATCTTATTCCTAGCAAGCCACCATCGGGCGTGGCATCTGAAAATTTAACTACAACATATTTCTCAAAATCAAAATCCGCGCTAAGATCTATTTTAGGAATAGTATCGGAGTTCATTGTACATATATATTGAAAACCCGAACGCTCTGATTCTAATTTTGCCAATTCTAAAGCCTTTGCTATTTGTCTTTCATCCACTCCATCAAAGAGAATACTATCATGAATTAAGAACCCCGGCACATCTTTATTTTTTGACCATATCTTCATAAGACTTAAATCGTAACAAAAAACTTTCATATGCCCAATTCCCTGACTACCTGAACCTTTAATATCGACATTAAACTTATACCCTGTATCAATAAAATCTATAGAGAGAATCCCTGATTCGGAATATAAAGACTGGGAATGATCATTAAAATATTTTATCGCAGTGCTCCTTTGCGCCTCTCTTGCCTGCAAATCACGCCTTGCTTGTATCAATAATTGTTCTTTTTCAATCTTAAGAGCACTCTTGCCTTCCTCAAACCTCCTTAAATTATCAATCCTGCCTTGGACCTCCTTGAGTTGATTAACCCTCTCAGTATGCCTTTCCTGCAATTTCATATACTCCTCAAATGCACCATGAGTTGCTAAAACCTCCATCGATTTAGCCCTTTTATCAGAAATAGCCTCAATTTCAGCATCGCATCTCTTAATTTCGTCTTCTAATCTGCTTATCTCAGAAGAAATATAATCTTTCCTGTTTCTTACTACCTCTTTTGTGAAGTTTAAAACATCATCAATACGTTTTGTAACCTTATCTGGAAATACAACTCCTGCCTGCTCATAAACTTCTTTAATTTTTTCAACTGAAACATCCTTTTCTTCCTGTATGTTTTCCTTATACTTTTTCAGAATTTGATTCGAAATACTGCATTCGTTAACCAAAGCATGTATTTGAGCAGTTAATCTGTCAATATCATCCTGAATCTGATGGTATTGCGGATGGACTTTAAAGCTTTTAATATTTACCTCGCCCGACTTTACTTGTTCTTCTAAATTAATCTTCAATGCTTCTAATTCTCCAATGCTGCCGATAAATTCCTTAAGCAAACCTTGAGATGCAGCCTTTTTGAGAACACTCAAGACATTTTCCTGATCCTTCAATCTTTGCAAATCACTCGCATACTCCCAATTCAAGTTTAGAAGATAAGAGTTATTTACCTGTACATCCCATTCCCTTTGTTGTCCAAACTGCTTAAATGGATCATGGTAAGCACTTGGTCCTCTCCTACAAAAATAAGAGAAAAGACTTCTAAATGTAGGCTTGTATTTTTTCTCAATCCCTATTGGCAAATCGAACATGAAAAATCCCAACAAATTTCTCCAATCTCTAATCTTAAGATAATAAACACCGCTCTCCTCATCTGTCTCTGGTTTTATGGGCCAATCTGAAAAATCGCCATTCAAGATAATCCTTCCATAATCTAAGGTATTTCTTGAGATTGAATATTTTTTTCCGCGCAAAGATAAATCTAAAGTGAATGTCCAATCCTTAAGGTTAGAAACACCTAATCCTTTTCCCTGATCTAAATCAGCTCCCAAGCAAAAATGGATTATTTCGATAAGAAGGCTTTTCCCCAGGGCATTTCTCGAATCCTTATCCTTCGACTCCTTTGTTCGTTCTGCAAGAACAACATTAAAGCCGGGCTTAAATTCCACTGTTTTGAAAGATGGCTTGTTGCATCTTACAGAAAAAATCATTTTGATTTTCTCCTTACTAACCCTTCTGATAATTCTATTGCTTCTAATGAATAAAGAAAAGTGATGGTCATTATAAATTTTTCAAAGGTCTGAACCTCAGGTATATTGCGCGCTTTCTCCCATAAGGAAGATACTGTATTAGGAGTATGCAATTCTTTCAGTATCTTCGCTCCACTATTTAGTAAACACCTTGATACTGAAATGTGCTTTGATGGCAATATCATTCTTCAAACACCTCACATGTCTCAAAAAAGTAAGTCAAAACGGCAAGGGCAGCTGCTTGCTTCTTGAAATCAGATGAGCCATTTGATGCAAACTCAAAAAGTTCAAGGAATATTTCATCTCCAGACTTTCCTGATTGTTTAAGCTCTAAATACTTATCAGCAAATCCTTTTTTTAATCTTTCGCCAAAGTCAACATCAAAATTTCTATCAATATATTCCTTAACTAGCTTGCTTTTCAACATACCTATTTTAATATATTCTTCAATCGAATGGGAGAGTTGATTCTTTTTTATCTTGTCTTTAGGTGGGATAACTGTTATTGTTTCTTCTATCTCTGTCTCTGCTGATGCTAAAAACTGTGTTATGGACTCGAGCTCCACAAAAGTAACATAAATCTCTGCCTCTTTTCTTATTTGCTTCACCTTCTCTTCATGCTTAACTTTCATCTCAGTCAATTTCTCAACTGTATAAGTTCCAGAAGCATCATCTATTGTCTTATGGTGTGTTGGGCATAAAAGAATAAGATTTTCATAACTATCTCTTTCTTTGTCGCTCATATTTACATCATAGCGTGGCGAGCCTGCCTTTTTCCCTTTAATATGGGCATTTTCACCAACAATAACTTTCTCTCCACTTTTTTCCTTTTTGGCCAACTCGACATTACATCCAGGAAAAGCGCATTGATTACCGCTATTTGCCCATAGCATCTTTAAGTCTTTATCGGGTATACTCATTTTGCTTTTTCTATTGCCTCTTCAACTTTTCTTTTTGCTTCATCTAAAAGCTGCTTTGACTTCTTGTGCGCTTCGTGAGACTTGCGGGCTAAATCAGCAATTTTCTGTTGAGTGGCTTTAGATAATATAGGAATTTGTAGGTTCTTAATCTGCTCGGGCTTCCAATGCTCTATTATTGAACCACCGGAATCTCTTTCAATCTGCATCCTGCCAACAATAGCATTAATACATATCGCTATATATTCTGGATCAATATCCTCCTTTATTTTTAATCGCATTATACCGCTTGAAATAATGCCCTCTATCTGCTCCTTAAGGACATATGCAATGCCCAGTGTAGCATCTTTGGTAAGCAGAATTTCCCATTTTTTAGGCTCATAATTACCTTTTAATTCATTATATAATCCTTCACTCAAATATTTTTGGTCTTTATCAATTAAACCTTGTTTTGAAATGCTGCTTACCCTAATAAAGAACTTTCCGCTTTCTTTGTATTCATCGCTTCCGGGCTCAAATCCTTTTTTCATAACTACTAAATCACTCAATAATTTAACATCCTGCTTGCTTATCTTCTCTATAATCTTGGCATACTTAGGCTGGAAATAATCCGCATCAATGCGGTGAACTGATTTTAAATCAGAAAGCTTAACAACATATGACAAATCCTCTGGTGGCTTGTAATCTTTTAAACTTAATTCTTGCAAAAATAGGTTTTCGGCCTGTGAGTAGAAATTCCTGGATTGCTCAAGTGCTTCTAAAGCATGCTTATAGATGGCTTCAATCTCATTTTCTTTATTCTTTGGGATAACTGGTACCTTAAAATCCTTAATCTGCCAAAGAAAGATATTCGGCTGAACGCTACTTACTATATCCCGTTCTGTTTGTTTTTTTCCATAATAACAACTTAAAAATACCGCTAAATAATAAGGAGAAATGCCTTTTTTGAGGGTAATTTTTGCTGTTGCTTGATTGGAATTTATTTTTGCTGGCACATTATGGGCGACTGCAACATTGCCAATTGTGCCGGCCATTGTAATAATTACCTGTCCTTCTTTAACCTCAGATTTTTTTAAAATTTTATTGACTTCATCATCTATAAATTTCACATCCTCATAATCAATGTACAAATCCTTTATGTTTTCTACATTCAAATAGGGTATTCCAGAGTCCCGCCAAACAATATAATTACATAAAGAATAGGCACCAAAATTAACTACACTCTCAGAAATATCGCTAACTCTTGTCGTCTCGATACCATTTAATCTCTTTTCAACCTCTATATATTCTGGCTGAAAGTAGTCGGCATCTATTCTATGAGCGCCTTCAAGTTGTGATTTTTTGATAATAGAGCAGGTAATCATTTCCACCACTCAAAATTTTCTTTTTTTGCAAACTTGACAAATTCTTCTGCAATCTGGTTTAAGTCGTCATCTAGCTTTATCTTTTCCTCAGGATTAAATACGCCCTTCTCTGCTCTTACCCGCTGGCCTTTTTCATTCAAGAAGATATACTCTCCTGAATTGTCTTTGCCGGATTTTTTAGAAACCGCCATAAAAATCGGATAGTCTTTTAATGGTTTCTGGCCTTCGCTCCACTTCCGCAAGAATAAAACTGATGTTTTTGTTCCTGTGCCTTTCGCAGGAGCAGGAAGCTTGAAGGTATTACCTTCTAGACCTACAACTGCCAAGATTCTTGCTTTTTCAAAGAACCATTCTCTAATCCATTCCATATTTGTATTATTAAAAACGCCCTGAGGTAAAACAATGGCCATTCTTCCGCCAACTCTTAAGGCATCCAAAGAGCGCTCTATAAAGAGGAGATGTCTTTCAACTTTTGGTTTTAGCTTTCCATTCTTCTTTGCAAAATCATATTGGCGTAGTAATGCTGAGTCAGTTAATTCACCGGCAAAGGGAGGATTAGTCATTAATAAATCGAAGTTAAGATAACGGTATGTTCTACGATTCTCTTCGTCTGACTTGGTCAATAATGACTTTAAAGCTGTCCGCGCCTCTTCTGCATCTTCGCCAGTCCAGCGTCTGGCATCTAAAGAGTCGCGCTTAAAGATATTATGCCGACCATCTCCTGCAATTAACATCAAAGCCTGAGAGATTCTTCTCATATTGTCATCGAAATCAACACCAAATAAATAGCGATTAGCATATCTTTGCCTTGCTTCCTCTGAAGCAGACTTTAGGTAGCTATCCCAAATCCAATACATCGTATGGAGCAAAAATCCACCTGAGCCGCAAGCAGGGTCAATAATATATTCATCCTGCTTCGGGTTAAGCATTTTTACACACATCTTAATGACATTTCGAGGAGTAAAATATTGCCCCTTCTGTCCTTTAGAAACCTCTGTAATCAAATGCTCAAAAGCCCTATCTATAATCTCTAATTCCTCCCTACCTGAGCCGAAGAATTTAACATCTTCCAAGAAAGGAACGCAGATTTGCAGTTGCTCTGCTGTAAGATTAATTTTATCTAAAGGATTAAAAATATTAGGCCATTCCTCAATTGCTCCCTTAAATAGCTCGTCATTTATAACCGCATAAGTCTTTTTTGGCTCTTTATATTGCCTGAAATATACCTCTTGTTTGGGCCTAACATTTCTTGCCTGATCCTCATCATACAGCTTAGCGTAAATCAGCTTAAATACTTCTTCAAAGACATTAACACCTGCTTGTGCTAAAACCATTTCTTCTAATCTGGAAATAATAAAAGATAGGTCAAATTTGTCTTGAAGCTTATCATAAACTTTCTTCTCTTCAAAAAGGTCATCCCATGTTTGATTAACATTCGGTATATTTGAAAGGGTAGTTACATATTCTTTAGGGTAGGGGCGATAGAGTATAAATTTTTGAATGCCATTAGACCAAACTCCTCCTTCAGCACCCTCTGCACTAAGATAAGATTTTAGCTGTTCTTCTGCCTTTTTAGCATCGGGCTGCTTTAATTCAAATATTATGTAAGGAGTAATCTTGTCTTCCTTGTATATGACAACATCTGCTGATTTCTCTCTTACCTCATGGCCAAACTGAACTGATTTTTCAACTTCGATTCTGGCCAAAGGGTACTTATACTCTTGAGCCAGTTTTATCAGCCACAACTGACGGATTATCTCTTCCGGCTCTCCCTTCTTCTTATTTTTATCATAAATAAAAATATCCTTATCCCTCTTTAAGCAACGGGCATAATACTTGCCGGGCTCTTTCTCAAAGAAAGATATTTGTCTCAAAATATCTTCTGAAAATTCCTTAAGCCCGTGCTTTACAGAAGGGTCTTTGAACACCAGATCAAAAATCTCAGAACTATTAACCTTAGTCTTATTAGCCTCTTTTTTCATTCTAATACCTCTTTTTTTCTTACGATTATGTGCTGGCATCACCTTAATAATTTTTCCCATCTATCAAAATCCAAACTTTTCTTGGCGAAGCTTAAATGCTGCCTCGCCACCCTCCATAACCTCTATAATTTCCTCTCGTATCTCCTTAATATCAATTGCTCCCTGATTCTTAATTTCACCCTTTGATTGATCACCCGTAACCTTGTATCCGCAACAGACAACCAACTCCGCATCGCCATTAACCACAATGTTTGCATTGTGGCTTGTGAATATTAACTGCCTCTTTTTCTTGGATTTCCAAATTAAAGTCGCTATATCCGAAACCATCCGATTATCCAAGTCATCCTCCGGCTGATCAATTATAAGAGGAGGCCCCTCTTGATTTAATAAAACCCTCATTAGAGACGTTGCCTGTTGACCGGCAGAAGCATCTGTGAATTCTATATACTCACCTTCACGAGTACGATACTCAAACAAAGGCAGATCGTCTAACTGAACAAGAAATAGATCAATCCAGTTTTCGCTATTTATTTTCTCCGCTATTTTGCGTAGATCATTTGCACTAAAACCGATAGAGCTTAAAACCGGTGTTGTCGGTAAAGTCGCGGCGGGGGTTTTGGTTGGATCGAAGTGAGCGATTACTTCAAACTCGACCAAGATTTGATTCCATTGTTGAATAGGATCCGTCGCCTCTTTAATTCTCTGGCACAAAGATTCTATTTTCTCCTTCCTCACGTTTGAACCCGAGATTATCTCTTTTAGCACGTTTTCTAGGTCTGCCGTGCCCTTTCCTCTGCCTAGAGTTGCTTTTAAATTATCATCAGATAATTCATTCAACTTCTCACTTTGGGCTTGAAACAAATCAGCCTTTTCTTTATGAGCATTAAACCAGTCTTCTTTGAGAACGTTGAATCTTATCTCAGGATCTCCTGTTTTTAGCATGGCTTGCTTTCTTTCCGTTAAAGATCTTCTTATTTCTTTAACCCTATCTTCGATTATCTGAATTTGCTTTAAGGTCGATTCCTGTGAAGTTGAATTTTGCTTTGCGGATTCATATTGTCGCTTATGTTGATTGAGAGCACCTTTCCAACGATCTATCAAATCGTTTAACTTGGTCAGAACCTCTCCTTTAGGATTTAATCTGTCACCCAAAGAATCAACTGTCGCGTTAATCTCATAAAAAATTTCTTTGAGTGTCTTCTGAATATCCGTAACAACTGTGAGCTCTGTGTCAGGCAATTTGACATCATCAGGTACGGTCGTGGGATACTCGGCGAGTTCTCTTTTGATGGTTTCTAATGCCTCTCTTGCCGTCGTCAGTTCTCCATGCCAACCGTCAACATGTTGCTCGACAATTTCATATTGCTTATGGGAGGCAATTGTAGCCTTGTCTTGTTCAGAGATTCCTTTTAGCCCTTTTCGGAGACCTTCCACTTGCTCAGTCAATGACTTAAGCTCAAGCTCGCCCTTCTCAATTTCAGATACGATCAATCTTTTTTGCTGCCATAGTTCATAGCAACTTCTGATATCGGAGCGCAATTTCTCAAATTTTAAATCAAACTCGTTAAGCGTTTGCCTAATGGGGCTATAAATCAGCCTCTTCAATTCCTCGATGCTAACACCGACACTGCTTAATTGCTTTTGGCTGTATGCTTGGATTGGGAGCAAGTTTCTAACATTCTCCTCACCACAAGGTTGAAATTCCCCTGATCCAATTTTTAGAGACATCTCGTTCGTTCTGGATTTTCTTCTAAGGATGTGGGGAACGTTGTTTTTGACAAACGAAATCTGAACCGTAGAATCAAACGGAAGCAGGGTCTTTTCTATAAGCTTCCTTCTTTTTTCCTGATACCCAGGAATTTCTCCCTCATCTTGTACAATTTCTGAAACCTGATCGCACAAACCCCATCTAAGATATTCTAAGATTGTTGATTTTCCAGTTCCACGACCACCGATTATGGCGTTGTATTGCTGGCTAAATTCCAGATAAATTTGCCCCATGAATTTACTGTTAGAAACATCAATTGACGTCACGAATATCGGTGGTAACAAAGGAACTTCTTGCGATATCCTTGATTCTTTTGCTAAACACGCCTGTCTTAAGGCCTCCGCTGTTGGCTCAGACCACTTAACCCATGTGGTGTATTTGCCGAGGTCTTCGTGATTGCGTTTTCTATTATCAGATGTTTGAAAAACTCCTATACTCTTGAATCCGTATTCTCGATTTTCCCCTTTGACAATGCCATAAGCCCCTGTTCCAGGTTCAGGCACAAGCCCATCCGTGTAGCCACCAACGCACGGCATTGATTTGTAGAAATTTGCAAACCCGGACCGTAGCATCGTGCCATATCCGCCTTCACTCACATTAGGCAAAACGATAAACCGATTTTTCAGCTGCTGGTGGGTTTTCAGTTTTTGATATAAATCCGTCAGATCGCTAACAACGGTCTGCGGAATTCGTTCGGCATCCGCGAGTTTTGAATCTTCTGCCGGCGCAGGTGTAATGGCAAGCGCAGTTAAAACACTTAGAAGGAGATTCTCTGGGAAGTCTGCGTCGAGGATGAGTAACACTTGGCAATTCGGAGCAGTTAGAGTAACTTCAATACCAGGAAAGACAACGATCCTTTTATGTGCAGAAACCCGTTCACCGTTGTCGTCAAGTTCATCTTTAGCCGCTTGTTTGATGTATGGGAAAAAGGCGAAGTCATGATGATCCGTGATCGCGATTGCATCAAGACCTTTGGCTCGACAAGCCAAAATCAGTTCTTCCGCATATGTCTTTCTTTCTTCAGGTGTAACGGCCTCGGAGCCAGCCCAATTTAGATCATGCGGAGTGTGGACTTGAAGATCACACCTGTAAAAATGTGCGCCTTTATCCATATAACGTTCCATCTGTTAACATCTATATTCTCTCCCAAAGCATGTGATTCTACAGAATTAATAAATCTTTCTTACCGATTAGTCCTCGCCCTGACAAAAGCATCTAAATCCTCAGGCTTAATCCTCCACTGCTTTATCTTGGTGGCCCGAATCTGCTTTTCCCGGATAAGCTGCCTCACCCTGTACTCAGTAAGCCCTAATTTTCTTGAAATCTGCCTGACTGTTAAATAGGTATCAATTTTTACCATTTTGAGGATTTCCCCTGTTTACCATTATGTAATATTATAACACATCAGAAATAAATTGCACCTGTAATCAGCCAACATGTCAAGCCAACGGCTATTTAAGAAGGTGATAAAATTTGACATTTGTATCTGGCCGGGGAAAATCGTCTATCGCTCTCTTGCACATGCTGTCTGATTTTTCTCTTGCAGGGCAACACCCGAATATTCCCATGTCCTCAAAACAAAAGCATCCCCTCTGCATGTTAAAATGCATGTCTTCCCAATGATGCCCCTCGCCCTTGTATCTGAGAAGATACCAGATAGAAAGAAAGCAGTGCGGATTCCCACATAATGCGGTTTTGCCTGTCATTTCAAGATATCTGCATCTTTTCTGTTTTGAGCACGAATCAATAAAGGCAGGCCAGTCAATCACAAGGCCTTGTTTATTCTTTTCCGAAGGCATATTTTTTCATCCTGTTTTGCGTCCCATAATGCAACATCGTTACACATTATGCAACATTCATAAAATTCTTGTTTATTTACTAATTTCCCCCTAAGCTCCTTACTCCAAAGCACTATCCTCTTGTTACAACTGCATTACCCTCTTCCAATTCCTGCATAAGTTCTCTAAAACGGCTTAATTGCAAGCGTTCTTCGCCTTGCCGGACAATATCAAGAAGCTTGCGAAGATGGAAAAAACTGAGAATGGCAGGGTCGCTTTTATTGCTTCGCAGGAAGTCCTTGATGGAATCAGGCAACTCAAGCGTTCTTATAATCTTTGCAATATACGACCAATCCTCACCTGTAACCTTAGAAAGCCCCCTCACGCTGTTAACCCCTTGGGATTCTTTCAATCTCAGATAATATTCTGCCTTATCAAGAGGAAACCGCTCAAGCCGATTCAGGTGGGCCTGGTGTCTCTCTAATGCTTTTCGCTCGATAGTGATAATGTGATCTAAATCTTCAGGGCGGGTGCCTAAGCAGAATCTCTGTCTGGCATTGCTTATAATGGTATAAAAGGGGAATTCAAACACATAAGTCCTGGGCGTTACCGATGAATATCTTTGTATATACTTGGTAAATTCAAGCATTTCTGATGGCTCAAAATCTATTGATTCCCCATCAGACAACTTTAAATCCTCAGGCGAATGTGGCTCAAGAAAATCTTGGTTCGCATGAGGGTTATATATGGGGTAGCAGCTCTTACCTCCTGCGAACCCCGTAGCGTAATACCTTTTATCTGAATAAGCTAAAGGAGAAGAGCTCGTATTTTTTAAAGAGGCCTCCTCTGCTTTATCTTGTTTTTTGCTATGCGGTTTCGACGCAAACTTACCATTTATTTCTTTTAATATTTTTTTATTATAGCACTCATCTGCTATTTTTTGCAAGGTATTATTCCAAAGCTCGGCATTCTGCCCCCTGTCAAAAGGACGCCCAAAGAGTCCGATTTTAAGCTTCCCGATGCCTCTCTTTTTGTCTGTGATGTGACAAATCACGCTGTTAATAATCCGGGGCATAATTGCCTGAATTCGCTCTTTATTATTCTCATTCATAACACAGAAATCATTAAAGAGCTGCAATGTCTTAATGTAATCGTGCGCTGTCCCTGCCTGGATTTTCTCGGCCTGAATCTCCTCTTTAAGCCTCTTTTCTTCTACTGCTAACTCTGCCTCTTCCTGATTCAGGTTTTCAAGTTTTTCTTTAACAGCATCCAATCCTGATATGCCCTTCTCTGCCAGTATCTCTACCAGATTAGAAATCTTTGTGCGGCTATTTTTAAGGTTTATCTGGACCTGCTCTAAATCATTCTCTAATGTGCTTATTGTTGAGGCAGTAGTCTGATTAGCCCCCTTGACAATATCTGCCACAATCCTCGGGTTCAGGCGCAAATGCCTCAAGACAGAGATTATTGCATTGTCAACTGCCTCCGCTGCCAGATAATTCATCTCATTACAATCAATCCCGTTAGTCTTAAATGCCTTCATGCACATATAATAAGGATAGTATTTCCCTCCCCTGCCTGTTGCCGGCCTCGCAATCATGCTGGAGCCGCAGTTGCTGCATTTAAGAAGGCTCTTGGCGAGATAAACATAGTTTTTATTTGAGCTGTTTGGGCTGTGATTTGTCTTCCTGTTTTGCTTAAAGATATTTTGAATCGTATTATGCAAATCCAAAGACCGTAATGGCTCCCAATTCCCATCATAAATTTTCCCCTCATGCCCCTGGCGTCCTGTATAACGGATATTCTGGAGAATCCTTGAAACTTGGGGCTTTGAATATGTCCTGCCTCGCGGGGATTTAAATCCTTTATTGTGAAGTGCATCAACGATTTTACCAACACTCTTTATCCTGAGATATATTTTATCCATAAATTGAACGTGCTTCTTATAAACAGGATCCGGCTCAAAGGTAGTCTTGTCATTCTCATCCTTGCATTTCCTGTAACCAACAGGAGGAGGCCCGATAGGCCTGCCCTGGCTGACATGCCTCTGGACAGTCTCAATGCTGTATTGCGCAATGCGCTCGGCCTGCCACTGGGCAAGGTTCGCATGGTTTCGCATAATCATCTGCCCATCAGGCGTTGAAGTATCAATATCAAGATCAAGACAGACAAGCGCAACCTCATTATCATTGAACTCTGCTGAAATATCTATATAGTCCCTTACATTTCTGGCAATTCTATCCAGCTTTGTTACAAGAACAACGTCTACGAGCCTGAGCTTCGCAAGCTCAAGCGCTTTTGCCAAGCCCTTTCTATTCTCCCTCTTTGTTGCAGTTCTTCCTTTTCTTTTGCCATCCTGCTCTTCATTCTCAACAAAAACCTGAACGAGCTTCCATTCCTGTGGGGCATGAAGGCTTGATTTGGACTTAACCCAATTCGCAAGCACTTCTTTCTGATGGTCCAAAGATTCGCCTATTTTTTTGGCCTGCTTATCAGTAGAAACGCGGGCAATCCCAAAAACACGAACAGTTTTTGAATCCCTAAAGCTATGAATCGTGGTAACCTCTTTCCAGCTGCGCATTTTTTTGGCCATAAAATTACCTCCCATATTTCGTATGGGTAGCATTATAATAAGAAAACTGCCATAATACAAGCTATTTTTTAATGTTTTTTTGGGAAGCTTCCTGACAGGACTCAGCCCAGAGAATGCTAAACATCTCTATAAAATCCCTGAGCCTTGCCTCCTCGGAGAGTTGCAAATAAGGGTTAGCGGGGTTGGTGTCCAGCGCAGGATCAGAGCCTTGGGCAACAATCTCAACCGTAAAAAACCGAATCACTTTTCCAGAACGATTTCTTTTCTGTTTCATCTTAAAACAACCCTTATGCTTACAAGACTCATGTCAGTTTTGCTCTTGTCTACAAACTCCGAATCCTTTAACTTCTGAATCAAATCAAATTTTAGCTGTGTGAATCTGGCCTCAACTCTGAATTCATTCAGCTGAAGCACGCCTGTATTTATCCTTTCAATCTGTCTTGTTATGTGCTGCAAGACATCTCTATCTTGAAAGCCTTTAATCTGACCCATTAACAAATCTCTCTTCTTCACTAATTTTACAAATTCCAGATTAAAATCTGTCTCTATAAGCAAACTAGAATGATGCAAGGCTATATCCTCTACTCTGAATTCCGAAAGATTAAACTGGCCAAAGTCATAAGAAATGACAAGATAAGCATCATTGAGCAACTGCCTTTCCCTGCCATTAAACTGATTCTTCAGGGATTCCCAGTTCTGCTCGCAATTTTTGATATAATTCTTAGCCTCTAAGAAGTTCATAACTTGCCCTTATCCCTGTCCATTTTCGTAATAAAACCTTCTCGGCAACCCATCAGTAAACCTGATTTTATATCCCTGTTTGATGAGATGATTGATTGCAAAAATTGCGTCTGATTCCGAGACTCTCGCAAACGTGCAAATCTCCCTCAACTCAAGGGCATGCTCCGGTATCCTTGAGGGGAACAAAACAGTTACTACCTGCTCAACTATTTGCATCTTGCGTTTTAATTTCATTGCCTTATCAACTCCTCTAAATCCATGCTTAAAATCCTTGAAAGAATAAACGCCCTTACCTTGCCCTTCAAATCATCATTTAACTCACTTATGATCGCATTCACCTCATTCAAAACCTTATTGTCCCTGCATCCGATAATTACAATATCGGACTTCGCAAGGTTAACGTCCTTCTCGATATTTTCTTTCTCGTGGACAGAAGTCATCGCAACCTCAATTGCTATTAACCTGCCCTGATATTCAAATGCAACGTCAATGCACTTATTGCCCCGATTTAATTCAATAACTGCTTTATGTTCCTTGAA
>Ga0209541_10005023_pt1 | contig 23225 bp, 26 predicted proteins | sample RifCSPlowO2_01_FD_184027 | JGI IMG/M metagenome (GOLD analysis project Ga0209541, IMG submission 184027) | Groundwater microbial communities from Rifle, Colorado - Rifle CSP2_plank lowO2_0.1 (SPAdes) (version 2) | ecosystem: Environmental > Aquatic > Deep subsurface > Groundwater | place...
TGTCTTGATATTCTTCCCTGAGCATAAGAATTTCCCTCATTCACCTGCACTATTCTCTCCCCTCCCCTGAAAAAACCACTGTAGGGTGTTGCAACCTCCTTAAGTTCCTCATATTCTTCAACATTATAAGAAAGCTGTGTGTCAACCATTGTTTTATCCCCAAGCATTATAGACACATGCGCAAAATATTCTCCTGTAACAGTTTCAGGATTAATAGATACAGGAAATTCAAGAATTGTTGATTCATGATTTTTTAGCGAGAGCATTCTCGTAAACTCAAAATGTTCGCTTTTTACTTGAAGGTCTAAGTTGTTTGCCTCTATATTCTTTGTATTCTCCACAGCAAGCCTTAATATCGCCCCTCTTCTTGGATCAATCCTGGCAACAGGGGAAAATTCAACATCCAAAACTTCCCCGTAGTCAAGAACTCTTGCAGGAAGTATTCTTTCAAGCCTTGTTGTCTGTGTATCTGCAAACAAGGTTATTCCGTAATTTCCAGGTTTGATTCTGCTCTCTGCAAGCGGAGTAAAAGAAACATCAACATTTCTTGATTCTCCAGGCAGGACTGTAAAACTTTCGCCCTCATCATCCAATACCCAGTTCAAATCAACAGACCTGAATGTTATTGTAAGTGCGATTTGCTCATTGTTGTTAAAAATTAAATTGTAAGAAACTCCGTTGCCTGGCAGTGCCTGTCCTTGAATGACTTCATGTTTAAACTCAAGCGCTGAAACAGTCAAAACAAGAAATAAAAAAACTATCAGGAAAATCAATCCTCTTTTCATACAGCCTATATCATTTAACCACTATATAAATATTTCTGAATTCAAATTTTGAAATGCAAAAATTATTTAAATATCTCTTCCCATTATTTGTTAGATTGGCAAAACTCCTGATAGCTGGAATTGACCCTGGTACAGTAAACGCATACGCCATATTAGACATTGAAGGCAACGTGATAGATATAGGTTCTGGCAGAACGCTTAACCATGGGGAAATAACTTTGAAAATAATAAAATATGGAAAGGTGTTTTTGGTAAGTTCTGATGTAAAAGTGCCCCACTCAGCTGTCAAGAAAATAGCATGCAGAATAGGCGCAAGGGTTGTTTCCCCGGATCATGACTTAAAATATTTTGAAAAAATAAAAATCATTGACAGTTTCCTCAAGACAAAAAAAGAATTTGTAGATATAAAAAACAAGCATGAAAAAGACGCCCTTGCTGCTGCCCTTTACGGCTTTAAAAGGATAAGGTCTCTTGTTAAAAAGATTGATGATTACCTCGCGCAGCACAACAAAACACACCTTGCTGAAACAGTAAAAAGAAAAGTTCTTGTTGAAAACAGCACAATAAGCGATGCTGTAAGAATATTAAGCTGAAACCCTGCTTACATGTCCGTATTTCTCTATTCTTATGATTTTGTCAGCAGACATCTCTATCTTTGGTTCATGGCTTACGATTATTATCTGTCTCATCTTAAGCTCTTCAAGAACACCCCTTATTTTTTCAAGCTGTTCAGAGCTGAATCCGTCTGTTGGCTCGTCCAAGATTATAATGTCTTTTGTATTTAGTAACGAGGCTATATCATTTATAACCTGATTGAGTGCAAGCCTGTAAGCAAGTGCACAGGCAGTTTTTTCTCCTCCGCTAAGGTTTTCATACTCAATATCATGGTTGTTCTGTTCTATCAGCGGGGTAAACTCCTCATCAAGCCTTACTTTTATTGTGTCAGCGTCAACAAGCATCTCAAACCATTTCTGCAGCAGGGAGTCAAATTCAGCATGAACATTAAGCATGACTTTTTTTTCAATAAGATCAACAATACTTACAAAATGATCATCAATCCAGTACAGAAGCTTTATGTAATAATTTATTTTTTCAGCTGCCTTTTCCTTAGTTTTTATTTCATCATTTGCAGATTCAATCTGTTTTTTTAGTGAATTTATTTCTCTTTCTGAGGAGGCAATTTCAATCTCGTATTTTTTCTGTTTTAGTGTTAAGCTGTCAATTTCATTCCTTGATTTTTTTATTTCCTCATCAGTATTTTTTATCAGCTCAAGTGACTTTTTTATTTCCTCCTCATCTTTTGCAATGTCCTTCAGTGATTTATCAACGTCTGCAATTTCATTTTTTATGTTATCTATAATATCAATTTTTGATTTTGCATCTTTAAGTTTCAGCATGTTAAGCTCGTGATCTTTTTCTTTGATTTTGTATTTATTTAGCGCCTCTTTTGTATCTTTTATTTTTTTTGTTAATTTTGCAGCATCTTCGGTAAGTATTTTAATTTCTTTTTCAAAATAAGAGATCTTGGAGTCTTCGCTGCTTAAAACTTCATGTTTGTGTTTTTCTGACACATTCTGCCTGCACAAGGGGCAGGTGTCAAGTTTTTTTATGCTGTCTTTTATCTCATTGCTCAACTTATTTTTCGTGTTTATTTCTGCAAGTTTTCTTGATATTTCATTCAGTTCTTTCTCTGTAGATTCAGCAGAGTTCTCGCTCTCTTTTATAATTTTTCTGAGTTCTTCTATGTCTGTGTCATTTTCTTTTGCATCAATTTTATTAAGCTGTTCTTCAATTATTCTAAGCTGTCCTGAAATCCTGTTCTTATGTTCATGCCTTAGCGCCTTCTTATTTAAAAAATTTTCAAGATCTTTCTTTAAGTGTATGATCTTTATGCTGTATTCCTCAAGTTTTTTGTGTTCTTCTGTTTTTTTCCTAAGTTCCATGTTTAAAATTGAAAGTTCATCTGCTATCTTCGTCTTCTGGCTGTCAATACTGCCAGACAATGCCTGAAGCTCCATAACCTTTGTTTTCTTTGATTCAAGGTCTGAAACAAAACCCTCAAGTCCTCTTTTCTTCTGTTTTATTTCTCCAGTTATAATCTTTGCATTGTCCTTAATTCTCTTGTATCTGTCTATGCCGAATACTTTTCTTAGTGTCTGAAGCCTGTCCTCTTTATTGCCTAAAAGAATTATCTTCATTTCTTCCTGTGGTGTATAAACAGTATATCTGAATATGAACGATTTTTTTGTCAGTGCCTCCTGGGGATAGTTTAGCATGTCAATAATATTCTGCTTGAGTTCAACAGGTGTAAGCTGCTGTGTCACATCATTTATCGTTAAGAAACCTGAATCCTGCACAATTCCATTGCTTGTTTTTTTAAGTGTTCTTTTTATCGAAATTTCTTTGTCGCCGATAGAAAATGTAAGATGGACAAAACCTTCATTGCACCCCTTTCTTAGAAGGCTTGAACCGCTTAATTCTCCCTTGACAATCCCAAAAAGGCAGAATTCAATTGCAAGAAGTACTGTTGATTTTCCTGCGCCAATGTCTCCGCTTAGAAGTATGACTCCTTCAGGAAATTTTATTTCTCCGTCAGTATAGCTTCTTATATTTTTTAGTTTTATTTTTTTTATAATCATTTTAAATATTTATAATATCCGCAGTTTCTTTTATCACTCTTGCCTCAAAATCCGCATTTCTCTCGCCGTCATGCTTTTCAGTGTCCATGCATCTCATAATCTGCAGCACTCTGTCTTTGCTGAACAGCGTATCTTTTGAATATTGTTCTATTACAGAAAGTTCTGTGCTTGAAACATCCTTTATCTCGCCATCAATTCTCTGAAATTCCTTTGTGGTAAGTTTGCTTGTATTCCTGAGAATGCAGTATGCCTCTTTGAAGTTTTCATATATTCTGCCAAAGTCAATGTCACCTGTTTTGCCGTCTTTTAGGCAGCCCTCTATCCTTATTGTTATAATCTTATTATTAAAATCTTTTACAGTTTTTAAAATTTCATTTTCAACTTCTTTTGGAAACTTGTTTTCTGCGCTTATGAAGTAGGAAACAATTTCAGCGGCCTTCAGCGGAATGCTGTTCACTTTTAGGAACTCGCCTGCTTCAATAATAAAAAAATTACCCTGCTTTAATTTTTCAATCTCCTGAAAATTGTTTGGAAATATCGGTCCGGGGTAGGCAACCATGCCATGACCATCATGATGTTTTGCATAGACAAAATGCGGATGCCCTCCTGCATAATAATCAAAATTCTTTGGGAGTATTTTTATTGAAGGAGCCTCTATCATATTGAATTCGTCATTTTTTATCTCATCAAGCAGCGTGTGAAAAAGAAATATCTTGAATCCGCCCTCATTTTCAAGATGGTTCTTCTCCATATTGTTATAGTCCTGCTCCTCAAGCCCGCCCTTTCTTCCGTACATCCCGGTGAGCTTTGCTCCTGTTCTGTCCTCTGTAAAAATCAGTCTCTTATCTTCATCAAACTTCATCACATTTGTAATAAGGCCAGCATTTTCAAGAACATCAAGCATTGTTTTGCCTGAAGCTGAAAAATCATGCGAGCCAGGTATAACATAAACCGGTATATCATATTCTCTGAGCCTGCTGAGTATTTTTGCTGTGCTTTTCAGGATATCAATTGATGGAAGCGCAGTGTCAAACAAGTCTCCGGATATTATAATAAAACCGACATGATTCTCAATTGAGGTTTCAACTGCCGTTTCAAAACATTTAAGATTAATTTCCCTCAGTGTATTCTCTCTCCATGACCCTATATGGCAGTCGCTCATATGACTGAATTTCATATGATTTGCAATATGATACTGCTTTTATAATTAGTTGTGATAGAATAATTAGGTAACTGTATAAGTTTTAGATTAGGCAAAGTGTAAAGTAAAAATATTAAGTCAGTAGATAAAAAAACAAATAAATTTCCTCAAAATTTAATCCTGTCCCCGTCGTTAAGAATATGCACGCTCTCCCCCATTTTATATCCGCATTCCTCTGCAATCTTTGTTAGGGATGTTTCTGCCTTTAAGTCTCCCTGCGAGGGAATTATATGTTTTGGTTTGGTAAGCATTATTAATTCCCTAAGATCCTCTGCAGCTGCATGACCTGATGCGTGAATTCCCATAAACATCCTGACCTTATGCTCGCGCAGCTGGCTCTCAAGTTTCTCCCTGTTTGCTATGTTCATTGCTACAGGAATTGTTCTGCATGAAAATATTACTATATCCCCTTCATGAAAATTAAAAGGAAGCTGATTATTCACTATTTTGTCCAGAACAGATCCTGGCTCTCCCTGCGAGCCTGTTGTTATAACAAGATATTTTTCTCTTTTTCTGCCTATCTCTTTAAGTTTTCTTCTTCTGTACGAGCCAAATGCAGCAAGCTCTGCCTCCTTTGAAAACCTTACAAAGCCAAGTCTTTCAGCAGCCTCCACATATTTTACCATGCTTCTCCCCATTATTACAACCTTTCTTCCGATTTTTCTGCCAAATTCAACAGCGCTTTTCAGCCTTGCAATGTTTGATGCAAATGTTGTCAAAAATATTACCTTTCCCTTGCTGCCAGTTTCAAAAAGCACGTCTTTCAGCATCTCTCTTGCAACTCTCTCGCTAGGAGTCTTCCCATCTATACCTGCATTCATTGATTCTGAAATCAAAACAAGAAGATTGCCCCCCTCTCCAAGTTGCTTCAGCCTTTTGTAGTTTGGTTTCTCCCCAATAACAGGTGTTGAATCCAGTTTAAAGTCATTTGCATAAAGCACTGTTCCTTCTGGAGTATGCACAGCAACAAGCGCACACTGCAATGTAGAATGCGAGATGGATATAAGTTCTATTGTTATGTTCTCGGAGATTTTGATTTTTTCATTAAGTCTTGCAATTAGAAATTTATTTGGGATTTTTATGTCATCATCTCTTAATATTGATTTCAAAACTTCAATTGTAAAACTGCTCCCTATAATCTGGCACTTGTATTTTTCAGCAAGAAATGCAACAGCAGCAATATGGTCATAATGTGCATGCCCAAGCACAATTGCTTTCACTAAAGGAGCCCAGTCTTCTATCTTTCTGTCATCTGGTATTGCTTTTATCCTGATTAAATCATCTACATCAAGTGTTTTTGCAGAATTTCCCTCTTTCTCTCTTTCATATTCTATCAGGTCTTGTATGCTGACGCCCATATCAATTATCACGACCTCATTACCTGCTTTTACAGCAGTCATATTCTTGCCGACTTCAGAATATCCGCTGACAGCACAAATTTCTATTTCCATTTAAATTTTTCACAATATAATAATTTATATAACTTTTGATAGATTGTATAAGTTATCAATAAGTTCCTTGGCCTTTGGATTACTCCAGCGTTCAATAAAAACATTGGTATCTATTTAATCATAAAAATCATCCTGTATGGCTTCTTTGCGTGTGAAAGTAATCTTTTTCCTAAGAATCTCTTTATCTATGCCACAAAATGCATCTTTAAGACATTTTTTTTTAAGTGGTTCTACAATAATCCTCCCGTCCTCAATCTCCATAATAACCTCTGAATTTAGTTTAATACCTAAATCATCTCTCCATTATTTTGGGATTGATATATTTCCTGTCTGTGTAATATATCCTGTCGCCATATACTATCCACAATAACTAAGTTCTTTCTTTTCTTTCTGCGACATGCTCTCTACTGCTCTTTTCTGTTTCTCCATTACCTGCTTTAGGCTGTTTTCAAATTTTTTTGCTGTCTCCATCAATGGTTTAAAGTCAATTTTTAATCCAAGATAATCATCCAGGCTCTCAACTATCTTTGCCGCAGCCTCATAGTCCGGCAGCTGCGAATGAACCTCTGCAAAAAGGCATGTCACAGGAATGCTTTTAGCCTCAAGCAGAAGGGATGCTGCAGGTCCGGCTATAACAGCCTCCTTTATAGGATCAAGTTTTAGCTTCTTTTTTGTTGAGTAATAATATATCTTCATTTCCCCCTCATGCGGCGGCATTGCCTCAATAAGCACCATTTCTTTTGCTGAAAGGGTATTTGCAACTTCCATTATAGTTTTTGCCAGATCCCACTCATGTCCTGTAACCTCTGTTATTGACTGAATTATGACTAAATTATATTTTTGGTTGTAATATATTGTAATTGGATTCACAAGCTTTGATTTGTGTATTGCAGTCATTGGAATAATATCAGACGACTCTATGTTGCCTATCTCATCAACATCAAGATGGTCAAGAAGATATTTTGTGGATAATATTCCGACAAGACTCAGACTTGGAATTCCTAATATTATAATAGGATTTTTTGGTTTTTTTGTTAGCACAAATTTCATATATGATCAAAATTTTAATTATTTATTAAGTGTGTGTAAACTCTTTTTGGTAGTAAATCAGATAATTAATTTTCCCCTTTGCCAGTCCATTATTATCTTTCTTGCAGTTTGGTCAATGTTTGGCTTCCCGCCCTTTATAAGCCAGTTGAATTTTTTTGCAATAAGTTCTAGTGTGGTTTCAGGATCATCAACAGGTTTTATTTTGTACAAATTTTCAATAATAGTTTTATCCTTCACCATTTTTAAAATTTCAATAGCAACTAAATCAGGATTTTTTACTTTTCTATAGTCTTTTACATTTGTTAATACATGCTTTTCTTCTGATTTTTCCTTGTATGGAAAAACGCCTGGTGTATCAAGCAGGTAAATGTTTTTCGTTATTCTTATTTTTTGCCGTCCTCTCGTAAATCCAGGCATGGAGCCTGTGCCGGCTGCCCTCTTTTGTTTTAGGCAGTTTATCAACGAAGATTTTCCAGTATTTGGATATCCTACCACTCCGGCGATTAATGGTCTGCCTTTTTTTACATGCTTGTTCAAAAATTTCCTCAATTTTGTGGTGCCTAAATTATTTTTTGCAGATATAAAAATATAAGGTTCAAAATCAAGTTTAATGTCTGAAAATTTTTCCTTTAGAAGGTCTGATTTGTTCAGCAAAAATATTATCTTTTTATCTATTCCTTTTTCGTTTATTTTTTTTATTTTATCCTCAACTTCTCTGTTTCTTGTTTCTTCTGGAAATCTCGCATCAAGAACCTCAATAATTATATCAGAGTCTCTGATTACTTCATTTACTACTCTCCAGAATGATACCATAAAATAGAGGACAGGGAGGCATATTTAATATTTGTTAATTGTATAAGAATAAATTGGGGCGCGCCCAACCTCTTTTTCCATAAATATTAAGAAATTAATCTTTTATAAACATTTGTAGAAAATAATGCTTGTTTGCAAAAAGTCCCTTTTTTAAAGTAATATCAAAAAATTACTTTTCTATCCATGGTGTTTCAACTTCATCAATTCTCCATACAGGATTTATGTCTGCTTTTCTATTGTTTTGTTGCAGATTATTTAACAATTTTTAAGGAGGTTTTTAAACTGCCTCTTATATCTGTTATTGTAAACTTCTGCTTTATACCTCTTTTAGTTAATTCATCCATTATTTCCCCTACCCCAAGGCCAGCCATATCTGCTGCTTCGCTTATGGAAAGTTTTTCTTTGACAAATCCATCTATCGCGGCTTCTAGTTTTATTTCTGCTAACCCTCTTTCTAAGGCCTCCCTTATTATCATTGATTTGTCTGTAGTCTCAAATTTAGCTAATTTTTCTGCTTCTTTCATAAAATCTTCCTGCAACCTTATCGAAATGTTTTTCATCATTTTATTTCCTCCATGTATGTTTTTATTAAATCCTTGTCATACCATCCATACTGTTCTAGTTTTTCTATGCAGTCTTTTGCTTTTTCTTTGGATATTGCTCTTTTTTTCATTAAAGCAATTATAACATCGAGCGAGGTAATAAACCCAATATCAAGTGCCTTTGCAACATTTAAGCATTTTTTGTCATCTGTTAATACTGTATTTTTTGTTTTATATGAAAGAGAGATAGTTTCTAATTCCCCTTTCTTTATATTAAATAAGTCTTCTATCTGTTTTTTGACTAGATTGTTTAGTTTTTGAATTTTTATATTACCATTTTTGACTAACTTTTCCGCCAACAAACTGTCAAATCTTCCCTTTTCTTTGCCTTTTATCACTTCCATATATACAATTGGAGAGATATATATTGCGTTTCTATTTGTAAATGTCTCCAGTGCACTTGCCTTCGCCAACAGTATTATGGAACTTGCGTCACATACTATTGCCATACGTTTATTTAAAACGTAATACAAATATAAAAAGCTTTTGTTTTATATATTATATGGGTTCTATCCATGGTGTTTCAACTTCATCAATTCTCCATACGGGATTTATGTCGGCTTTTAGAACATCCTCTTTTGTTCTGTAAACTTTATAGCCGGATCTAAACTGAAGCAGTCCTGCTATTGCTATCTGTACACCATTGTCTCCTGAATATTTTAAAGGACAGGCATAGGCTTTCGCCCCCCTCTCTTTGCACATTATTTCAAGCATCTCAACAAATCTTTTGTTTGCTGCAACACCGCCGATAAGCAGAGCCTCTTTTTTCCCAGTGTGTGCTAGGGCTCTTTCTGTAACTTCTATGAGCATGGCAAAACCAGTCTCCTGTAAACTATAGCACAAATCTTCAACAGGAATTCCTTTTTTGTATAAATTAATGCAATGGGTGACTATTCCGGAAAATTCAACATCCATTCCCTTTACAACATAAGGGATATCAATGTATTTTCCTTTTTTTGCCAGTTCTTCAATTTTTGGACCAGCAGGAAATCCAAGGCCAACAGCTCTGCCGAATTTATCTAATGCATTTCCCAAACCAACTGACAATGCTTCTCCAAATACCCTGTATTTTCCTCCCTCATGTGCTATTATCTGTGTGTTTGCTCCAGAAACAAATACAAATACAGGATTTTTCGCCTCTGTGAAAAATTTTCCCTCTTCAAGATGACCGCAAAGATGATTAACTCCAATAAGTGGTTTATCATATTTTAATGCCAGTTCTTTTGCAAATTCTTTTCCAACAATCAGACTGGGTGGAAGTCCAGGACCCTCAGAAAATGAGATTACATCTGCATCCTCAATTTTTAGTTTTGCTTTATCTAACGCTTTTTTCAGAATTTCTTCCTTATTTTTTCTGTGAAAATTCGCTGCTTCTGAGGGTATAATCCCTCCTTTTTCAGAAGTGTACATAATGCGCTGATCTGCTAATATTTTTTTATCTGTGACTATTCCAATACCAAATGTATGTGCAGTTGACTCAATGCCTAAACATATCATAAGTTTGTGATATAAATAAATCTTAAATATTTTGTTATTCAGAAAAAATTACCAATGTTTATTGTTGGCAAGAACTTTTGGCCTTCCAAGGCTTATATAGTCAAAACCAAGCTCCCCCATAAATTCAGGATTATAAAGATTTCTTGAATCTATAACAACTTTACGGCCAAGTCTATCACCAACTTCTTTTAAATCTATGCTTTTAAACTCATCACAGTCAGTAGCAATAAGCAGTGCATGGGCACCGTTAAGTACTTCATAAATATCGCTGTAAAAAAAGATTTTTTTATTCCCAGAAAACTCTCTCTCCATTTTAGAAAGCGCCTTTTCCTGTGGATCATAAATTCTAACATCACCGGCAGTATGCTCAAGAAGCCGCCGTGCTGTATACAGCGTAGCAGAGTGTCTTATATCATCTGTTCTTGGTTTGAATGAAGCACCCCAGACAACATATGTCTTTGCTGTGCGAAGATCCTTTAAAAAATCTACAGCAGTGTCAGCAAGCCAATACAATTGTGTCTTGTTTGATCTGCCTACAGCATCAACTATTGAAAGAGATACACCTGCTTTTCTCGCATATTCCGCAAGTCCGCTTACATCTTTTGGAAGGCATGATCCTCCGAATCCTGGCCCTGGAAAAAGGAAAGAAGGTCCTATTCTGGGATCTGAACCAATGCCCATTCTAATTTCCTCAATATCTGCCCCGATTCTTCCTGCAAGATTTGCAGCCTCATTCATTAAGGCGATTCTGGCTGCAAGCATAGTATTTGCCATAAGTTTTGTAAGCTCAGCGCTTTCAATTCCCATAAAGATCATTCTTTCTCTTGTTCTCATAAAGGGAGCATAAAGTTCTGAAAATAGTTTTCTTGCGCTTTCGCTTTCTGTACCAACAATAACTCTGTCAGGTTTTCTAAAATCATCAATTGCAGAGCCCTCTTTTAGGAATTCAGGGTTTGAAACTATCGCAAAATTATGATCATAAACTCTGTATTTTCTAATTAACTCGCTAGCACTTCTTGTTGTTCCAGGAGGTACAGTGCTTTTAATTCCAAAAACCTGGAATTTATTTGCATATCTTTCTGTAGCCTTTCCAACAGAATCAACTGCTTCCATAACATGCCTTGTATTTATGGCTCCGTTTTGGCCATCTGGCGTGCCAACTGCAATAAATATAATGTCTGAGGAAGCAACGTCAGAAATATCTGATGTAAAAGATAAGTGTCTTCGTGAATTTCTTATAATCTCTTCAAGTCCCGGTTCATATATTGGAAGTCTGCTTTCATGAATTGCAGCTATCCTGCCTTTATCAATATCCATTAAAGTTACATCATTTCCCTTTTCAGCAAAGCAGGCTGCACTGACAAGACCGACATAGCCAGAGCCAACAATTCCAATTTTCATATCATAAAATGATAAACTGCTGTTTTTAATGTTTGTGTAACTGCAGTCTATATTTGGGTAATTTTATTAATAAGAAGTAACCTTTTATATTATGTTCAAAAAAATATTATCAAAAATAAAGCCGGATAAAAAAGAGAAAGCCGATGTAAACAAAAAAGTAGGCAGATTTCTTGAAAGATTAAGTTCAAGTGTCAAAGATGCAAACGCAGTGATTGGAGGAAGTTTCGCAAAGAATACATGGTTGAAAGGAAACCACGACATTGATGTTTTTGTTGTATTTGAAAATAATAAAAAAATGTCAGAAAGGCTTGAACATTTTATAAAAAAGTCATTCAAAAAATATAAAAAACTGCACGGAAGCAGGGATTATTTTATAGTTGATTTTGATGGTTTAAATTTTGAGCTTGTGCCTGTATTAAAAATAAAAAAGCCTGAAGAAGCTGAAAACATAACAGACATAAGTCTTATGCATGTAAAATTTGTAAAAGAAAAAACAAATGAAAAATTGTGCGATGAAATTAGGCTTGCAAAGTATTTTCTTAAAACGAATAAATGTTACGGCGCTGAAACCTATATCGGAGGATTTTCAGGTTACTTGGTGGAATTGCTTGTGATTTATTATAAAAGTTTTCAAAATTTCATAAAAAATGCAGCAGGCTGGAAATACAGTGAAATTATTGATATAAACAAAAATAACAAATTTATAAGCCGGCAGAAGTTCCCGTTAATTGTTATAGATCCAGTACAGCCTGGAAGAAATGCAGCTGCTGCATTAAGGGAGGAAAAATTCAATGAATTTATAGCCTTATGTCAAAAATTCTCAAAAAAGCCAGGCATAAATTATTTTAAAGAAAAAAAAATAAATCTTAAAAAATATGATCTTGTTTTTGAGGTATCTCCTTTAAAAGGTAATGAAGATGTAGTGGGTACAAAGATGCTTAAGGCATTTGAATTTATAAAAAGGGAATTTATTGATAATGGATTTGCAGTTAAAAATTCAAGCTGGTTTTGGGATAAAAACGCACATCTCTATTTTAAGTTTGAAAATAAGAAAATCAACAAATACAAGGAGCATTATGGCCCTTATGTAATAATGTTAAAAAATGCCGCAAGTTTCAGGCTGAAGCACAAAAATCACAAAATCATCATAAAAAATAAAAGATTGGTAGCTTACATACCAAGAAGATTTACAAAAGTTTCAGATCTTGCAAAAAATATTATTAAAGACAAAAATGTAAGGTCAAGGGTTAAAAAGATAAAATTGAAAGAATTCTAGCATTTGATCATTTATTCTTCGTATATTTTTGTCTGACAAAGTCAAATAGGTCCATGTTTATTTGTGCAATCTGTACTTTTTCTCTTACTAAATTGTAGGCTTCATAAAAATCTATTCCACCTTTTACTAAACAGGCTAAGGCAACAGAATTGCTTCTGGACATTCCGCCGACACAAATTATGACTACTCGCTTTCCTTTCTTTATTAGCTTTTCAACATGTTCTACTTTGGATTCAAACTGGCCCTTGTTTACTTGTTTTCCATCTATTAGATCGGTAACTAACTCAACCACTACGTTTTCTAGTTTTTTTACTTCTTCTAGTTCCGGAAGAGATGCTGTTCCTAAGTTTTTTGTTATCCAAAACATGATTATACTATAAATAAATTGCCGGTTCTGTAAGTTTATTTATCTTTTTTAATATGCGAAAGACACATTTTTTGCTGCAGATATCCCTGCTTGCTACTGTTCTGCCGGAAGTGCCGCCCCACCCAGTAATGCACACTTCAAACCAGTCATTCGGCCAGCCTTCTCCCTTTACTTCGATAACCTTGCTGCAGTTATCACATTTGTATTTTGCATATTGAATTTTAGCCATTTTTCAAATTTTAGGATTATGAACTGATTCAACTATTTTATTATTTTTTTATTCTTTTCATATTTCTTTATTATTTTCAAAATTTTATTTTCAAACTCTTTTTCTCTTATTTTTTCTACCTCATCTTCGTTTTTTCTGCGTATTTTGCTTAGCTTATCCCAACATTTTATACATACGTTTCCTTGGGAATAACTAAAATATCCCCTCTCATTTATATTAAATAACTTTTTACAGTCACTGCATCTAAACTGTTTTTCTGTTTTTTCTTCTATTTTTATTTTATTTTTCATTTTCTTTTTAATTCTTTATTTATTCTCTTAATAGTCTTCTCATCATATTGATAATATAATTCTTGGCTTGTTTTGTCTCCTCGTTCTCCATCTAAAAATATAAAATTCTCTAATAACTGCCCAAGCCTCATATTTGGATATTTCTGCCAAAGTTTCTCTAATAGTTTTAAAATCTGCTTATTATAATTTGGTTTTGGTTTACCCATCAAATCCAATACTTTTTCTACTTCCTTGTTTTTGGTTTTGTTTAGTTTCATTTTATTAATAATCTATAAACTCTCTAGCAACTATCAGCCTTTCTTTAACGCTCTTTGAAGGCCATAGTTTACTTTCCTTTTCTAATTTTTTCAAAAATTTCTTATCAATTCTTATCCAGTACTTTTTATATTGCCCCTCACTATTATCCTCTATGTTAACTTTTATTCCACTAACTGCTTCAATATTATTTCTTGTATCTTTGTATTTTATCGCACTATCAAAATTCTTGATAATGTGATCTATATGGGGAGCAACTTTATCCCCCCACTCCTTTTTGTTCTTTTTGAGTTCTCTTAATATTTTTTCTTTCTTAATTTTTTTCATTTTTACTTCCTTCTAATTTTGACAAATGGTTATTTAAAATGAAGGCCGAATCTTTTATTTCTCTAATTTTTTCTTTGACCATTCCTTTACTATTCTCTTTAAAAGTTTAATCTCACGATTGTTCAAGTCGGAGACATCAAAAACATTAGTTGTTTTCTTTTCTTTTTTCATTTTATGTAAGAATATCTAAAAGTATTTAAATCTTATGTGTTAATAATCTATTAACGTAAATAATATATAACAAACAACATAAATATTTATAAATAAGTATTATTTGCACTTGAATATGGGGAGAAAATCAACTAGTTTGACGATACTAAACAATGAAGGAACAAGCGAGGTATTCTTTGTGATAGCTGGAAGGGACAGAGAAGTTACTCCCAGCGAGCTTGTTGATGAACTGGAATTAGCATATTCAAACGTAAGGGAACAGCTGGTTAGGCTTGAAAAAGCAGGCATAATATTCTTAAAGAGCAAGAAGGGAAGATTTAGGAACTTTGAGATTAACTGGGAGAATTTTGCAAAGATTGTAGCAGAACGCCTGAAAAAAGATTCTTGGCTAATGCATTCCACAGGGTGCGAAATAGTGCCCAAGGAAAAAAGAACAAAGGAAAGAGATGCGGAAAATGTATTAAACAAGCTTTCAAAGAACGAGGATTTTGTAAACTTGATAAGGAACTATGAAATTGGTCTTGTTAAAAAAAATCTGAATCCAGACACAGTGGATGAAACTATAGAATCATTTGAGGAGGAAATAAAGGCTTGTGAGGGAAGTTTTGATAATAAAAAGGAGATTGGTATTTTATTAAATTCGTGGAAGGGTATTATGGCAGAGCACGATAATGAGAAGCATAAAGTGTTTATTGGTGCTTGGGAGAAAGTAGAATAACTTTGGATAAATGTTAGTTAGTTTTTGTGATGATAATGGAACGTACAAGATTCTCAAGAAAATAATTTTAATGCTTCATCAACTAATATCCTGGTTCTTTTTTCTATGTCTTCAATAATCCATTCTTTCTTATTATGCAAGGGATAAACTTTTCCATTTAAATACAAATTATTTTTATAACCAATGTTTTTACCTTTTTTGTCCTTTCTGTCTCTTTTTTTCTCAAATGGAAGGTTGGATAAATTAGAATTATATGCAGTTAAAGTAAGATTCCCCAACCTATGCACGAATTGTTCTTGTAACTTCTTAGATTCTTCTTTATCCCCTCTTGCTATCATATTTATCCATTCTTTTGGAAGTCTCTCCCCTTCTGGAAGTATGTGTTCTATTGTAAATATATACTTGTCTTTTTCTCTTCTCCAGAGGTCTATTTCACTCTCCTTTGTAAAGTTTTCTTCTTCCATTTTGCATAAGATATATCTAGCTGCTTCACTGTTAATCTCATAAATATTGCTTTCTAATTTTTCCCTAAAAATATCATCACCGGCATACCTTTCAGGGTTTATCAAAAAACTTTTTATTATTTCAAAACTGATATTTTTCTTATTTTTTTCACATTCTTCTACCAGCCCTATAAATATATTATCCAAATTTCTTGTAGCAGGATAATCTGTTAAACTTCTTCTAACAAAATATTTACTTAAAAAAGAGATTGATTCTTTTAATAATCCCTTATTCTCTTTAAACTCCGTAAGCAGATAAAGAAGGAATATATATGAAGGTGCCCCGCTAATGTGCAACAAATCAGTAAATTCTTTATATAACCAATTGTTTTCTTCAGGATTAATGAATTTGCCAAAAATATAAGATTTAATTTTAAGATTGTTCAATAATCCGATGGCATCTTTTTTTATTAATTGTTCATATATGTTTATTAAATTTGATTTTGTCGCTTTTCCTTCCTTGATTTTTACCTTAACACCTTCATTATGTTTGAATGCGTTATAATAATGCCTCAAAAATCTTTCTTGTATTTTTGGATCTTCTGTTAAATTATCAATAATTATCTTCCATTCTTCAAAAGCATCATCCATATTTTTTAATTTATTTTTTTCAAGATTAGAAAGCAGGTTATTTTTTATTAAGTCTATTGCAGATAAAGGTATTCCTCTGTTATTGATACTTTCAAACAGATTAAAAGCATCTGAATTAGTATTTACTTCTATTTTGATTATATGCGAAGAATTAATTTTGTCTAATAGTTTCCTAACTTCACTAAATGAATATGATTCTAATTTTGTCGAAAAGAAAGAATAAGCTCTGTACAGCCTTCTATTCCCTAAATTTTTTGGTCTTCCTTCTTTTACTTCTAATATTTCAGATTCCTCTAAAATTTCCTTATAATCTTCAAAGTTATTATTTTGATAAGAAAGTTCTAGTTTTGTTTCTTTAGGCTTTTTCTTTTGGACCAACTTATATTTTAGATTTATTAATTCAGACTTAAACTCATCATCTTCCTTTTTTTCTATTGATAACCTTGCATGGATTGCTGCGTATAAAAGGGAGATTGTGGTTAATCTTTGTTGCCCATCAATTATCTCTAATATTGGACTAAGAACTGTTTCTGTCGTTTTATTAACACAGATTATTGAACCCAAAAATGGCCCTTCTTCAAAATTATTCTCACCCATTATATCATTAAACAAATCATCCCAATTTTCCTTTTTCCATGTGTATTCTCTCTGATATTTTGGGATAACATATTTTATAACTAACTCCGGGGAAAATAATTCATGTATCGGGATATCTTTTGCAGACTGTATCATCTTTTTATTGAAATAGGTATTCTATTTAATATTTACCTTTGTCCTCATTAGTTAATTCTTTCAATTTCTCAACAATCCACACCATCCCTGCAGTATCTAACTCACAGTATTTCAGCAGATTTTCCCTAATCCACTTTTTTTCTTTGGTAGTATCAGTATAGTGAGCATTAAAAAATTCAACCGAAGCAGTCCCGCCATCAGATATTGCCATGCCTTTGTAGCTTTTTCCAGTCAGTGCAGGAAGAACTTTTTTAATAGAGGCGCTTCCCTGCTGTTTAGGATTATAATAACTAAATTCTCTGAATAATACTAGCAAATCAACAGTTCTTGAAGGAATAGTTTCAACCCACTTTTTGTATTCTGGAAAGTATTCTCCAAGTTCCTTCATTCTGTTTATTTCAAATGACTGATTATAAACAACTATTGTTCCTTTGTTTCCAAGAACCTTATGCAATGAAACTATAAATTCTTTTCTTGGATCGCTGTTTCCATCATACAAGAATTCATAATGCTGGGATTCAGAGTTTTCTGTTTCTTGTATATGCAAAGAATACTGGAAAGGAACTTGTGTATATGTTTTTGTTCCATCAAATAGAGGTATTGCTGTTGAAAACGTTTCAAAATCAAGATAATATAAAGGATATTGTAATTTTTTAAGAAATTCTTTTATTTCTTCTTTGTTAATGTGAACTTTTCCTGTCTTCTCGCATTCTCTTTGTATGTTTTGTTTGTAATTAAGCTTAGTATTATCTGGAATATCTTTAATTAATTCTACTCCTTGATTGTAAAGTTCACAGCTTACTTTTCCGCCACGATATAAGCAGAATACATGATTTTCTGGCAGTTCCAAGCAGTTTTCTATTTTGCAGTCATGATGCCCTTGTTTAATTACTGAATTTATTGTAAGTCCTGCTTTTGGAGGATTAGTTAAAGCTAGAAAAGCAAATACTTCTTTGATGCTTTTTTCAATATTTTTTAAAATTTCATTTGATTCTTTTGTAACATAGTCTTTTTCAAATAATTCCTTAAGATTTAATTCTCCTTTTCTAAAATATTCTTTATTCAGATGCATGATGTAGCAGTTTTTTATTTTTAATCCGTTTCCTTCATAGACATATCTTTGGAATGAAATATCATGAATGTTGATGTCTTTTGTCTTTGTTGCTGCCTTGACTTCGACTATATCCCATTCGTCTTTATTCGGGACAAGAATGTCTGCTCTTGAGAAGCAGTTGTTGAATTCAAAGCCTGCCTCAAATAAAGGCTTCTTTTTCTTTAATGCTTCTTTTGTTTTCTTGATGTTTTCAGTATAATTATATCCAGATAAATCTATGCCGTTTAAAAATAGTTTTTGTGCCTCAATACCAACTTTTGTTCCGTCATCAAATTTAAACTGTTCTGCAATAGTTGGCTTTCTTATCTTTTCTGGATGATGGCTTTTATTCCACAAGAATCTTGGGCATTCCAAGGCGATTAGATAATCTGATTTTGTTAAGATTTTCATAGAAATACTAAAGAATTGGAGTTTATAAATATCATTTACAGAAGGGTTTAAATATTAGTGTGATTATATGTATATTAATAATCACAGGTGGTTGTAGAATGTCTACTGTAAGAGTTGATAACAAATTGTTAAATGAAATAAAAAAGTTGCTAAAAGAAAATGGAAATAAATATAGATTTCCCACAGTAACCTCTTTTATTAATAATTCTATTTATGAGAAACTAGCTCAAATAAAAAGAGAGAAATAATTAAAAATGATAATGCACAAAATTGTAGTAGGTGAAAATAATGTCCCCAAAGAGGAAAATTTTGATACAATAATTGTAAACACTTATTTTGAGATAGAAGATTTAAATAATATAAGCTTAATACCAGAGAATTCTAAATATGTAAAAGAGACACTAAATTTAATAGATAATGGTATAAAACTATTAAAAGATGGAGGCGTACTTTTTGTATACGGATTGCCAAAATATTTATCAATTTTCGGTGTTCATCTAAATAACTTAAGTAATGATTCAAGCAATTTTTTGTTTAAATATTGGATTGGTATAGAGTTTAATAAATCACAAAAGTACGATGTATTGCATAACAAACATGTTGGATTATTAATGTACTTAAAAACTTCCTCTTTAAAATTTCCAACGCCTTTTAATTTAAATACAAAGACAATTAGGGAAAAATATAAAAACTGTGCTTTTTGCAATAAAAATATAAGGGACTGGGGTGGGAAAAAGCATTTGATGAATCCACTTGGTTCTGCATTTTCAGACGTATGGGATTATACTAATATAAATATTAGTGAGTGTAATAATATCCCAAAAAAGGTTATAGAAAGAATTATAGCATTACGAGAAAAAGACAATTCTAATATATTAATAATTAGACAAAATAAAATAAAAGTTGATGTTGATTATATTCAAAACAGAAGATTAGTCCCAAATACTAAAGAAATACCTACAGAAATAAATGAAGTATATCTTGGAGATTGTATTGAACATCTAAAAAAACTTAAGAAAGAATTTCCACATGGGATATTTGATTTGGCTTTTGCAGATCCACCATATAATTTATCAAAAGAATATAGTAATTATGAAGATTCTCAACTTGATAAGAATTATGTGGTCTGGTGTAATGAATGGTTGAATGCAATGTATGAAAATTTAAGACCTGGTGGGGCGTTAATTGTTTTAAACATACCAAAGTGGTCATTATATCACGCTAATTCATTACTAAATAAAATGAACTTCCAACATTGGATAATCTGGGATGCATTATCCACACCGGCAGGAAAATTATTGCCTGCTCATTATGGTTTGCTTTATTTTACTAAACCTGGAGGCAAGATAACTAATAATTATGAATCAATAAAAGAGGTGGATCATAGAAAATATTGTTTGAGATTATCTTGTGTAAAAAATAGAAAAGACAAAAATGATAATGAAAAGGAGAATATGGGCGATGTATGGAAGGACATACATAGAATAAAGCATAGAAAAGATAGGGATAGTCATCCATGTCAATTACCAATAAAACTCATGGATAGGATAGTTAAGATATTCACAAATAAAGGAGATCTAATATATGACCCTTTTGGCGGGGCAGGTACTACTGCAATTTCAGCAAAAAAATTAGGACGCAATTTTATTCTATCAGAATTAGATCCAAAATATCTTGTCATTATAAATAGGAATCTCTCTAAATTACAACCAACTTTAAATGGGGAGTTTAGTTACATACGAGATCCGATAAAAAAATCATCAAAATTTTTATCTATACCAAAAAGAACAGTAGAAGTTAGATACCTAGAAATTTGTAAGGAAAATCAAAAGGTCTTAGAAAAAGAGGAAATTAAAATGCTAAATCCTTATGTCTTTAGCTTATTGGAACAATATAATGGAAGTTTTGTTAAACTAAAAAATATATGCCAAAGAAAATTCGAGGCAGAAAGTTTAATTGCTAAATAATTCTTTAAACTCTTTTTTCTCTTCTTTATTTAGTGCGGGAATTAATGTATTTTGTATTAACACTTTCCATCTGTGTATTTGGGAATTTTTTATTCCTTTTAAAAAAGAATCTTTTGTCGACCAATAAATAACATTATTATCAAAATTTTCCCAACTTTTTGGTCTTAATTTACCGTCATAAGGACGATATTTAACACCATTACACTCTTTCCTAATACCTACAACTTCTCTAAAAAGATTAAAATATGCCTTTAGGAATTTTTTTGTTTCACTATCATATTTTATAATTAGTTCCCATTCCTCTGCATAAGGTAACATCCTCTCCTGAATTATTGTGTCTAATCTTGCCATGTCAAACCAAGGATCCTTTTGACTTTCATTAGATTTTATATCTATAGCAAAAAGCTTTCTACCATATTCTATTTTTATATCAGGGTATGTAGATTTAGATTTAGGCATAATAATATTTGCGTTTGGGAATTTTTCCTTAATGATATTAACTATTTCCATTGCAGATATATTTTGTAATTGTCTCCACACAATTTCATAGTGATCAAGTTCTCCGCTCTTACCTATAGTTTTATTTATTGAATTGGTAACTCTACTAATTATAGCAGGCTTAAGATTAGTTATTGCTTCCACAAAATTCTTTTCTCCCATAAACTTTTGGAAATTAAGAAGTATTTAAATGGTTGGATGATAATTATTCATCTTCTATTTCCTGCATTGTACAATTAAATGAAGGATCAAGTTTGAGTATATATTCTAATAAAAGGTTCATTTTAGGCCCATCATGGTGTTCAATTATAATTTGATAAGTCTTTTCCATAAAGTAATAATTAAGTTTTAGACTTTAAAAACCTTGCCAAGAATTTTCCGAAAAGCTTTCAGATTTTTTAGAAAATGTATAAATTCCATAAAATTTTACCCCAATTTTTTTAAGCTTTTAACATTACAAGAAAAGGATTTTTATAGGTCTTCTTCCATTAACTAAATAATACATAGAGGTGATGGAAGGCTCAAGTGAAAAGGTTTAGACTGAAATCACCATTATATACACAGATTGAATCAACATCTGAATGTAATCTGGCATGCACTCACTGCTGCAACGGGTCAAGATTTTCTAAAAAAGATGGATTAATCCAGTTATAGAAGAGTCAAGAAAGAAAAAACCCAAATTAATAAGGGTGAACAAATGTCACTATCATGCACAAAGCCAAACCTACCGAAAGCTATATAAATGATTTGCCCATTAAAAAACTAAGATGTTTCTGAAGGTGCATTGTATATGACTGAAAATTTATTGCACAAAACAGGCACAACAAATGTTGGAATTGTATGCAGGGATGGTATAGTTCTTGGTGCAGATAGAAAAATGACTCTTGGTGGTGTGATAGTATCCAACCAGAAATTCCAAAAGGTGCTTATTATAAATAATGACCTTGCAATAACTGTTGCAGGCCTTGTTTCTGACATTCAGTTGCTGACAAAGTTGATAAGGGCCCAGATAAGGCTTGATGAGCTGAGAAGAGGAAAGAAAATAAAAGTAAGTGAAGTCGCAAACATGCTTGCAAACCTTGTCTATGCAAATTCAAGGAAGTTTAGTGCAATACCAGGGATTACAGGCTTTCTTTTAGGAGGAAGGGATGATTCAGGTTATTATTTATATGAACTTGGAATGGATGGTTCTCTGACAAGATTTGACGATTACACAACAACAGGTTCAGGCATGCTTTTTGCAACTGGTGTTTTTGAGGCAAATTTTAAGGAAGGCCTGTCTGTTGATGAGGGTGTTAAGCTTGCTGCCAGGGCTCTTGATGCTGCAATGCAGAGAGACACAGGCAGCGGTGGCGGCGTGGATATAATTTCAATTACAAAAGAAGGCACAAGAAAAGTTTTCGAAAAACAGCTTGACACAAGGCTTAGGTTATAAATTTACATTTTAAAATTCTTATATACAGAAAATGGTAAAAATACTGGACGAAGTGATGAAGGGTATTCCTTCAAATGTAGAAATAAGTGATGCTGTATTTGAAGGCGCAAACATAGTGCTTTATACTAAAGACAAGGACTTCTTTCTTGACAATAAGGGAGTTATTAAAGAAATAGTTGACAGTCTGAAAAAGCGTGTCGAGCTGAGGGCTGATCCGTCAGTTGTTATGGATATTGAAGACACGCAGAAAATAATAAAAAAAACAATGCCTGAGGATGCAGGAGAAATTAACATGCTTTTTGATCCGCAGAGAAGCATTGTTATCATAGAATCTGAAAAGCCAGGCATAGCAATAGGAAAAGGCGGAGACGTATTAAAGGAAATAAAGAAAAAAACATTGTGGACTCCAATCGTAAGAAGAGTGCCTCCTATGAGATCAAAGATAATAGAAAATATAAGGCAGGTTCTCTATGATCTAAGCGATTACAGAAGAAAATTTCTCCATAAGATAGGCAAAAGAATATATGAAGGCTGGACTGGTTCAAGAAGGGATGAATGGGTTAGGGTTACATGTCTTGGCAGTGCAAGGGAAGTTGGTAGAAGCTGTTTTCTTCTGCAGACTCCTGAAAGCAAAGTGTTGCTGGATTGCGGATTCAATGTTGCAGCTCCAAAAGATCAGGCATTCCCATACCTTGATGCGCCTGAATTTAAGATAGAAGAGCTTGATGCTGTTGTTCTTTGTCACAGCCACATAGACCATTGTGGGACACTTTCTTTTTTGTATAAGATGGGTTTCAGAGGTCCCACATATTGTACTGAGCCGTGCAGGGATGTTACTGCATTGATGTGCCTTGATTTAATTGAGATTGCAGAGAAAGAGGGAAATGAAGCGCCTTACGGCGTAAAAGATGTAAAAGAGTTTG
>Ga0209541_10005027_pt1 | contig 23214 bp, 15 predicted proteins | sample RifCSPlowO2_01_FD_184027 | JGI IMG/M metagenome (GOLD analysis project Ga0209541, IMG submission 184027) | Groundwater microbial communities from Rifle, Colorado - Rifle CSP2_plank lowO2_0.1 (SPAdes) (version 2) | ecosystem: Environmental > Aquatic > Deep subsurface > Groundwater | place...
ACCGTCAAAAAAATCAAGCAAAACCTTTTCTGGGCGTTTGTTTACAATACAGCAGGGATCCCAATAGCAGCTGGCCTGCTTTACCCATTCACTGGATTTTTACTGAACCCGATGATAGCTGCAGCAACTATGGCTTTCTCTTCTGTTTCTGTTGTCGGGAATTCGCTGTTGATGAAGAGATATAAACTACAGTAGAAAGTTATAATGTGCCCAATATCCAGAAATATGACACAGTACAAAAATCAGCTTAATGTTAGAGAAGAACAGATTTTTAGAGGCTCTTGCCTGCCTTAATAAGCTCGTCAAGCGAGCGGAGCAAATCAGCCATTTCTTTCAATTCTTTTTGTGTGATTGTGTAGTACTCGTGAGAAATCAGGTTTCTCAGGAAAACGAGCCTCTTCATAGAGTCCAGAGTCTTTGTGTTTATCAGTTTAGCCTTGTTAAGCAGTTCAAATATTTCCTTATACTTGGAAGGAAATCCGAGATTCTTCTCAGCTACTATAAGTTCAGCTAAATCTATTGCAGAATTGACTGCCTGAAAGCACTCCATAGCCAAAGAATTAAACACGAGATAGTTTGACAAATCCCTGGAAGACAGGTCTTTAGCTTTTGACCTGTGATTCTCTATTCGAATTATGATCGAAGGCGCCCTTATCATGAAGCTGATATCCTCCTTGACAATTTTTCATAGAAATCAGACATTTCCAGATATTCGCTTAGCACAGCTTTTCTTGTTTCCAATAAATTTTTCTTATCCTTTACAAAAAGAAGTTTGCCATATTTAAGGGCTTCAAACTGGATGTAGACAGGGAGCCTGTGGAAGTTGACGACATCAAAGATTTTCGATGAACAGCTTGAAACTTCAGATTCTATAGATTTGTCAGGATTTTTTGACACAACTGCAATGTCTACATCAGAAAGTTTTTTATCAGTCCCTTTCGCATGCGAACCAAAAAGCAGTATTGCCTCAACTTTCTTCGATCGTTTTAGTTCAGACACTATTTTATTCATTTCGTTCTTCGTGTTTTTTTCCATAACCTTATCAGATAATTGCTTTATTCGGTTTAAATAGAATATTGAGCTATCTTTCCAAAAGCTAGTTATTAAGTATACTGCCTACCACCCATACAATCCATAATTATGTCATAGATTGTACGAAATGCTCTTCTCTCTTTCACAGGAAGGCTTTCTATATGGCCTCTGAGTCTCTCGGCCTGGACAACATAATGCATAAAAGTTTCAGCAAAAAATTCTTCCCAAGCATGCCCTTGATAGATTTTACGATCTAGTGATCGAGCTTCAATAAAACCAAAATCTGTTCCTAAGAATCGATTGGTATCTCTTAGAATAGTATGAGCGTCATCAATATGCTTGGTTTCTTTTTTGAGGGAATCCTCTAATGGATGGCCGAGTTCGTGAAGGAGAAATCCTGTAATATTTCTCTTCGAACCTAATATCCGATCGTCTGGAATTTCTATCAAGTTTTTTTCAGCTAAATACTGCCCGCCCCTGATTCTTGAAATGGACTCTGAGGAATATCCGGATAAATCAATTAATTTAAGCCTAGAGCATACTAACTCGAAATATTTTTCTGGAAGCACTTCAAGAATATCTAACGCATGCTGATACACTCCTTCTGATTCACTTTTAAGATCTATCCCCCTATAACACCCTTTAACAACTTCCATCTCCCCTAGTTCGATACGCCCGTTTACAAGACCCCACGCATCAAAGACTTCTGTCTCTTTTGCAGCCTGTAGGTATTCAGGATCTTTTGGAGTTACGTTTCTCATACTTCCTAGATAACCTACGCTAATAGTTTTCGTATGAAGGCCCAATGAAAAAGCTCCATAGCCCCCGCGAAATTTAGCTTCCATTTCATCTGTAAGTCCCGGAACAGTGCCTACAAGACTAGGTTCTCTCTCAGAAAGCTTTAGGCTATCTGGAATCTTGAAATATGCTTCTGGCGCACTTTTTCTGTCTCTAACAGTTGGAATTGCCATAAAAGAAATTAATTTGATGATTAATAAAGCTTTATTATTACTACTACTAAGGTAAGTCACTAAAGCACTAAAATATAACACTGTTATGTATTCCATTATCACCCTAGGGTAACAAAAGGTATATAAAGCTTACTGTCATAAAATAGGTTAGGAATAAAGGGATGAAATAGATTTCTGACCAATTGGCTAGCAAATCTATTTCCAACTCTTTTTGTTTCTAGCTTTGAGTGGTAATCCATTCAAAAGTATTTAAACAAAAGATTTATAATATATAAGAAGGCGAAAAATAGATTTCAAAACCAATTGGATCTAAAATCGATTTCAAGTTCACGATTATGGTAGTCACAAATGATATATTGGATGCTTTGAAGGGCATTGGAATGAATTTGTACGAGAGGAAAATTTACTTAGCTATCCTAGCGAAAGGAATAGCAACAGCTGGAGAAGTGTCCAGTATCGCAAAAGTCCCAAGATCACGTTCTTATGATATTCTTGAAAGCCTTGCAGACAAAGGTTTTGTTGTCCTGCAGCCTTCTAAACCAATAAAATATGTTGCTTTGGAGCCGAAGGATGCTCTCGAAAGGGTAAAACACAACCTGGAGAAAAAGCACATGGAGACGCAGGAAAGGATAGACAAGCTTGCAAGTTCCGAGATACTAACAGAGTTGGAAACTATATTCAAGGAAGGCCTGAGTTTAGTGCAGCCTTTTGAGATGACAGGGACAATAAAAGGCAAGGATGCTGTAAACCAGCACATGAGGGCTGTCTTCAAGAAAGCCAAAGCTAAAATAACAATTGTCACAACAAAGAATTCACACCCAGACCTTCACTCTACACATTACAATGTGCTCAAAAAGCTTTCAAAGAAAGGCGTAAAAATAAAAGTTTACGCGCCTCTCGACAAGTCTTCACCTGACTGGACAGGCGTTGCAGAAGTCAAACACATTGAACAGCCTTCTGGAAGGTTATATACAGTAGATGACGAACATGCAATGATGGCATTAACAGACGACAGCAAAACACATACTTCACAGGACATTCTTTTCTGGGCGCAGTCGCCGCATGTGGTCAAGGAAGTCATGGAACCTTTTATTGCTACAATGGGTAAAAAATAACACTTATATTTTTAAGCTCTTATATTCCAGATGAGACGTTACTTTACAGGCCAAGGTCGGTTTCTTGAAGATGATCTAGAAATTCTTTTAAGAGAAGGGGAGAAACTGGAAGGAAGGAGAGGGCACTATAAACTTGTTTCTAAAATCTTTCATGGATATAATTTTTGTTTTAAAGCAGTTGAAGAAGGAGAAAACAGGTTTCTCAAGGTACAGATGCCAGAAGACTATACTCAGAAATACCATGAAGCTGAGGTTCACGCATTAGGTAAATTGGCAGGAAGGCGGGGTGTGCCTCAGTTTATTGATAGGGAAAAACCGGCAATGCACCCTTTTGTTGTCACTGATTACAAGCAGGGTTCTACATTAAGGAAAAAAATTGATGGCGGCAAACTTGCTTTAGGTGAAGCAAAAAGGATTTTTACAGGTGTTTGTGATTCTATGTCAGAAATCCACGAAAACGGAATAATTCACAGGGACATTAAACCAGAAAATATTCTGATATGCAATGACGGAACTATAGTTATTGTTGATTTTGGGATATGTTATTTTGATGGTCTTGATGAAGATGAAAGCTTGGTATTAGGAACGCCTTACTTCATCAGCCCAGAGCAGGCTTTAGGCGGATTTAAACCTACACCCAGATCGGATATCTATGGGTTGGGTGTGACAATCTGGAATGCAATCACAAACAAATATCCTTTTGAAGGCAGTTTTACTGGAATTTACGAAATTCATGCAGATCTGTCCAGAAAAGCCCCGAACCCTAAAACCACCAATCCTGATATTACAGACGAATTAGCCGAAATTATTTTGAAAGCTCTTGAAAAAAATCCAGACAAAAGATTCCAGTCAGCGCTTGAGTTGAAAAAAGCTTTAGAATCTATCTAGTTTCAAACCCCTCAACCAGATTTTTGGCGAGCATCCCAATATCCTCTGAATATCCTCCTTCTAAAACAAAGAAGGCCGGCAAACCCAGTCCGCGGATTTTCTCCCCAATTTTTCTGTAGCTTTCTTTATTTAGTTTAAATCCCCCTAAAGGATCTTTTTCATAAGTGTCAAAACCAACCGATATAGCTAGAATTGTTGGTTCGAATTTTCTGATCTCTTCTAAACACTTTTCTAGGTATTTCAAATAAACCTCCTCCCCAGTTCCATGAGGCAAAGGAAAGTTTATGCAGTTCTGCTCTGGCTTTAACCCCGTGCCCGGAAATAGGGGGGACTGGTGTATAGAACAATATAACACATCCTTATCCCCAAGAAAAATGTCTTGCGTGCCATTCCCGTGATGGACATCTATATCCAATATGGCTGCTTTCCCATATTTTGGCAAAACTTTTCTGACAGCTATCGCAATATTATTGAAATAGCAGAACCCCCCAAGAAAGTCCTTCCCTGCGTGATGGCCCGGCGGGCGGGAAACAGAGAATCCCAAAACTTCGGCAGCTTTTATCGCAGAACCAGCAGACAGCAAAGGGAACTTGATATCAATTACAGGCGTATCTGCATCAAAAAAATCCCCATCCCTGACTTTTTTCCAGTGCTCTTTTGTATGAACTTTTTCAACATCCTCTTCTGTCACAGAAGATGGTTTCAATATAGTGTGGTTTTCCTGCAGCGCACCAATAATTAGTTTTACCCTTTCCGGCGATTCGGGATGTCCTAAAATATTGTATTCTAAACAGCTTGTGCCATAAATTATTTTCATATCAACCTTTTTCAACTTTTCCTTGTTAAAAAGAAACCGCTTCTTATTTAAACCTTTATCCCAGTAAGTTAAAAACTATGGGCTATATCCTATTGATCAGCGAAAAACCTTCTGCTGCGAAAAAAATAGCAGAGTGCCTCGCAGAAGGCGAAGTCAAAGAGATGAAGAAGGATGGCGCAACATTCTATAAGATCAGGCGGGGCGGAGAGGAAATTGTCATTGCGCCGGCAGCTGGCCATCTTTTTGTCCTCACAGAAAAGAGGACACCCACAACTGGATGGACATACCCTGTTTTTGATATAGAGTGGGTCCCTATTTTTCAGGCAAACAAGACAAATACATGGTCAAAAAAATATTTTGACAATTTCAATTCCCTTGTAAAGGATGCAGATTCCCTGATATCAGCAACAGATTACGATATAGAAGGGTCTGTCATCGCCTATAATATAATCAGGTTCATCTACAAAAAAAATGCGGCAAAAAGGATGAAATTCTCGACGCTGACAAAACAGGACCTTGTCGAAGCTTATGAAAACGCTTCTCCTACTTTGGATTTTCCGCAAATAGAGGCAGGCCTCGCAAGGCATTTCCTCGATTACTTCTGGGGAATAAATGTGTCCCGGGCGCTCACACTGGCGCTAAGGGCTGGCGGTGGATACAAGACGCTTTCCACTGGAAGGGTCCAGGGGCCGACACTTGAGCTGCTGAAAAAAAAACAGGAGGAAATACAGGCATTCAAGCCAACCCCATTCTGGGAAATCTATGCGAAACTTGAGAAAAGGGGTAGCGCAGAATCTGGAAAATCCGAACAAAACCAGTTCACAGCAAAGCATGCAGAAGACAAGTTCTGGGATAAAATAAAAGCTGAAGAAATTTTCAAAAAAATCAAAGCGGCAAAAGACGCCCTTATACTAAGCGCAGATAAAAAAGAATCCAAGCTCAAACCGCCCACACCATTTGACCTCACAACAATGCAGAGAGAATCATATAACCTGTTCGGTTTTTCGCCAAAACAGACACTCGATATCGCGCAAACCTTGTACGAAATGGGTGCAATTTCCTATCCTAGGACTTCGTCCCAAAAACTCCCTGCAAAAATAGGCTATCTGGAAATAATCAAGAAGCTCTCAAAAAAATTGATATATTCCGATTTGTGCGGAAAACTCCTGAAAAAACCTAACCTAAAGCCAAACGAAGGGCCTAAAGAGGATCCTGCCCATCCATCTATTTTCCCGACAGTAGATATTCCAAGCATAAAAGAGCTAAGCTCCCAACAGGCAAAAATATATGACCTGATAGTAAAAAGGTTTTTGTCTGTTTTTGCAGACCCGGCGATCAGGGAGTATCTCACAGTGAAACTCGACGCCAATAACGAAATTTTTGTTGCAACAGGTGTGAGGACAATAGAAGCAAATTGGATAGATTTTTACAGGCCTTATGCAAAATTCAAGGAGCAGCTTTTGCCGCCAATGGCAAAAGGGGATGTAGTTGATGTTAAAAAAATAGAGCTCCTTGAAAAAGAAACCCAGCCACCGACAAGGTTTACACAAGCATCTATACTTAAAGAGCTGGAAGACTTGGGTCTCGGCACAAAAGCCACACGCGCATTGATTTTGCAAACTCTTTATGACCGTGGTTACATAAAAGAAAAATCCATAATCGTCACAAAACTAGGTGAGGTAGTTGCAAGCTCACTGGAAAAATATTGCCCTGACATAGTGTCTGTCGACCTGACAAGAGGTTTCGAAGAGGGGATGGAGTCCATACAACAGGAAAAGAAAAAGAAAGAGGAGCTTATAGAATCTGCGCAGCAAACGCTCACAAAAACCCTGAATAATTTCAAAAAAAATGAGAAAATTATAGGCTCTGAACTTATAGAAGGCATAAGGGAAGTGATGCGCGAGGAAAGCACAGTTGGAAAATGTAAATGCTCTGGTGACCTTGTAATCAGGATGTCAAAAGCCAAAAAGCGCTTCATAGGTTGCACAGGGTATCCTAATTGCACAGAGACGTTCTCGCTCCCTCACAAAGGTACGCTGACAATGAGCCCCAATAACTGCGGAAAATGCAGCTTAAAAATTGTACAGGTCAAAAACTTCAAGAAAAAGCCATGGAGGCTTTGCGTCCGCTGCGGTTTTGTAACAGGGAAAAAGAAGGATGAGAATAAGAGTGAGCCCCCTGAAAATAAAGGCGGTTCTGGGAAAATTGAAAACAGTGCTTCCAAAGAAAGTGAAAACCACCCAGCAGAAATTGCAAAAAAGAAAGTGAGAAAAAAGAAAACTTCCCATGCCGGGAAATCTGAAAAAGCATTAAAGGTTAATAACAATGTTATATAATACTTATAAATACCAAAAACAACTTTTCTCTATGTTAACAAAGCAAATCAATCTCACTATCCCAGAGAACCTCCTGGAAAAGGCAGAAATGTATGCAAACGCCTACGGTTTTCGAAATGTCCAGGAGCTGGCAGCCGAAGCTCTGAGGGAAAAAATTTTCGAGGGAAATTTTGATGAGAGCCTGACAGAAAAAGAGATAAGATCGATAGAAAAACTTTTGGAATTTTCTATCTCTAAAGGTAGAATAAAAACAGAAAAGGAAATCTTGAAAGCCCTTGGAGATTAGCAATATGGATTTTGAGGTCGTTGCAACAGAATATTTTATTTCCCGTCTGGAGCATTTAGACGAAAAGGCAAAAAGGATAATAAGATCAAAAATAGAATTGGTTAAGTTAAACCCTTTCCGATATAAGCGGATCCATTCGAAAAACTATTCGCAGGTTTATAGGATATCCCTGAATTTGGATGGCGAGGAGAGCAGATTAATTTATGCTGTTCTTGGCGGGAAAATAATTTTTGTATGTATCTTGGACAGAAAGCATGATTATAAAGACCTTGAAAAGTATCTGGAAAAATTATCGTGATTCATTAGAATTGAACCCCGCAAATGGGGAAATCCCCTTAATCAGCCTATTCCCTTCTAACTTCTTATAAGCTCTTCAAAAAATCTTGAACCCGCTCGGTTTGATACCCTCTTCAACTATAACAAATTTTGTGTTCTTGCCTTCTGGCTGGCTCCTGTGCTTGATTATGCTGGCCTTTCGTTCGCTTGTCTTGCCTGTTTTTTCAAGGAAAAAAAGAGATTTGGACCAGTATTTTAATGGATCTCCGCCGACGATTTCATTTTCCCCTGTATCCCAGTTCTTGTAAGTGTGCGCTGTAATTATAACAGGAATTTTTTTGTCCCTTGAGAGGTTCGAGAGAATTGAGAGCTGCCTCGAGAGCTCCCTGTTATGTTCTGACATTTCAATTTTTTTGTTTTTATTATCGCTTTCTGGATATTCAAGCCTGTAAAGCGCAACAGAGGAGTCGAGTATTATCAGCTCAACGTCTTTTTTTGCCAGCTCCCGCACAAATTTTCCCTGCTCCTCAAAACTTTTCGGTTCAAGTAATATAATACTATTTAGTATAGTGTCAATCTTTGGGTTGCCTGATATTTGTTTGAGCCTCTCTGAGGAGAAACCGCCTTCTGTGTCTATGTAAACTGTCCTTCCGCCATTTTTTGCGCACTCAGCTGAAAGGATCAGGCAGAGGTTTGTTTTCCCTGTTCCCGGAGCCCCAAAAATGCCTGTAAGGGCAGAGTGCTCCAGACTGCAAAGTTCGATTAGAGGCTCTGGGAAGTTAAGGGCTTTCATGTTCTAAAGTATAGTAATTCACGATAAAAAGATATCAGGCTGGTTTAACTGCTCCCAGCTAAATTTGGGAATGTTAGTAACCTTCTTTGGTAACTAACATGTTTGTGATATATATACATCTTTTTAGAAATAGTAAAGAGAGTGATTTAATGTCAGATTTGCATGTTTTTACAGGCGTCCTTCTAATTGTAATCCTAGCAATCAGCATCCTCAGTTTCGCAGGGGAAAGCCCTTCTGGCTATCAGGTCCAGAAAGACACTTCGGCGGCGACAGGGTTTCAAACAGGAACTCCAGCTGGCGGATCATCTAACTCTTTTTGCCCCACAGGAACATCTAGTGCTCATAGTTATAATATCAAGGCTTATACAAAAAGTAAAGAATGTCAGGATTCTAATTCAAACGGTAAACAATTGAAAGGAAGCACACCTGGTAATCCTAAATATGAAAAGATACCTTGTGAGTGTTTATCTACTTCCTATACTTATTATACAGAAATAGTTGACCAAATAACCAATAAACACAAAAGCTGGAAATCGCACAACACTCCGTCCTGTTTTACATGCAAGCGATCTATTTGTCTTGGCGGTGAGGCAGAGAGTAAATCTACTTGTAAAAAGTTATACACTACACAAGAAGGATCTTTATGCAAACCATCTGACCAGAATCCTGTTAAATTTACAACACAGACACATAGTCCAGGCCCTCCTGACACTCCGAAAAATATAAAGATAGACGTCACTTGTTATAAAGGTGAACAGAAATGCCCCCCAATGGTTCAGTTGCCTGGAGAGCAGTACTGGACACAGGAGAATGTAATAAAATCAGCCGACGAGAGGGCAAAGGAACTAGCGGCTGCCGAAGAGGCAAAAAAAGGTTCAGGCGGAACAATGAAAGCCCCGAAGTATGAACCAAATAAATGCAAAGAGGCAGCTAGAAGTGGCGGTAAATGCGAGACGAGAAATTATGATGGAGTTCCGTGCTTGGTTTATAAGAGTGATCCCTGTCAGCAATTTAATGATAAAGTCAATGATCCTCTAAGCGGGGATGTCCAAAGGCAATTTTTTGATTCACAGCAAAATTGTAAAGAACAATGCAAGATCGCAAATGGTAACTATTTGCCCCTCGGAGCCTGTGAGGATACAAAAACATCCAGCCAGACTACTACAACAACTATTTCAGGCCGCAAAGCCACAAAAACCAATTCGCTCACCTGTTATGGTTGCCCTATTATAGTTAAGCAATGAAGTACGTATGACACAAAAAAATAATTGTAATTCCATGAAAACGAAGCTAGGCCTATTGGTATTCCTATTTCTAAGTTTTTCAATTATTGGAATGTCCCAAGGGCAGGAATCAAAGGCTAAGCCATTAATATATTTCCCCTTCGATGAGATAGAAAATGAAGCTGTCGAAGACTCTCTAAATTCTTATTTAGGTGTGCTAATGGATGGTTTGGCTGGTTCAAGCCAAAAAATTGATGATGGGACAGATCAGGAATTTGGAGGCCCACAGCTTGATGCTGGCGGCAAGCATGGATCTGCCCTCAGCTTTGATGGCGAAGATGATTATGTCAATGTATTCTCTGGATTAGAACTTAAAAATTCCCAAGCTGTTTCAACTGCTTTCTGGTTCAAAGTGGAAAAGCTGCCTCAACTCAAGCACACAATAATCCAGCTTTTAGGTGATGATATTGCAGGCGAAAACATTTTTGCAGAGGCTTATCTGGATTCAAGGGGCTTGGTTCTAAGTTGGCAAAGCCCTGAAGGCAACAAGGAAATTGTGGATAGTTCTCTCCCTGTAGGTGACTGGGTTCACGTTGGTTCTGTGTTCGGTGATGGGGAAGTTTCGCTTTATGTGAATGGCGAGAAAAAAGAACCAAAACAATCTTCTTTGACAGACCCAACTGCAAAATACATGATAATCGCAGCGAATACAAAAGGCGACTTTTTCAAAGGTTCAATAGACGAATTAATTGTGTATGATGGGATTGCATCAGAGCAGCAGATAAAGGATGCTTTTAACGGGGTCAAGCCTGAGCTGCCTGAGAAAGAAGTGGAAGTCATAGAATCTGAGGAATCGAGAGAGTTCCCAGAGATGACAGAATTACCTGCTTCCACAGGCCAATTAGTATTATATCTTCCTCTTGATAAAAGCCAGATAAATGCAGGCGCGGATGTTGGGAACGCTTTGCTGATAGCGCCTACTGTGTCTATTGAAGATAATTCAGTTTTTGTGAAAGTTGGTGGAACAGAAGAAAGTGAAGATCATGTAAAATCAAAAATCTCTGAAGCTAAAATAGGTGAAGGGCTCTCCCTCGACGGGCTTGATGACAGGATAGAAGTCCCGCATTCAGATGCGCTAAGTTTCTCTGGCTCAAATTCCTTTACACTCTCAGCGTGGATAAAACCCGAATCAGGCGACCAGGAATTCCAGGCAATAATCCGCCAAAGGCCAGACATCTACGGGAGCCCATGGCCGTATAGCTTGAATTTGGACAAAGAAAACAAACACGTCCAGTTCAGCCTTGCAACAGGATCCCTTGATGTAGACAGGTTTGTTGTCCTAACATCAAAAGCAGAAATCCCAGCAGGCGAATGGACGCATATAGCCGCATCCCTCACAACTGGAAAAATGAGGATATACATAAACGGTGAACTGGATTCAGAACAGGACTTCGAAGGGAAAATCCAGCCATCCTCATCGCGCGCCCTCTCAATAGGTTCAGCTGAGCCATATGAACTGGGCTTTAACGGCGTTCTCGACGAAATAAGGTTTTACAATTACGGGCTTACCCTGGAAGAAGTAAAAAACCTCTTATCACCAGAGGTTCCAGTAGAATCCCCTGAAAAAGAAATGACAGAGTCTGAACCAGAATCAGAGCCTGCAGAAACCCTTTATGATTCTCCTGATATATCTGTTGAGACATCCACCTGCCTTGAAGAAAATCCAGAACTCTGCTATACACAAGAAAACTGTGAAAGCATCGGCCTAAACTGGTGCCCTTACGAATATGAAGGCGGGGTTTGCCAGATAGACGCATGCTAAAGATATTCTTTATATAAAAGAACAGACAAATATTTGATAGGATATGAAAAAACTTCTACCAATCCTTCTGATTATCGCAGTTTTAGTGGTCGCAGGGTGCGCCCAGCAGCAAGACACAACAACAAAGAAAAGGGTTGCCGGTGGTAGTGGCGCTTTGCCGCCTTCACCGGTTATTGTAAAAGATCAGGCAATAAAAGATGGAACAGTTACAGTAGAAAAAGCCACCTCTTCAGGTCCTGGATGGATCTCAATAAGGGTTCAGGCAGACGGTTCCCCGGGAGAAGTCATAGGATATGCAGCTGTTAAAGACGGGGAGAATTCCAATGTTGTTGTCACATTAACAGATGCAAAAAAAGCAACTACAACACTTTATGCAGCTTTGCACAAAGATAAAGGAACAGCAGGCAAGTTTGAATTCCCTAGTCCAGATGTCACAGTGACTATTGGCGATGTTGTCGGGGAAGTTGTTTCACCGGCGTTCAAAGTGAGTAAATAACTTGAAACTAATTCTGGAATTTTTTTTCTAGCTATTCTCAGAACAAATATAAACTTAAGATTAGAATAATAATAGACTAATACAAGTTATACTAATTGTAGTGGAGCTCTAGATGGTTAAAAAATTCACGGGACAGGTCAGTGTTTTCGCAATCCTTATAGTCGCTTTAGTCGGCGTGGCAACTTTCAATCTCTCAGGCGTCCTCGGGCCAAACACCTACTCGCTTTCAGGAAACCAGATTTCTTTCTCAGGATATGCAACAGCAGATTCAGTGCCGCCGCAAAAGTGCACCGGAATTAATGTGGGAATTTTGGCAGAGTATAGAAAACTGGGAAGTGAATGGCCTTCATGGACAGAGCAGTCAGAAGGAACATGCCAGGTACTTGCAAACGCAAATCCAGATGAAGTCTCTGAGAAATGCTGGAAAACAGGCGAAACTCAGGCGAGCACAAACAACGGCCCGACTTCAATCACAATTTGTTGGTATGGCAAAAAATCATTCTCCAAAACAACAATTGTAAACATTAAAAAGCCAGCCAATTGCGAAGACGTAGCTTCCAATGCCTACATACAATACAATATACCAAGAGCCACATGGGACCTGTATCCGGCAAGGTGCTTGTTAAGGGGCGATGCTAGGGCTGGCAAATCAGAGTGCGACCAGATAATAACCCTCGGCTCAGATGCAGACATGTGTTTCCTTAAATCAAAATCATCTGCTTCAACAGGAGCAGGCTCTATTTCAAACAAAGATCTGATTCTCCACTACACTTTTGACGATGGGGATTTCAGGGTTGTAACAGACCATTCAGGAAAAGGCAATGACGGGATTTTGCAGGCATTCACGCCAGCAGACGGAAATTATGATTTCCCCAGCACATGGAACGAGGGAGTTGTGGGAAAGGCCTATCACACAGATTCCAGCTATCTTGATGCAGACAATTTTATAGAAGCCACAGATATTGCAGACCTTAAAGGAGGCCCAAAAACAATTGCTTTCTGGGTAAGGGGCACAGGAGCGGTTGCAAGCAAGTTTGACCAGCATTATCCAACAACAAATGAGGATGTGCTCTCATCAAATACAGCTAATCCTTTATTGCAAGATTTTGGGAAACAAACAAATGTTCAGGGGTGGTCAATTGATATAAAAGCCAATCTGGCCTTTACTGCAATAGGAAAAGATGGGATATCAAAAACTATACTTCAAGCCCCTGTCAGCGAACCTACTCTTAGGGATGCATGGCATCACGTGACCTTGGTGATCAGCCCGGCAGATGTCAGTAAAACAAAATTCTATCTGGATGGGCAGGCTCTTTCCCAGGATGACATTACAGTCACAAGGGCGACTAAAGATGGTGACGGCGTAAGGATAGAAGAGCCGGATGCCCATGAAGGCGGATTCACAGGCGAACTTGATACAGCAGCGCCTCTTTTAATAGGGGCAAAAGGCGACAGAATAGGCGGGTATGAAAGTGTAAATGTCCCGTCACATCTGAATGGCGATCTGGACGAATTAAGAATTTATGAAAGGGAATTGGATGAAAGTGAAATCAAAACCCTCGCCTCTTCAGGAAGCGCAGATTATCAGGCAAGGGAAGATTCCTGGAAAGAAAAAATAAAATCTTCTGGTTTTGTTCCAGACAGGCCAAAATCACCGCAACCGCCTGTTTTGATAGCAAACTGGGATTTAAAAACAATACAAACAGATCAAAAAACCAAAGTAGATTATTTTGCAGATTCTTCTTTTGTCGGGAAGACGCCTATTTATATCAGGCCTCAGGGATCCCAAGGCGAATTTGATGAGTTACTGAAGCTTCCCCAGATTGCAGATGATTCCAAATTTGAAAAAGTCGTGCTTTTCGGCAGCACAGAAAAATCCCTCCCTGTGAATAAGCAACTGCCAATTTCAGACCCCGATTCGTTTACTCTGGGGGCATGGGTGAAGGTAGAGGAGTTGCCTGCTGCAAACAGGGGAGTTGTTCAGGGAGTGGGCGGGATTTGGACGATGTCAGGGGGTAATGGAGCAGGCATAATAGTCGGGCCTGCTGGTTTTGGATTGGCATGGGAATCCGGGAATGAGAAGAAAAAAATCACAGACCCAGCCTTTAATGCAAAAGACATCCTGAACAAATGGGTTTATGTTGCAGGCGTCTGGAAAAAAGACGGCGATAAGACAACAGGAAAACTTTATGTTAATGGCAAACTGAAAGCAACAGAGCAGCTTACAAGTCTGAAAGCTGAATTTGCTTATCCCAGAATAGGCGGCTTATCAATAGTTGATGGGTTCAAAGGAAATACGAATAAAGACGCAGTTGGCAGCCATAAAATGTATGTGTCAAATGTCCATATTTATGACGGTTCCCTTACAGATCAAGAGGTTGAAAATCTATTTACTGGCGGAAGCGGCACAATACCTGAAGCAGGCGGAGAGAAACCTAAGGCATCCACAATTACAGTAGAAAATGATATCACAGCTGGGGAGGATGTTAATTTCGAAATCCCGCAGGATCTGGGAGATAAAGGCCTTTACGGACTTTCTGCTAAAACTTCAGCCGATGTCCCCAAATCAGATGCAAAGGCAGACATAGAAGTTCTGGAAGAACTAACAGAAGATCTCCCATCAGGCGACCAGATCCCCCTAATTATTCTCAATATAAACCCTTCAAATAAGATCACAGAAAACCTGGAATCTGCAACCATAACTCTGTCTGTGCTTTTTGATACACTGAAAGGGATCATTCCTCAAGGTGTTCTGGATGCAGGCGAAGATGCGATAAAGGTTTATTTGAACGAGAATATTGTTTTGATGCACTTTAAGGATGACAAATGGACAGCTTTAAGTCACTCTGGAGCCAGTGTGGACAGAAGCCTTGATGAAGACGGCGCTTCTGTCAACTTCAGGTTTACAACAGACAGCTTCTCCTTATTCACACTAGCAACAAAAGCGCCTGAACAGGATGACAGTGTTACTGAAAACCTCAAGGTCGGCCACTGGACATTTGATAAGGACAAGGTTACTGGTGATACTGTAAAGATTATTGGAGATTCTTCTGATATAGATGGCAAAGGCATTGCAAAAGAGCTCGATAACGGCAAAAAAGTCACTGGAAAAAATGTTCAGGTAGTTGCAGGCAAAGTCGGGGATGCGCTTGTATTTGATGGCGTGGATGATTTTGTTGAAATACCTCACGACAAGAGAAGAGGGTTAAATGGCTGGAGTAATGGCCTGACTTTAAGCGCATGGGTCTGGCTGGAAGACAGGGAAGAGAGCGGGCAGGAATTCCAGACAATTATTGCAAAGCCAAGAGCCAGGTTCGGTGACCAGAGTTTAGACCCTTTAGTTTTCGGCCTGACACTCAACAGGGAAAACACAAAACCAGTGTTTTCAATTTCTAAAGGTCCAAAGGACAATCTGGACAATGTTGTCCACAACGAAGAGATCCCAACAAAACAGTGGACCCATATAGCAGCAACATGGGACGACAGCAAGATGAAAATCTTTGTTAATGGGAAGGAGGCTGAGGATTCTAGATCAGTTCACTATCAATTAGCTTCGAGCCAGAAGCCGATAATTATAGGCGCAGGGGAAGCAATTGGGGCAAACAACTGGCATGGAAAGCTCGATGATGTAAGGATTTACAATTACGGCCTCAGTGCTGATGATGTAAAAGCTCTGGCAGCAGAAGGCGTTGTTGAAGAGCAGGAGACTGTGATAGAGGATGCTCCAGACGAAGAACAGTGGGAGTCTGTAACAAGCCCAACCTCGGGCATACCAAACCATATTTCAAAAGCAGGCTCTGGATTGTATTCAATCGCAGCTCCAGATTTGTTAAAGTATGATGGTTCTTCATGGGCAAAAATAACAGGCCCTGCCGGAGTTGGATATCAGGGTGTAGCCGGCACAGCAGCTGATAACCTCTATGTGGCGTCTTCAAATAAAGGTGTTTACAGGTTCGACGGGACAGAGTGGAAAGTTGAGGAAGGTTCAGACGCTGACACAAACCTTGGGTTCAGCAGGTTGTTTGCGCTGGATGCAGATAATATCTATGCAGGTGGCAATGACGAAAATAACAAAGGGATTGTTTTATACTATGATGGCTCTTCATGGGCAAAACAGGATGTCAGCCCAAGGCAGATTTATTCTATCTCAGCAACCTCAAAAGACAATGTCTACGCAGGGACAGAAGGCGGAAACGGCGGAGGAATCTTCAATTACGACGGCTCAAAATGGAAGAGAGTTTACGACTCAAACTCTGACATCAATGATATCTGGGTTTCTGATTCAGGAAAAGTTTATGCTTTAGCTTATGGAGAATTTAATGGGATAGTCTATTATGATGGCTCAAAATGGGATAAGATAGAAACAAAGAATGCCCCGTATGGTATCTGGGGAACAGGCGAGACTGTATATGTTGTAGGCGATAAGGGCATGGTAGTATACTATGACGGTTCGAAATGGAGCTACCAGAACAGCGGGACAAACAATTACCTGAATGTTGTTTCAGGTTTGAGCGACGATGAAATTTTCGCTTTAGGCAGGGATGGACTGATTTTGAAGCTAAAAACAGGGTCTTCAGGTTCTACTGCATTACAGTCACCGAGTCCGTCAGCTACATCAACCGCTGCGCCGTCACCAAGCCCATCGCCTGTTGTTGTAAAAGAGTCAGCTAAACAAAAGGTTGAAGCTGTCAAGCCGGGAATAGCTGCTATTGTGGAATTATTGAAGGATTTGACAGATGCTCAAAAGAAAGAGAAGATCGAAAAGCTTTCTGTAGAAAAATTGGAGATAACAACAAAATCTGATTCAGGTGAGGTTGCAGAGGTGAATGTCGAAGTGAAATCCCTCTCAGACAAGCCAGCCGAAATTACAAAAGATCCGCCAGGAAGGCCTTTACAGCATCTGCAGATAGAAGCCCCTGAAGTTAAAGGAAAAGTTGAGGTTGCAAAAATAACTTTCAAAATCAAGAAGTCAGACCTTGGCTCAACAGAAACTGAAGTAAACTCTAAAAAAGGAAAAATAAAATTGACAAGATTTAATTCAGATACAAAAGAATGGGAGATTTTGAAAACAGAAGCCCAAGCAGGCAAGCCAGAAGATACTGACATAACCTTTGTTGCTGAAACTTCGGGATTCTCATCCTTTGCAGTTATACTAGAAGGCGAATCGCCTACACCAAAACCTTCACCTAGCTCATCGCCAATAACAACAACCACATCAACAGGCGCATCTGGCGGAACCTCTGGCGGTTCAGGAGGATCAGGCGGTTCAGGCGGAGGATCCGGCGGTGGAGGAGGAGGCGGTGGCGGCGGAGGTTCAGGCGGCGGCGGAGGTGGAGCAGCTCCAGCAGTCCCAGTAGCTGACCCAACTTTGCTCGCATCTGCATCACTCTCAGCATCAGCAGACATCAAAACATCAACAGGAGTAGAATTATCAGCATTAAAAGAAGTTGAAGAAAAAGGTGTCGGTAAAATAAAACTCGAAGTAAGTCAGGATGTCCCAGCGTCAGACGCAAAATTAGATGTAAAAGTTTTCGAAAAAATTCCTTTGGTAGATGACAAAGGGGCCTCTTTAAGGGTCTTACCAGCAGCTGACCAGAAGCCATTGAAAGTCATCCAGATAACCCCATCAGCAGGCCTTGGAACAAAAGTAAAACAGGCAAAAATACATTTCAAGCTAACCAAGTCAGAATTAGGCTCCCTGAAACCAGCAGACATAATCTTGCTGAGATTCGATGGCAGCAAATGGCAAACTCTTGATACAAATGTAGGGTCAACAAATCCAGACGGTTCTGTCCAGTTCGAGGCGACCACTTCAGGTTTCTCTGTTTTTGTTGTAACATCCAAACCAGGCGCAGCAAAAGAAACCGAAGCCTCAGCAGGATCCTCAACAGGTTCAACAGAAACTTCAAAACCATCTGCTGGTGAGACCAAAACAGAAGTAACAGCAACATCTAAGACAGAAGATTCAGGACAGAAGACTGTTCCAGCTGGCAGTGGTGACATGACTTTAATTGGGATAATCGGCGCAGTTGTTGCGCTTGGCGGAATTGGAGTGGCGATGCTCAAGAAAAAGAAAAAATAACACCCATCTTCAAATCTGTTTTACTATAATCAAATTCTGAAATTTATTATTGTTTTTACCCTTTTATAAAAGAAGAATTATAATATAGTTATGGAATACAAAATCCTGATTGCTTTGATTCTTGTTTTTTCTTTTGTCGTGGTTTCAGGTTGTGCCCAGCAGGGACAGGAGCCTGATCTTCAGGAACCGGATTCTGTTTACCAGGAACCTGAGATTTTTCAGGAACCAAGTGCGCCAAATCTGGTTGCCTACTATCCTTTGGATGAAGGTACAGGTACCCTTTCAAAAGACAAATCAGGGGCGAATAATAATGATGTCATCCTTGATAAAGGCTGGTGGGTAATCCCGCCAATATGGGTTGACGGAAAGCACAGCAGTTTTGGAAAGGCAGTTGAATTTGATGGAAAAGGCGCGAAGGCAGATGCAGACCTCAAAAATTTCGACACTTCCACAGGGGCTGAAGCCACAATATCCTTATGGGTTAAAGTGGCCAGCGATGGGACAAACTATATTTTTGGATTTGGGGATTGTGCTCTCTATTATCAGCAGGTTACAACTGTTAATCATGTAGGATTCCTATGCGAGTATCCAAATAACCCAGATGGGCAAAAGACACCTTCTGTAGCCGGTTCGAGACAATTACAAGCAAACTGGGACCATCTAGCAGTTGTTTTGAAAAATGGCGATGACATCAAAAATGCTAAAATATACCTTAATGGGGGTCAGGTTGAACTTGACCAGACAACAAAGTTCGATCCAGCAGGAGATCTGGACATCAAAATAACAAAAGAAATTGCTTTAGGTGGAATGCACAACCAATTCTGGAGGAGGTTGAAAGGCCAGATAGACGAAGTCAGAGTTTACAACGGCGCCCTCACAGGCGACCAGATAAAAAAAATATATGGAGGGAAAGATCCGTTAGCAGCCACGCCTATCCCAACACCTAGTCCCTCACCATCTCCCAGTCCAAGCCCTTCCCCAAGCCCACCGGATTCTCCTGTCTGGGCAAATGATTTTGATTTAAGCAAGGCTATAGAAGACAAGGTTTACAGAATCTATGGGATTATAGACCGTAAATTCAATGTCCAGAACGATTGCCCAAAAACAGATCCATGCGAACGATATATAGAACTGGTTGGCGGGCCTGGAATAGACTCTGGGCCAGATAGCCAGAATAAGGGAAAAAGGATAACTGTTTATTTTTATAAAGACGAAGAATTGTATGAATTCCTTACAAGGCTTCAGGTGTTTGTAAATGCTAAATATAAAAACGGAAAGCTGGTTTATGAATCTTTTAATAATGTTGGCGGGGACACACCTCCGGATCTGGAGCTTTTAGTTTATTACCCATTCGATGATGGAGCAGGGACTCCTGACGTAAAAGACCTTTCCTTGAAAAACAATGATGCATTCCTGTTCTCCAGCGAAACAAAAGATAAGGCAAACCAGATTTTGCAGGAAGGCAGGTTTGGAAAGGCCCTTGTCTTGAAAAAGTGGGTAGCAAACAGCTTCTATCAGGGTAATTTTGTAAATATAGGCGATATAGTAGACCTTATAGATAAGGAAGCAGGCACAGCAAATCAAGAGATCCAGAAATACACAGTCTCTTTCTGGGCAAAAATAGACGGGGATGGCGGGACAGTTCTTAGTAAACAGTATTCCAAGTATGAGAAAACAGACAAATATCCTGATGGATCTAAAGGTTGGTCGTTTTCTGTAGGGAGAAGCAAGAATTTTGCTGTTGAAAGTTTTAATTTTGTAGCGCAGTCTTCAAAAGATCCGGGATATCAGGTAACCCGTTTGGGCTATGAGCAGTCGTTAGAACAAGCTAAGTGGAGACATTTTATCCTTTCATTTTCCTCCAGACTTCAGGATTCTGATACAAGGCTTTTTGTAGATGGCAGCGAAAAAAATCTCGCTTATCTTGGCACACCTGCCTTTAGACAGGCAGACACATCTGCGCCTCTGGTTATAGGGATCTCAGGGTCGCATCTGGTCAGCACAGACAGTCCTCTGGAAAATGCCCTAATAGACGAGTTCCAGATATACAAAGGTGACATAACAATAGGTGCTTCAAAGACCGCCTCACAACTGCCTTTCTACAGCCAGTTTTATTTAAAACAATTGTCAAAAAATGTAATCCTTGATTCAATTAAACCAGAAGGTGCAAATGTTTTGGTGAAGGAGTCAAAAGATGTTTCTGGCATTAAAAAAGATGTTCCGGTTACTGTAGAATTTTCAAAAGAAGGGATTGCAAAACATGGGATAAGAAAAATACAGATTTTAGCAAATAAGGACCTTGATCAAAGCAAACCAGTGACTCTGGATGTCAGGGGGCTTGCAGAGAAATCAGGATCTGTATCAGTCCAGCAGTCCGGAAAGGTTTTAAAGAACCTTGAAATAAGCTCTTTTGGGTTGGATAAAGCTGACATTCAAAAAGCAAAAGTAGTTTTCGAGCTATCGAAATCAGGTCTGGGAACAGCCAAAAAGCAAAATATCAGGTTAAGCAGGTTTAACCCTGACACAGGGTCTTGGGACATCCTGAATACAAAATCCCTGAGCCCGGATGCTGTTTCAGGGAATGCAAAATCTGACAGTCCGGTAAAATACACGACAGCTGACAATAAAGAATACAATGTGGTTGCCACTGAGACAACATCAACAGAATCTGTGGGAATTAAAATAAAAGACCCCGCTAATCTAGAATTAAAATCTCCGCCTTCAATGAAAAAAGGTGAGACAGAGTATTTTGCAGATCTGGGAATAACAGTATCTGTAACAGACATAAAGGATGGCGCAACCAGTTTAGTGTCAGCTGATTTATTGGTGGATTCTGACCCTCTTTTGTTTGAAGCAGAAACTCCGGGCTTTTCACCTTTCGCGATTATAGATAATGAGCAACTCCTTGCAAGTCCTGGTCCAACATCCACTTCATCGGGCACAGCTGGCGGTTCAGGCGATTCTGGCGGAGGCGGTGGGGGCAGCGGCGCTTCTGGTTCTTCAAGTGGCAGTGGCTCTGGAAGTGGAGGTTTATCAGGTTCAGGCGGAGGATCCGGCGGCGGTGGAGGTTTGTCTGGTGGTAGCAGTTCAGGTGGTGGAGGTGGAGCAGCGCCAGCACCCAGCCCAGCTTTGTTAGCTTCAGGGTCTGTTTCATCTGATCTAAAAGCATCGAAACCAACTGACATCACAATATCATCTGATCTCCAGTCAAAAGGTTTGAGCAGCCTCCAGTTAGAAGTTAATCAGGACATCCCAGAAGCAGACGCAAAACTAGAAATAGAGTTTTTCGAAAAAATTCCTTTGATAGACGATAAAGGAAGTTCACTGACAGTTCTGCCAGCGGCTAACCAGAAGCCTTTAAAGGTGCTCGAGATATCCCAGTCAGCAAAATTAAAAGACACGATTAAACAGGCAAAAATAACATTTAGGCTAACAAAAGAAGAACTAGGTTCAGTAAACCCTTCAGATATAATCCTTCTAAGGTTCGCAGAGGGAAAATGGAACCAGCTTCAAACAACTGCAGCATCAGCTGAATCAGATGGTTCAGTCAAATTCACATCCATAACCCCCGGATTCTCTGTTTTTGTTGCAACCACAAAACCAATAGACACAACACCCACGACAGAAGACTCAAAACAGAAGATAGTCAGCAGCCCAACACCGACCACAATCCCAACACCCTCAACAGGAGGCGGTGACATGACTTTAATTGGGATAATCGGCGCAGTTGTTGCGCTTGGCGGAATTGGAGTGGCGATGCTCAAGAAAAAGAAAAAGTAAGTTTTCTAAAGTGAAATGTTATGAAAATGAAAAATATTTTTCCAATACTTATCCTGATAACGGTTATTTTAATTTCTGGATGCGCGCAAAAAATTTTTGAGCCTGCCGCTTCCAGATCGCCTGAAATTTTACAAGAACCCGGCGAATCTTTAGTAAGAATACTTAGCGGTGCGGAATTATCCACCTATAGTTGTTACGGCGGGCCTGTGGATTCAAAATGCACCCCCCAAGTAAAATATGGCCCACAATTTACTAGCGACCAGTTTCAGATAGGATTAAACAGTATAGACAAGTTTTCAACACCAAAAACAGCAACAATAAGCATTTACAAATATGGAGACGAAGTAAAAACAATAGAAAAGACAATACCAAAAGGAGCTAGCGGCGATTTTGCTTTTGCGAGCCTTAAGCTAAGGGTAACTGTCAATGATGTATTTGAAAAATGCGATGTCAGCTCCTCGTCATGCGACTTCAAAAACACACTTATAGTAGCTAAAGTGGATATAGAAAAAATACTTCCAGCAACACCCACACCAACTCCAAGCCCTTCACCATCCCCAACACCCACACCTGACCAAAGAAAATTGGTAGCGCGCTGGACTTTTGATAATGGGGATACTGTGCAGGGTGTAGTCTCCGGAATAACTATAATAAAAGAGGCAAAAGACAAGACTGGAAATGGTTATGATGCAGAAATATTCTCTGGAAAAACAGCAGTCTTCTTCACTGGAATATTTGGAGTCAGTTCAGCAAAATTTGGAGACGCTGCTGTTGGCGGGCCTTTTAGGGCTAAAAATACAGGTTCGCTTACAAAGGCTCCATTCACAACTTCTTTCTGGATGTTGCCCAATACAGCAGGCAAAGATTTGGAAATAGTCAAAAAAGGCAGCAGTTATAGGGTCTATCTTAGCGGAGCAGATTCAAAAATAAGGCTTGAAATCTCAGGATCAACTGCTGTGACATCATCTGCCCTGAATTCCAATAAATGGTATCACGTTGCGCTTGTATATACAGATTTAGGGACTGCTATACTCTGGGTTGACGGAAATTTAGTGGATTCCAGCATAAAATCAATACAAGATACAAGCGATGAGATCTATCTGGGTTCTGATAGCGCGCCTCTCGAAGATATAAGAATTTACAATTATGCTTTAGGACAAAGTCAAATAGTTGATCTTAAAAACGGCTTGAACCCAACGCCTATAGTTTCACCAACTCCGACGCCTTCCCCCAGCCCAAGCCCTTCACCTTCTCCTAGTCCATCACCAAGTGTATTACCCGATGCTTCACCTTCTCC
>Ga0209541_10005028_pt1 | contig 23209 bp, 23 predicted proteins | sample RifCSPlowO2_01_FD_184027 | JGI IMG/M metagenome (GOLD analysis project Ga0209541, IMG submission 184027) | Groundwater microbial communities from Rifle, Colorado - Rifle CSP2_plank lowO2_0.1 (SPAdes) (version 2) | ecosystem: Environmental > Aquatic > Deep subsurface > Groundwater | place...
ACTAAACAAGCCAGGCAAAAAAGAATTTATTCAAACCACAATGAACTTACTTTAATTGTTAATACTGAAATCACTCAAGCAGAAATTAGTCCGGATAATTTAAAGATTCTTTATATTGAAGTTAAAGACCCTCAAGGAATGCAAAAACAACTTGTTATTGAATCGCACTTAATCGGTGATTTAATTAAAGATTATGGAATAAAAGATTATAAAAGTCTTGTTGGAAAAAGAGTCCGTGCAATTTATAATTCTGATAAAATTGTTGGAATAATTCCAAGAAAATCCTGAGAAAAAAGTTTAGAACCTTTTATAAGTTTAAACGCATACAACTAATCCCTTTAAGGATTTCTCTAAACTTCCAGTAACGTAACTTAAAGCGCATAATAATTCAAAAGTCCTATATGGAAGCTCTTCATTTGTTGAATCTCTTTGATGTTCAACTATCTGCCCCATTATTGCTGTATTAACCAATGGATAGTAAGCTTTCCAAAGGCTTACTACGTTTTCATAATTAAAAGGATTTACTTTATGAGGCATTGTAGAAGAGCCAACATTAAGAGAATAAGGGTCTAATGAATGACTTTGAGTATACTCCTCTATATCACTTCTAAATCCATGCCGAATATCATTTGCAATATTTGCTTCTATGGATAAAACACTAACCGAATAATAAGTAATATCTGAAACAATGTCGTTTTTAACTGCCTCGCAAACATCAAAGTCTAAAGATAATTTTTGCAAACCTTCCCGTCGGTTTCTTAATCTTAATTCATAACCTCTAAAAACCTCATTTACAGCAATCTCTCCTTTGCATCTCCCATCAATTCTTTTAGATATTGTTTTATCTTTATTTTCTTCTGCAATTTTTAAAAGTCTTTTTTCAAGTAAACTTATTCTTGGAATAACAATTTCAGGAACAACTCTTCTTAGTTTCTGAAAAATTTCCAACCCACTATATTCTTTAATTTTTGCACAAAGTCCTTTATCTTGAGGAATATATCTTGAATCCAAAGGACTTGCACAATCAAATCTATTTATTTCCATTTTAAAACCACTTCTCCAAAGCTTCCTGTTTTTCATTGTCTCTTCCAAAAATGCTTTCAATATATTTTTTTGTTAATTCTAAATCCTGTTTAATATATGCGGGAACGTCATAATTTCTTGTCAACTCCAAGGCAGGTTCTAAATATTTTACAATGCTTCCATAAGAGATTGTATAAATAATTCTTCCATTACACTTCTCGCATTTTCCATTCAGTGGCGGACGGCGATAAATTTCATTGCAGGTTGAGCATCTGAATGACTGCTGGGAAAATTTTCTTAAATTACCTTTCAAGTCCCTCATAAAATGCCTGTCAATAATAAGTCTTGCAACGTCTCCCTGATTAACACTTCTTAATTTTTCGCAAAGAAGCATCTGCCCTCTGACTTTTTCCTGCATTGTGGGAAGTGTTTTATACGACGAGCAAGTAGCACCCATATTAAAATCAGTTGTTGAATGAGTAAATCCAGTATGAATATAGGGATCTTCTCCTCTCCCAATTCTCTGCTTAACCATTTCAATTTTAATTTCTTTTGAATGCAGTTTCTGTTCAGCTTTTTCATACAACTCCAGGCCATAACTATTTACTAATTCAAAATCTAAAATCTGGTCGTCAACTTCTCTTGCTAAAATTTTTCCGTTTAAAACTAATGGAGCATCCTGAGTTCCCCCTCGATGTGAAGGAAGAAACTTTCTTGAAAAATTTATTAAAACGTCCATCAAAAGCATAATCGCAGATTCATCTCCATCACAATCACGTCTCATAGCTGCATGAAGATAAGGGCTTCCAAACAATCCCTGAACTTTTGTAAATCCAATAATTCTGCAAATAACTCCTGCACAATTATGCGGAGACATGCATGCTCCTAATTTTCCAACTAAATCCTCCCGAGATTTAACATTGTAAAATTTTGGCAGCCCATAAAACTTTTCCAATAATTCATCGACATAATTACATATATTCATAAAAACTTCATCTGCTTTTTCATCGCCTGATAAATTATTGCAGGGAAGCAGTATGTCATGAGGTTTTAATTCCAAAATCTGATTCTCATCAATAAGTTCATTCCCATAACAATCTTTTGTATAACCCATCTCCTTTAATTTATCGACGCCAACCTCAATCTCGCAAGGTTTAAAATGACTAAGCGGAACTTCAGTAACGTCATATCTTATAGTTCCGTCTTTATTAACGCACAAATGATATTTTGCTCTTAAAATTCCTTTTACTAAATTTTCAATATTATGATTTTCAGAACTTGTGCCTCTTACTCCTTTTATTAATTCAGGAACTTCAACCCTTAGCATATCCAGTTTTCCGCGCGCTGCTTCAAAATAATGTTTCATATCAATTCTTGTATTTTTAAAAGAACTTCCAGCATCATGGACCGGGCATTTTTCTCCGTCGATTTCTTTTGAGCAAAATCTGCAAAAATATTTTTTCTTGGTTTTCTCTCCGCAAATTTCACAAACTCTGTAAATGCTTTCTCTGTTGCATTTTTCACAAAAATTAAATGGAAAATCTCCGCGAACACTTCCAATTTCCAAAGCAGCATTAACACTCCTTAATCTTCCTCCTTCTTCGCCAATAGGAAACAGAACATTTGGGCTTCCGGTTAATTTTCTTAATTTAGCTTTTTCAGGCCTTCCCATTCTGCTTCCAATAAAATCTCCTGCTTTGTCTTTAATTTTAAATTTGCTTAATTCATTAATAATCTCCAAAACCTTTTCTCCCTCGGTACTTTTCTCAGTTTCAATTTTATCGGGAATTAAATCTGCTGTTTTTTTAAAATGATAATCAAAATTCAGCTCTCCTGAATAATTTTCTGAAAAACCAAGATTAATAAAAAGTGCATTAGTTTCTTTTTCCTCTAAAACAACATTCTCGACGCTGACAGAATGAGGAATTCCTAAAATCTCCAAAGCTCTTTTTCCTGTTTTAAATCTTTCTTTTTCAGATTTGTTATAAGGAAATAAAAGCTTGTTGTTTCCCATTCTTGCATGCTGAAACCAATCAATAAAACCCAAAAACTGTTCATAATTTATCTGAGTCCAGTAATAAATATAAGAAGGATGCAAAGGAACTCCAAATTCCGACGACAATTTAACGGCATTTTCCAAACTTAAATTAAAACAGTCATCAACTTTTCCTCCTGCTTTTTTCAATTCCAGCTCCCACCATTCCTCAACATACCCGGGTTTTGGCAAAATAGCATTTCTATTAATAACATCTCCCAAAGGAAAAAGTATGTCCCCTAAATAAATTATTTCAATAATCTCCTTGTACAGACTTTTTGATTCAGAATAATCTTTTAATTTTTTCACGCTTCCGTTTTTAAATTTAACAATAGGCCCGTCAATAAAATCACAAGGAGTAACAATGCATCCTTTTGTTGGTTTTTCAATTTTTAGCTGAGTTCCTGTTGCAATAAAATCATCTGTGACTGCCATTGTTGCTGGATGAATTGAAACAGCAGAAAATCCTGCAATTCTGCTTCTTCCATATCTAAATCTAAAACCTTTTCCAGGATGTCCTAAAACAGGTCTTCCGGCAACTAAATCCTTAATATACGTCGGGCTTTGATCTTCAATTTTCCCAAGATTTCTTTTTTCATGAAGTTCAACATAATCTTCCAGCCATTCCCATTCTTTAATTGCAAATCCATTTTTCTGCAAACTTTTTAAAATCCTGAGCCCTTTTGCAGATTTCTGAGCCAAGCCCTCTCCTAAAATAAGGCAAAGTCCTCCTCGTATATAATTTGTTTCAATCCTTGGCAAATCCTTGTAATTCAAAACTTCTTTTTTTTCTGTTGGCTCGCCAGCAACCTGAATCCCTAAATTTTTTGCAATAAAATAAATTTCCTCCTCTGTTGGAAGATACTGAAGATTTGTAACTCTTTCATGATAATCATATAACTCGCTTACAACTCTCTTGCACTCTTTTTCAGTAGGATCATATTTTGCATATCCAAACAACTGCCTTAAATAATCTATTAAAATTAAAACAACACAGCTTGCAGTAGTTCCAGCGCTTCTAATCGGCCCTGAAAAATAAGCTTTCAAATAAGTTTCTCCTATTTGGGTTTTTCCTGTTTTTATCCCAGTATATCCTTCAATAGGAGAACTCACTACTCCGAGGGTAGTATATGCAAATCCAATCCTGATTCCTGCATCAATTGCCTCTAGCTGATTTTCAAATTTGCAGTATTTTTCCTGAGCAATCTCTTCAGCAATTTTAAAACTGACAGAATTATCCAAGCTTCCAAATTCTTTTTCCAATTCCAAAACCCTGTTTATGATTTTGTCGTCGTCAAGTTGAGGATATTTTGTTGCAATTAATTTCACAACTTTTGCAGCCATTGTCAAAGCCAAAGGAACTTCAACCTTGTCAACAGGATCCAGCCCTTTTGCTCGCGCAGCTTCTGCAACTTTGTAGTTTTCTGCAATTCCTTTCGACAAAGAATCAAAGTATTCTTCAGTTTCCGACGACAAACCTGATGTTTGATTAGCCATTTCCCACCTCACAAACAATTTCTTTTTTATTAATGTCTGAGCCCCTGCCCTCCTCTGAATCCCCTTCAGCAGAAACTTCTTTTTTCTCGTCGATAACATCACATTTTTCTTCTTTTGACTCTGCATCAAAAAAGTCCAGAATTTTTATGCTTCCTGTTTTTAAGTTTAATAAAGGGACTTTGCAATAATCGGGTTTATTTCCTACTTTTTCTTCAAATGCAGTCATCAACTGCCAGCAGGAATTTGAAATAATTAAAATGCCATTGTATTTGTCAATATCCATTTTATGCAAATCTCCTGTCGTTATAATGTCTGGAACTTCTTTTATCAGCATTGGATCGCTTTTTGAATCAGGAATATAAATCATATCTCCATGGCTTGGAGCCAAATGCCTTCTCAATAATAAATGTTTAACAATTCTTGCTGGAGTGCTGTGCCCGTCATTTAATCTTAATTCTTCAATTTCATTAACAATATTATGCATGCTTGCTCCATGATACATCAAAACTCTTACTCCCCTGTTTCCATTTTTCCCCTCGATTTCTACAAGACTTGGATTGCTGACTAAATGCAGATTTTCAAATTTATGCAAAGGCTCTGCAAAATCATCACCTATTGGAGGCTGCGGCTCTGCAACTCTTACAGCGTCGTGCTGTCCAGCACACTGAATAATCTGAATATGTTTTGGAATTTTTTTGTAAAATTCTGCAAGTTTCACATATTGCTCTTTAATATCTTTTATTTTCAAATCCTTTTCCTGCCCGGGATAAATTCCAACCCCATCAATTGAGTCGCCTACAACAAATAAATACTTGACTTTTTTTATCAACCCTTTTTCTTCCTCATTTTTTCCATTCAGCCATTCAATAAACCTCTCAAAGTTTTTTTCCAAAAAATTTCTGCTTCCAACATGAATATCACTTATAAACAAAGCAAAAGCATCTTTCTCAATTAAGGGCCTTTCAGCCCTGAAAGCATCAGGATAAAAAAAATCATTCACAAATAAAAAATCCCTGGTGCCAGAGCATTTAAAACCGATAACATCGTCGAGCAAAATCTCTTTTGCCTTGTTAAAAACCTCTTCTTTATTTTGATTAATTAAAACTTTTATTTTTCCGGTTAAATCCTCAACTTCCAGAATTATATTTTTGTTTTTAGTAACCTGCTTGCTCGTAATCATTCCTATTATTGAAAAATTTCTGTTGTTGCTTATTTTATCAATGGATGTCAGACTTTCCAATTCAGGTTTTTGCTGAATAATTTGTTTTAAAAAACTATACCGGTTTCTAAAATGCCTGACAAAATCTCTGACTTCAAGTTTTTGAAAAACAGAAACTGGCGAGGACAAAACCTTAACATTTCCTGCCGGAGAATCTTTTAAAAAATTGTTTTCCTTTTCTTCAAAGTTTTCATTTTCCATGCTTGTCTCTTTTTTTACCTCGACACTAATGCTAACATTGACAAAATATTTTTCAATTAGTTTCTTTTTTTCAGAATCAAGTTCAAAAAAAATTGGCTTGATTTTTTCAATGTTTTCATTAACTAAATTTTTTGTAATGACTTTTTTATGGGATGTAACTGCAATTTTATCAATTATCTCGCTTGCAACGTCATCATCCTTAAGCTCTTTCAAAAAATTCAGCATGTCTTTGTCTAGCAAAAATCCCTTTTTTATGAACAACTTTAAAATATTTTCTGACATTTTTAAAACACCAATTATAAAAAGGGGTTTCTCAATCTGAAATATCAAATTGCACAATCACTATCAAAACTCTTTGCTTCACAAACTCCCCTGCTAACCCTTTTTTAAACTGGCAGTAGATTTAATAAAATTTTGTAGTTTTTAAATTATATGGTTATAAGAAATATAATTAAAATCAGACACCGACGCTATCCAAGAGAATTTCCTCGCACTTTCCCATTATATTTTCAGGAATAGCCAGTTTTATCTCTCTTGTTCTTCCATGCCTTCCCTTGCTTATCACTCTTGCATTAATCAGTCCAATCAAGTCATATTCAGCAACGATATCGCTAACTCTTCGCTGTGTCAAAATTTCAATATTAACTTTCCTGCACAAATTCTGGTAATAATTATAAATATCTCCTGTGAAAATTGCCTCTTTGGAATTTTTGGAAAGTTGAAAAATAGAAAATAAAACCAGTTTGAACTGCTTTGGTTCTGTTTCAACAATATCCAAAATTTTGTCTCTTTCAATTTTATCATTTGCAATATCAATATGCTCCATTTTTATTTTTTTCTCAGAACTTCTTTCTGCAATTTCTCCTGCAATTCTTAATAAATCCAAAGCTCTTCTTGCATCGCCATGCTCGCGGGCAGCAAAAGCAGAACACTTTGCAATAACTCCCTCGCTGACAACACTGTCTTTAAATGCATTTTCTGCTCTTTTTCTTAAAATATCCTGCAGTTGTATTGCATTATATGGTGGAAAAACAATTTCCTCCTCACTAAGAGAACTTTTAACCCTTTGGTCAATCATGTCTAAAAATCTTGAATCATTGCTTATTCCAACAATAATAATCTGAGTGTTTGAAAGCTCTGCATTTAGCCTTGTCAGATTATACAAAACTTCTCCGTCTATCTTTTTAACAACCTGGTCAATCTCATCCAAAATTAAAATCAGCAGTTTTTCCTCTGAATTTTCCAAAATTTCTATAAATTTTCTATAAACTGCATCAGTTGGCAACCCTGTTGCAGGAACGCTTCCTCCAAGCTTGCTTATTAACTCAGCAAAAATCCTATATTCAGTATCAGCGACTTTTTTTAGTTTGCAGTTTAAATACTCAACTCTTAAAATCCTATTCTCTTTTGCTCTTTTCATTAATTCATTGGCAACATGTTGGATTGAAAGAGTTTTTCCACTTCCGGGATTTCCATAAATAAACAGATTGCTTGTCCTCTGCCCTAACAAACTCGGAGCAAGAATCGAAGCAACTTGTTCTATTTGTTTTTCCCTATGAGGAATATTTTCAGGAGTATGGTTTAATTGCAAAATCTGTTTGTTTTTAAACAAACTTCTACTTCCTACAGAATCAAATATTTTGTCAAGTTCATTCATTTTCCTCTTTTTCCTTTTTTCTTTTTATTTTTTAATCTTTAATCTATAAAATGACCCCTTACTCAAAAACAAAACTCTGCAGTTTATAAACATATTTGTTCTCAGAACCATGATTTCCAGTGTTTTAAACAAAACACTCTAAATAAATTTTATTTTATCGTCGATAAAAAATATACAAAAAATCCTGTTTTTACATTTGTGAAAAAAACTAAAAAAACTCTCACACCTTCTTTTCATATGGAAAATAATATAAATGAAAAAAATCTGTGCAAAAAGGATGATGTTAATCTTTGGATGTAAAAATGATATGTGTAAAAATGATATGTGTATTCTTGAGATTTAATATTCTTTTACTATAATCTTAGCACACACTAATCTTAACGCACACTAATATTGTTTTATCTAATCTTAATGCATTCTAATAATATTACATTTCAATATATATAATATAATATAATAAAGTTTTTAAATAAAAAATAAAAATAGATTTTTTCTTTGTTAAATTCTTTATAAACATTTCCATACGAAACCATAGGGACAGGGATAAAACATTGAATAAAAGAAAAAAACATGTTTATAATTAACAATAAAAAATGAACCAAAGAAATAATTAGTAAGGTCTTATTTAGACTCTGACAATCTATTGAAGACTTTGAATAACCCCTATTTCCGAAGGAAATCACCTTCAAAGACTTCAAAATCAAAGATTTTGAATGTATCAGAGAACTACTTGTTCTCTGAGTCCTTCTTAGAGAGTTTTGAATTTGAGGTTTTTCAAAACTCTCTATTCTATCAAATTTGAACCTCAATGGTATAACCTTATTTCTAAATTATTTTCTATATTAAAAAACACACAAAAGTTTATAAATATTCATTATTTCAAATATACATGGCTATTGAAAAAAGACCACACAAAGAAATTTTAACAAAACCCGTAGTTACTAAAGAGGGCAGAAAATTAGGAATTATTGCAGATATTACTTTTGAAACAAGAACAGGAGAACTTATCCATATTGTAATCAAAAATCCAACTCCTTATGCAGAACATCTTAATATTGAAAGATCTCAAAAAAATGAACTCCTAATACCATACAATTCAATAATTGCTATTGGAGATTTTGTTGTTGTTTCTGAAGAAGATTTGATATAAAGAACTTTGAGTAATTTTCAAAAACTCCAAATCTACTCAAAAAATTATTATTTACTTTGATTTAAATAGTATTCTGAATAAACAATATCTCTGATGTTTATAAAGAAACCAAACCTTGCTTATAGTCAACGACTTTAGTACATCAAAAAACTTTATAGTTTTTCTGCACAGAAAATTCCCATAAAAGAATTTTCTTGTGTTTAGGGAAAGACTTATGTCTTTCACTATAATTTATTTATCCTCTAATATTATTTTGTAATGCTCACAATAATTTTACAAAGAGATTTGGGAGAATCGTGTTGTGCATTCTCATTAATTAAATAGTAATTAAAACCCATTAGAGATACTGATAAATATAAGACCCAAAACATTCATAAGAATATAAATGTTAATCTGAACCCTCTGGCAAATATCATAACAATATTTAAAAACTCTTATTTCATTTTTCATTCATGAAAATTGTAGGCTTTTCACTCTCAAAGATTCTTGCTCAAAGAAAAGAAAAAATAGAAGGAAAACTCCAAATAAATCAAAATATAGACATCAAAGATGTTAAGCCTGAAAAAATTCCTTTTTCAAAAGACGAAGCTTTAAAATTAGATTTTAATTTTTCAATAACTTATTCAGGAGATTCAGCTAAAGTAGAGTTTGAAGGGCATTTGATTCTTATCCCTGAAAAAGAGGAATTCAAAAAAATACAAGATTCTTGGAAAAAAAAGCAAGTTCCAGATGAATTTAGAATACCTCTTTTTAACTTTATCATGAGCAAATGCAATATAAAAGCCCTAAATCTCGAGGATGAAATGGCTCTTCCTTTTCATATTCCACTTCCAAGAATCAATCCTGAAAATCTGCAAAAAGATCAATCATAAAACTTTTCTGGACTTTCTTTTAATCTTTCTATATTTAACATTTTAATATTTTGCAGACTAAAAAGAGCAATTATTTCTTCTGGAAAAATCTGAACATATACTTTATTTTTCGGTATTTTTAACTCTTCTCTTAAACTTCTCTTTACATAATCAATATCTTCTTTAGTTGGAGGATAGTCGAGAGGATAATGTCCTCCTTCACTGCTGATTCCTTCCCTTGCACTTAAGGATTTTGAAAATGAAATTCCTGCAAAAGATGGATTCAAAAGATATCTTCTATTGGCTATGAGGCTATAATGAGATTCGTTAAGATAAAAATTATCATCTGCTTCTAAAACCCAATTATTTCTTTTTCCATAAATTCTAACTTTAACTTCTCTTTGTCTCTCTAGAGCTTCAGAAAGACAAACTATCTTGCCTTCAAGCTTACTTTCTTTAATTTCAACTATATCAAAATTCCTTTTTATTAATTCATTATAAACATCAATAAATTTCTTAAATTTCTTCTTAATCATGCAAAAGATACAAGCTGCAGATATATAAGATTTTATATAGTTGGTTCTCACAGAACAATCTAATATAGTGATTTTCTTATTAATTTTTTTATTGTTCCAAAATCATATATTTTTTTGTCTTTGTAATTGTAAACAAAAATTTCAAAATTTTTCAGGGATTTGTCGTCGACAATAAAAAAACCAGCGCTTTCATCAGACTGTTTCAGACTGCTGACGTCATATCCAAAACTAATCGGGCTAAAGCTCGGAAGAACGTAAACTAATTTTCCCTTCCACTTTCCTTTTAAAAAACATTTGAATTTTTCTTGTTTGTACTTGTCCAAAAGAGTCACGGCAGGATGCAAATGCCCCATTATTAAAATATTTGTTTTTTCAAAGCAGGGCTTGAACATTTTATTTCCATGAGCAAAGCACAAATTTCTAATTTTATAATAATCTCTTGCTTTTATTCCTCTTTTGCTTAAAATCGGCCCAAGAATATTGTCATGATTTCCTTTAATGAGAATTATTTTTTTGTTATTACTTAATCTATTTTTTTCATGAACTTTTTTTCCCAAATAATCCAAAAATTGCAGAGTTTCTCTCCATTCACTGTCAGAAATCCCTCCAAATTCATGCTTTAAATCACCCAGCAAAATAATTTTTTTTATTGAAACTTTCTCTTCTTTTAAATTCTTAAAAACTCTGTCTAATTTTTCAAAAATTTCTTTTAACTGAACCCTTGGAAAAATTCCATTCTGAAAAATATGCTCTTCATATCCAATATGTATGTCTCCGAGAACAAGAACAGAGTTGTCAACAAGCAGGCAGTCTTCTAAAAATTTAATTTCATTCACTTGTTCGTCCAGTTTTTGTTCTTTCATATGTCTCTCAAGACAATATTCTTTTTAAATTAATCTTTCTAAAAAGATTTATGGAAAATTTAGAAGAATTAGCATTAGAAAAAGAACAAGAAAAACAAATTCCAGGCTCAAAAGGATTTTGGCTTAGCATTGCGTCGCGGCTAACTTTATCTTATAGTTTTGGATTTAAGGCTTTCATAGAAGAATCAAGCCCAATTGAAATTTCTCAGGATATCTCCGTTGCTTTAGATGAAATATATCAAACATTTCAAAAAAATCAAAAAGTTTACATTTTAGAAAGAGGCAATTACAAATCTTATATTAATCTTCCAACTTAGGCTTCCCCTTAATTATCTAAAAGAATAATTATCGATATACCACTAATAAGTTACGATAAACAAAAGGTTTATAAACTCTAAATTTCTAATATTTTTACAATGGGATTATTTAGAAGAAAAGAACAACGAGCAGAAATTCAACCACGGTCCGACAGAGTTCCAAAGGTAAGAAGATTAGATTATTTTACAGCAAAAACACAAGGAGATGAAGGAATAAGAAGAATTGTTTCTTACGATAAATTTTGTGAAGCTCTTAGTACTTTATCACTCTTCAAATCCGGAGATGCTTATGTTTTGCCAGGAGCTCAAACCACAGTAACTCCTTCTCAATCTGAAAACGCAATAAGTTTAACTGTAAAAACTATCAAACCGAAAAGGTTTCATGACCTCGAGCATCCTTATAACATGGGTCTTGAAAAAGAATTAACAGATCTTATAGATAAGTTTGGATTGAAAGGGTACGAACAACCTTAATTTCTCCTCCAATAATTATTCCTTAGATTTTTTTCCAATCTCTTTCAAATGCTCTTCATGCATTCTTTTCAAAAACTCAATTCTATCCTCTACTCTAAGCAAATCAGTATGCCCTTGCAAAATTAGGTTTAGAGCAAAAGGGCTTGGTAATTTTGTTTCAATTTTTTCAATTTCAACTTTTCCATTTTTTATCCATTCCAAAACCAACTCAGTGCTTTTTATATCCATTAAATCTTCTAAAACTTCTCTGCGTGCTTCTCTTAAAATAGGAAAATCTCTGCTTATTTTGTTTAGCGCAGACATTAAAAAAAATGATTTCATCTGCTGTTTGCCGACGCTTTTTACCTGCCCTTTATAATTTCTCAAAATCATCAGGCTTCTTGCTGCACAATGCCTGAATCTTCTTTTTAAAATTTCTGTTTTTGAAATAGCTTCTTCCAAAACCTCGCGCAGGTTTGATGGTTTCAGGAATTTCATAGCTTCATCAATAGGCAGTTTTTCTCCAGCAAAATAAAATCCATTGTCATTTATCCCAATCTCAATATCACGTCCAACTTTTTGCCCCATCAAATAACCTATAGCGCGGGACAAAGCATCATTGACTCTTCTGCCATAAAGCGAATGAAAAATAATATAGTTTTTTTCACCCCGGTAAGTTTCAACAACAATCCTTGATTCATGAGGAATTTTTGCATAATTATGCTGTTCATAGAAATAATTATAAATTACTTCAGCAACATCCTGTCCAACATAACAATATTCTTTTATAAATTCAATAATTTCTTCTTTTTTTGCTTTTTTCTCAAACAATTTGCTAACTTTTATTCTAAACTTTCCAATTTCAATTGCAGAATCAAAAGACAATGGAAGTTGCTCAGAAAACCAACTAGGAATGGTTGGATTTTTTCTCAGAGCAGGCTTTACATAAATCTTCATTCCTTTTGCAAACATAAACTCATATTTTTTTCCGCCCAAAACAAAAACATCACCCTGTCTCATTTTTTCTAAAAATCCCTCATCAATAACTCCTACCTTAAAATCCTTTTTTTCACCAGAGCCAATGACTACTGTAATAAAACTTTCTTCAGGAATTGTGCCTATATTTGTCATGTAAATAACTCTTGCAAGTTTGCCTCTTTTCCCTATTTGTTTTGTTTCTTTATCATACCATATTTTTGCATAAACATTTTTATGTTCTAGGGAATAATCTCCTGAAAGATAGCTTATAACGCTCATAAAATCCTCTTTGCTGAGCCCAGTATAACAATAACTCTTTTTTATTAGTTCAAACATTTCATTAATGTTCCATGGTTTTTGAATAGTCATTCCATAAATCTGCTGACTTAAAACATCAAGACAATTTTTTGGAATGTCAATTCTGTCAATTTTTCTCTCAACACATTCTTTGTTTAATATAGAGCATTCAATTAGGTCATCTCTGTCTGTGACTATAAATCTTCCTCTGCTTGTATCATGAAGTTTATGTCCTGCTCTTCCAATCCTTTGCAAAGCTCTCGCAGAACTTTTTGGACTTCCCAAAAGAATAACCAAATCAATAAACCCAATATCAATTCCCAATTCAAGGGAAGTAGAAGTAACAACAACTTTTAACTCTCCTTTTCTAAGCCTTTCTTCAACACTAAATCTGTGTTCTTTTGAAAGAGAAGAATGATGTGCATCTATCCCTTCCGAATATTTCTCAGGAAACATTTCTTTTAAATGATTAATAACTCTTTCTGTTGCAGCTCTGGTATTAGTAAAAATAACAGTAGTCTTATGCTCCTGGATTAATTTATCAATTAAACTATAAAGTGAAGAATGCAAGTTATATTTATCAGTGTCAATTAAATCACTGACTCCTATTAGAACTTTTATCTCAACGCTTTTTAGCGTATTTACCTCTGCAATCAAACATTCTCTTTCTTTCCCAACTAAAAAATTTGCAACTTCGTCCAATGGTGCAATTGTTGCTGACAATCCTATCCTGACAGGAACAATCTTGCTTATATTTTCAAGCCTTTCTAAGCTAATGCTCAAATAAACACCTCGCTTATTACCAAGAGAATGAATTTCATCAATAATAACAAACTCTACTCCATAAAATAAATCTGCGAATTTTTTTGATGTAAGAACAATAGCCAAACTTTCAGGAGTTGTAATAAAAATATGCGGCGGGTTTTTAAGCATGTTTGTTTTTTCAGAATTAGTAGTATCTCCTGTTCTCAAACCAACTCGGATTCTTTGAAGTTCTACACCTTTTTCTTCAGCAAGGTCATATATCTCTTTTAATGGAGAAATTAAATTAACATAAATATCATTGTTTAGTGCCTTTAATGGAGAAGAATAAACACAATAAACCTTTTTTTCTAATTCATTTTTTCTTGCCAAGCCAACCAAATAGTTGATTATGCTCAAGAAACTTGTTAAAGTTTTTCCACTTCCCGTACTAGCAGAAATCAGAATATTTTTTCTCTTATGAACATTTATAACTCCATAGTGCTGGCTTTCAGAAAACTCAGAGAAATTATTAAAAAACCATTCTTTAACTAAAGGATCAAGAATTTTAATTAGTTCATCTTCATTACAAGGTTCTGCTCTTGGATATATTGTTTTGTTCATGTTTTAAATTTTAATCTTTGAATTATTAAATTATGCCTCCTAATATCTTTTCAAACTTTCTAAACTATAAGAACTCTGACTATAAGTTTATTGATTTGTCCCGTTTATAAAACTATCTGCCCTGGACTTTTATTTCAGTTTCAGGCATATCTTCCATTTTATTTTTTTCAGAGATAAACATCCAGATAACTAGAAAGATTATCAACAGCAGGACAGCAATAATTAAATAAAATAATACCTCACTGAAATTTAGTGTACCCAAGCCAAGCCCGTTATTTAAATCAATATTTTCTGGAGAATTCGTCGAAAATTTTAAGAAGATTAAAAAAACTAGAATAATCATGCTTCCGGCATATATTTTAAAATGCAACTTTTCTTTTTTTAACTTTACCAATTTAATTTTTCTTTTTTTCATTTAATAAAGAATATCAACAACTTTAAAAACTTATTTAACATCTAAATTAAGAGGCTATAAAATGAGGATAAGTCAGGAAAAAAGAGACAGAATAATTGAGCAGATTTTATCATTTTTATTCAATGTTTTTCCAAAACAACCATTTACAGCAGAAATAGCAAAAGAAATTGCAAGGGACGAGGAATTTGTTAAAAGGCTGTTATTTGAGCTCAGAGAAAAGAATTTTGTTGTTCTGTTAAATAAAAACAAAAAAGGAGAATTTTTTACAAGAAGATCCAAATGGAGATTAGCAAATAAAGTTTATGATGTTTACAGTTCCAGATAAAATCTCCAAAATCCTACAAGAATATAAATCTTTAAATAAATCTTTGTTTATTGCATTTCATGGAAAAAGAGCAGGTTAAATTAGCTTTTTTAAAAGTTAAAGAAGATATTCTCAATTTAAAATCCGAGATGTTTGAAATTAAAAATATTGTAAAAAACCTCTACAGCATGCTAAACACAAAAGATATTCATGAATCTTCTGATTCGACAATTCGACAGATAACTTCGACAAATAGTGCTGTTTCGACAGATACTTCGACAGTTCGACAGGAAATAGAGGGGTTTAAACCAACAAATTTAAGTATTTCCATAGGAAATGAAGGGGTTTCGACAGACAGACAGACAGACAGACAGACAGACACCTCAACACAAAATATGCAAAAGAATCTGGATTCAGATCTACAAGAAGCCCATCAGATTTTTAATTCTTTAGATAGCATAAAAAAACAAATCAGAATCAAATTTAAGAAAATTACTCCTCAGGAAATGCTTGTTTTTTCAGCAATATATCAACTTGAAGAACAAAGACTGAAAGAAATAACTTATAAAGAAATTGCTACTTTTCTTAATTTAAGTGAAAGTTCTATAAGGGACTATATTCAAAGAATAATTATGAAAGGCATTCCTATAAAGAAACAGAAGATAAACAATAAAAGAGTAGCATTATTGATATCTCCAGAATTAAAGAAAATAGCTTCTTTATCAACGATAATTAGTCTTAGAGAGCTTTAAATCTCTAAATTTAGCCCCTTTAAAATAAAATTCTAAACTATTTTTTTTAAATTACAAACCCTTAATTAAGTATTCGGTATAACGATATTAAATAAACTAAAGTTAAAACTATCTTTTTCAAAATTTTGCTCTTTTTGTTTTCAGAGGCTTAAAACCTGAAATTTTTTAGTTTCAGATCTAACCAACCAAACCTTCCTTTTTATCTCTTTTCTTCCCAAACTCTCTCTTTAGAGTTTTTAATTGTAATTTTAACTTACTCTTTTTCTAATTAATCTCTTTATTTGAATCTGTTTTTAACTCTCACTTTTCCACTTTTTTATGCTTGAAAACCATAAAAATCTCTCACTTTTCAGGTTTTTGTTCTTTTTTTGTATATTTAAGCAATTTTATTCTTTATTCATGCTTCTTTTTCTTACTTTTCTTGTTTTTAGTAGGATACTCTTGGCTTTTTCAGGAATATAAACTCTCTTTTTATTATTTTCTACAATAATTTCTTCAATTAATCCAGAATTTTTTTGTCTTATGTTGTTTATCTGCCCCCTTATAGTAGCTTTTCTTTTTCCAAGCATTGCAGCGAGATCTTCATAACTCAGTTTCATATCAGAGTTCAACAAAACAAATATAATAGTTCTTTCTGTTGATGATAAATTATCCAAAAATGATGTTTGAACATCCGTTTGAACACTGTTTAAAACATCAACAACAGCTGTTTGTTTATCAAACACCGTTTGTCTCTGTTTAAACACTCTTCCCTCACCCACTATAGAAATCATATTTTTAATATTTTCAAGATCTTCTTTTATCGACGACAAATCAGCATTAATGTCTGAAATATCTCCTTTTAATTTAAAATCGACTGAATCTAAATGTTTAATCCACTTACCAACACCACTAAAGTCCTGTTTAACACTGTTGAAGCCTGTTTGAACAGCTTGTTTTAATTGTTCAATTTCTTTTTTTTCAGCCTTTTTTGTAAAAAATCCAAACATATACTAATTAAAAATCTCTAGTTTATAAATCTTTCTTCTAATTAAACAACATAAAAATACCGACGAAACAAAAAATAATTTATTGTTTTTAATAACAAAAAGTTCTGTTTATGGATGAATTATCCTTGAAAAATCATAAATTAATTATAAAAACATCTTTTTTGAACTATTTAAACATCTCAAACATCTGTCTTTTTTCAAAAAATAAGTAAAATTAATTAAATTATTAGCCTGCACAAAAGAATCGTGGGTTAATTAAAAAATTAAGCAAAAATAAGATATAAATTACCACACATAAATTGATAAAAATTAACTAAAAAATAAGCAAAAATTGCTTAATTTTGCATTTTAATCTAAATTTAATTAAGATTAATGTTTAGGACCGAGATAAATATCATCTATTTCTGCGAACTAATTAAAATCATAAGCTTTAAATATTATAAAAATTATTGTTATTTATTAAAAAAGAGATTTAAATTAAATAATTGCTGGAAAATGGTTATGCCAAAATTTGTAAGAATTCTTAATAAAGGGCTGATCGCAGGAGCAATAGTTAGTACCTTAGGATTTTTTATAAAATCTATCCCTTGTAGGATTATAACCAAGGATTCATCAAGCCTAGGCATTTGTCAGCTTCCATCTATCTTTAAAGACCTTTCAGCAAGCCTACCCAACTATTATTTTGGGATTTCAAATAACCCCTTAACTGGCCTGATTTTACAGTTTTTATTAATCTTTTTTATTGTAACTATCTTTTTTTTATTCTTTAGAAAAAATGCTACAAAAATCCTTGATTTAACAAATAAGGAATAACCACTAAAATCAAACCTTAAAAAATTAAAACCTTTAATTAAAAACAAAAACCTTCTGCGCGAGATAAACCTAAAAATCTGCATAAAACAAGCCCCTATTATAAAAACTGCTCATTATTTTTAAAAGCGAAGAAGAATATCATTGAAACCTTTCAAGAATAAAAATCATAGAACGAATTATTTGTCAGACATTAATCCTTGCAGATGAGGTTTTGATACCGGGCCCGGGAAATAATGCTCATCATAATAGCATTTTTAAATTTTAAAGGCCCTTAAACATTAGAGATTCTCTATGGCTCATCTCAAACTTAAGCAAATATATTATCAAGTCTATTAATCATTTTTTGATTTTAGATTCTTTTATCTCATAAATCTTTATATACTTCAAAAATTTAGATATAAAATGATAAATATTTATTGTAGTCTACCAACACCTTTAGAAGGTCCAAGGCCAACTCCTTACAGTTCAACAGATACAAATAATATGAGCCAATCCGGGAACATGGATAGCTTTTGGGCTGAAAAACCTTCAAGACCCAGTCCTATTGAACTTCGTTCAAATCAACTAACTGAAGAAACAAAACAAAGAGTTAGTGATTATCTAAAAGAGTATCCTATTGGAACCTTTTAGGGTTCTCGAAAATAATTAAACAAATCAAGGATTTATGCATTTTTATAAATTTTACACATAAATTTAACTTTTATCTGTAAAAAATACGCACAAGATACCTTATAAGAACTAAACATTTTAGAACAGTTTAAATGCATATTCATAAATTCCTGTGACCTCTAAGTCATAACCTCCAAGTCTTATCTGCTCCAGAATCCTAACTGCAGTTTCATTATTATAGACTCTATCAGCATCTAAGCTTTCTATTAATTCTTTTAACCTTGTATCTTTTTCATAGAAGAAGTTGAAACAAAATCTGATACCCGTAATGAGTTCTTTAATTTGTCTATTTTTATTCGGAATTCCCCTCAAATAAATCTGTTTTTCTAAATTTATTCAAACAAAAACTTTTTATCAACGCTTAAAACTTTTAACATAACTAAAGTAATACCTAATAATCAAACTAAGTCCTAAAGTAGTGCCTAAAACAACGAGAACAAACTTCTCAATTTTTACTTCCATAATATTTATAATTAAGTTATCCTGCATTTCAGACATGGTAAAAACAAATATTTTAGTTCACTATCCTGAAATCAATGAAGACGAAACAGAAGATTAAACTCTCTTAATTTTCAGTTTGGGTTGATATCTTTAAACAACTCTTAGATTTGTTAACAACATACTTCTTGAAGGCAAAATTAAGAAAGGTTCTTCATTAAAAAGTTTACATAACCTCTTTTATAGAATTTAAAAATTTTATCAAAGATAAACTAGTATTTCAAGACAAAAATCAACAACCCTAAATTTTTAACAAACATTTATATACTCATATTTTTTATCTTTATTACTTAGATTTCAGAGGCTAACTACTTCTTAAGAACTAAGTTAGAAAGTATAAGGAGGCATATGCCAAATGGGAAATTTTGATAGACGAGGGGGCAGCGGAGGAGGTTTCAGAAGAAACTTTGACCGTGGTCCAAGAGAAATGCACAAAGCAAAATGTTCTGAGTGCGGTAATGAATGTGAAGTTCCATTCAAACCAACAGAAGGACGAGAAGTTTTTTGCCAAGATTGTTTCAGAAAAAGAAAAAGATTTTAATCTGAATCAGTAATTTTTTTTATTTTTTTATTTTTTAAAAATTATTATCCTCTTCTTCTCCACTATTATTTTTCTTTTCTTCAACCAGATTTTTCTGCTCTTTTTTAGGTTTTGATGCTTTCTTATCAGTAGAACTCATACTTTCTGCAATAAATTCACTCTCATCAATGCTATTAATTAGATTTTTAAACTCTCTAAAATTTTCAGCAGAAATTCTTGTTCCTGATTTTGTAAATCCTGTATATCTGTCTCCTGTAACATATTCTCTTATTGTCAACCCAGGTTTCCCTCCAAAATCATCAATTCTAACAACAATCTCTGTATTCTCATTCTTTTTTATTTTTCCAATATCTTTTTCCATTAGAATTTCAAACAATTCAACTTTTTAAAGATTTGTGAAATAAATTTTAATTAAACTTTTATCATAATTTCTTCTTCATCAAAATTTCCCGCCTTATCAACTGCCCTAAACTGAATTTTATGTTCTCCATACAGGCTGGTTTTCTTAGTGCACTCTTCATTTTTTAATTTGATGCAAAATCTTTTCCAATTTTTATTGTCGATTTTATATTCAATTTTTTCTAAATTTTCTTCATCGACTCTAACAGCAAACTCAACACCGGTTTTGCTAACAGAATAATTAACACTTTTAATCTCTGGTTTTTTAGAGTCAATAATTACGCTTTGCGGTTTGCTTTGCACAAAATTTCCCGCAATATCTTTTATAACAAAATAATATTCTAATTCTCCGTTGTAGTTGTCCAAATTAATTTCAATCCAGCATTCACTGCTCTTATTATCACAATTTTCTAATATTCTCCAGTCATTTAAGCTTTCCCCAATATAAAAAAAACTAATCTCCTCAACATTATCTTCTTGGTATTTAACTCCAAACTCACCATTCGTAAAAGAATTTTTCATCGGATAAGTTTTGTAAATTTTTGGATTTTTTGAATCAACAAAAAAACCAATTATCTTTTCATCAAGAATTTTATCTTTTTCAATACTAAAACTCAGATTATGAAATCCATCTATAAATTTTTTTCTGCCCTTATACTCTTTGCAATTTTTACATAATATTATTTCTTTTTCTTTAGGATTTTCCAAATCAACATAGAAAATTCTTTCAACATCGTGTTCTGCCCCAACGTCAATTAATATGTTTTTGTAGTCATAAGCTTTCATATTCTTAGGACTATTCAATAAAATAAAATTTGGTTTAGAACAAGTCCTGTTTTCACATCCAAATTTGCAATTTTCCACTTCTTTTTGTTCTACTAAATAGTTTTTAATGCATTTTCCGTCTACACAATTAAAATATACGCATGTTTGATTTTTATAGGCATTTCCTTTATAGCAGAAATTTTCATTTAAATCATCACATCCTTCTTCTTCTGCAAAAAATTCTGAACAGTTTTCAACAATATGTTCAACAGAGCATTCAGAAATTTCTGGTTTTGGTTGTTCACTTATGCATCCAGGCCCCTCAGCTCCAGAATAATATTTATTTATCTCTCCATTAATGCAATAAACATTTTTTGTAGAATTAGTTTCATTAAGGTTTTGGTCAAAAATACCCTTCTCATAAAAATAATTATTCCAGATTTTGTTAAGTTCAGAATACTTGCTAACATAAATCCCGAAGTTATAACTCCTGTTAATAAAATTCCCAGAGATTCTGTTGTAAGAAATATTCTTATTAATCTCAACACTTTTATAATTTCCAGTTAAACTGTTGTTTAAAACAGAATTGTTGAAGCTGTCTATGAATAAAGAGATTCCCCGCAGATTATTTAAAATATTGTTTTCTTTAATAAGATTAAGGGAACTGTAGTCAATCCTAATTCCGAATAAGCTTCCAGCAATGCTATTGTTTAAAACGCTATTTCCTCTGCTGTTCTTGCTAAGGTAAATTCCATCCACATTATTAAGGACGAAATTGTTTTTAATAAGAATATTCTTGCTGTCAGAAATCCATATTCCCCGGTTATTTTTGCTGACAAAATTTTTTAAAATGACAATATCAGAGGACGACTGCAGCATAATCCCATCATAAAAATTGTCTATTCCATAATTTCCAAACAAAAAACTATTGCTTACATTATAGAAAAAAATTCCTCTGTGAAAATTATTTGCTGTGCAGTTGATTATACTGACATTTTTGAGATTCTCTGCAAAAAACCCATAAGTTCTTTTTTCATCACTTCCATTTATAACTGTGTTATTGCATAAAATTTTAATATCATCCGCCTCTATTTTAACAAAAACATTATTTAAATCACTAAAAACGCCTTCATACTTTCCAGGACACAGCTCAATATTTTCCTTTGCTTTTAATCCTGAATAAGGCGGAAAAACATTTTTGTTAAAGTCATTGCAATCAGTCCCTCTTGAATTATTTTTTTCAAGAGGACATTGAATTTCTTTATTAATTATTTTATATCCTTTTACACAAAATCCATCTCCATCAAAATCTTTGATACATTCTTCTTTTGTCATTTTCCAGACAGCGTCGCAACATTCCCCGGAATTGCATGCCTTTATTCCTGGATGAGTTTCAATCCAGAATAATCTGTAAAGTCCTGCAACATGTTTCATAATTTCTTTCATTAATTCATTTCCTATCTGCGAGGAGTTCTCATTATCAATATCACAAAATCCAAATTCATTGCAATTAAAATGCCGAGAACAATTGTCAATCTCTCCACAATAATCATCAGAGTCAAAATTATCTGAGATTTCTGCCATTGATAAAAATAATTCCTGAAGATTATTTGCAATAACTGGTTCTAATTCTTCAGAGTTGTATTCATTAAAATGTTCAGCCATATAAACTTCATAAGAGTCATCTCCATAAGGGCCCCAGTGAGGATCAAGATGCGTATGCGCCGGAATAGACATGTCCTCGAGAAGATGCGCTGCGCGCCCAAGAAAATAATATGAAAGAGATTTATTTGTCGGATAATTCATCAGAACTTCAGAGTCCCAGATTGTTTGTGCTCTTCTATAGGCAGATTGATAACATTCTGTTAAGATGCATAATCCTGCATCAAGATTGTCGTCGGGGTTGAAGAAGTGATTCATGAAGAGTGCTCGCATATCTTCTTCGTATGAACCCTCTGTAATAGAAGTTCCTTCTCCATTATTCCCACAATTTCCCGGAGAACATTCGCTATCTGTTCCAATATAATTTTCAAATTCACTTTTCATATTTCCAGTTAAGATTAAATAGCTTTGATAAGAAATATATTGATGAACCGGCGGATTAACTTCGTGCATTATTATAATCTCTCTAGAATCTCTATTATAATTTATATCGTCGTTAAACGCGCTTGCAAGACTAATAAAAAATAAAAAAACTATTGTTGCTAATATTATTTTATTATTCATTTTTTATTTTTAGTATTAAATAATAGATTAAACTGATAATAACAGAAAAGATTATTGATAAAGTGATTACTCCTCGATATTCAAGTCCAATTAATTGATAATACAAATTACTGCCCAATATCTTATTAAAAAATGTAATCAGGGGGTTTAGTATCATAAAAACCAAACTCGGTCTGACAAAAAACCCCAATTGCAACAAAATAAATATGATAATTCCAAGTATAACCGCCTTCACGCTCTTTTTCATGAAAGAATTATGAAGAGAGATTATTTAAAACTTTCTTAAAAGGCTTAAATTTTTATAATCCTATTTTCTGATATTATCGAGGTGCCCCACATGTCAGAAAAAACAGAAACAAAAACAATCAAATTGTCTCCGTCAAAATTAAATTTATT
>Ga0209541_10005030_pt1 | contig 23202 bp, 17 predicted proteins | sample RifCSPlowO2_01_FD_184027 | JGI IMG/M metagenome (GOLD analysis project Ga0209541, IMG submission 184027) | Groundwater microbial communities from Rifle, Colorado - Rifle CSP2_plank lowO2_0.1 (SPAdes) (version 2) | ecosystem: Environmental > Aquatic > Deep subsurface > Groundwater | place...
CCGCCTAAACCAGAAATCCATTCTCTGTTAAATCTTCCGCGGCCTTTAGTTTGCTTATTAGCTACAACAATAATCTTATCTAAGCCTTTCTTAGCCAAATGTTTAGCTTCATCATTAGTTGATGTTAGAGTCTTGAAATAATAGGGCTTAAAGCCTGAAGGTTTACTCATTTTGCATTAATTCTTGCCTTCCAGCCCTTACCCAGGCATTTGGCTTGCTATTGCCACTTTTCTTCTCCATATGCTTGGAGACAGCTGTGGTAACAATAATCACCTTCTGCCCATCTGTTAATTCTTTTCTCTTTTTTCCATAATCTTTTACAGATTTAAGTATATCATTTTCTCGTATGAATGCTGTTGTAAAATGCCCCTTAACAAAATTTTTGTTGTTTAAAACAGCTAAATGAAATGGTATCGTTGTCTTCACTCCTTCAATAATGTACTCTTGGAGGGCATTTTTCATTCTGGAGATCGCTTCATGCCTGTTGCTTCCGTGGCATATAAGCAAAGAAAGCAAGGAGTCATAATGCGGTGATACATTATAACCTGCATGGCAAATGCTGTTAATCCTTATGCCTGGGCCACCTGGAGGAAGGTAATTGACTACTGTTCCTGTAGAAGGGGAAAAATTGTTCAAAGGATCCTCTGCATTAATCCTGCATTCTATTGCCCAACCTTCAGATTTAATGTTATCTTGATTAAATGCAAGTTTTGCTCCTGCTGCTAATTTAATCTGCTCCTTAACCAAATCAACCCCGGTAACCATTTCTGTAACTCCATGCTCAACCTGGATTCTTGTATTCATCTCTATAAAATAAAAATTCTTGTTTTTGTCTAGCAAAAACTCTACTGTTCCAGCGCCTTCGTACTTTGCAGCTGATACTGCCTTTATAGCAGCCTCTCCCATCGTTTCCCTTAACTCATCAGTTATAGCTGGGCTTGGGCTTTCTTCTACAAGCTTTTGATGCTTCCTTTGTATGCTGCAGTCCCTTTCCCCTAAATGAACAACATTCCCATATTGGTCTGCTAGCATCTGGAATTCTATGTGCCTTGGCTCTTCGATATATTTTTCTATGTACAATGTTTTGTCCCCGAACGCAGAGTGCGCCTCTGACTCAGCGCTTTCATAAGCTCCCCCAAGTTTTTCCTCGTTTCTCACAATTCTCATTCCCTTTCCGCCGCCGCCAGATGCTGCCTTTATCATTACTGGAAAGCCTAGCTTGTTAGCAATTTTAAGCGCGTGTTTTTTGTTTTTCAATGCTAGTATGGTTCCTTCTATAACTGACACATTAGCTTTAAGCACAGTTTTTTTTGCTTTTACCTTGTCGCCTAACAGCCCTATTGTTTTTGATGACGGCCCTATAAACTTGATTTTGTTTTTCTCACATAATTTTGCAAACCTTGCATTCTCTGCCAGAAAGCCATAGCCAGGATGTATTGCATCTGCGTTTGTCTTTTTTGCAATCTTTATTATTTTTTTAATGTCGAGGTAGCTTGCAGCAGACCCTAGACAACATGCTTTATCTGCAAATTTAACTGCTAATGTGCCCTTATCTAGTTTGGAATAAACCAAAATAGCCTCTATCCCCAACTCCCTGCAAGCTCTAATAACCCTTAAAGCAATTTCTCCACGGTTAGCTATCAAAACTCTCTTGAACCTTTTCTCTTTATCTAGAATGGTGTACTCTTTTTCGCTTAAGCCGCTGACACTTAGGCCTTTGGCCAGCATGTCTATAAACGTCTGGGAAGACCTGCTGCTTACTATCTTTTTTAGCTCGTTTTCCTTTATATGGGGAAGTTTTTTAATCAGGCTAGAAGTTATTTTGTCCCCTATTTCAGCTAAAGTTTTCTTCTTGAAAAACTTCCATTTTTTATCGATTGGAACAATATTGCTTTTAATCAAAGCCTCAACTTGATCATAAACTAAAGGCGCTGCTTTTTTTATTGCCTTAACAACGTTTTTAAGAGAATTATAGGAATATTCTAATGGGACCGTGCTTTTGTTTAGAGCTGAAACTGCAATATCCTTGATGCCCAAGCTATTTTTCTTTCTCTTCGCCATAACCTAATGTATTAGTTTTCATTTTATAAACATTTGTATATCATAGAAATCCGACCACTCTGACTATCGTTCAGAGTTTGCTCTCCCTTCTGGTTCGGGTCGGATTTCTAGGATGCCAAAAAACAAAACTCTTTACAGTGATATTTTGAATTTTATCTCTGGATTAACATCCGAGTTTTGTTTTTTGTGCATAACCTGAGGATACTGTTAGAATAAGCCGCTCATAATTGGGTTTTATTGCTGCGACTCGTTTTGATACTGCTGGAATGCGTCATAAAACTGCTGGGCACCGGCTCTTATTATGTTATTAGCATTAGCGGCAGAATTTATTGCAGTCTCAAAATCCTCTTTTTCTTCTGCGGCCTGCGCTTCCTGCAATAATTGCCCCGCTTCATTTATTGCCTCTTGTAGCATATTTATTAATTCTTGAGGAGGCTGAATATTCTGACTAGAGATATACTGAAATATATTGTTGGTATCTGAAATCAAATCATCTACATACCCCCTAAGCTTGGAAGATACCTCTTTAACTGGCTTCTCTGATTTTAATTTTTTCAGAGCTCCAACAGGATTGGCTTTTTTAATTAGTTTCTTTACATCATCCAAAACCCTTTTTTCCTTAGAGACCTTAATTCCCACTTGTTCTGCAATGGAAATATCCTTCTCAAGCTTTTTTTCTTGTTTCTGGGCTGGTCTTGATTTATCAAAGAATAATAATGCAATAGATACAGCAGGGATAAAATTAGTTACATAGTCCAATCCGGGTATAAACATTCCTGCTTCTATTGCTAAAAGTATAGCAATAGCTACACCAACAATTTTTTTATATTTCGTGAAAATAAAAAACGCCATAATCCAGTCCCCCCAATCAAGCATAGCAACCCCACCAAAAGGTTCGTCCACAAAACTAAGGATACTATCACCCAAATCATAAATCAGAAATGCCTTGAAATACTTGCGAAGAAATATAAAGGATATAAGCAAGAATATAACGCCGATTAAGATTAATTGGTATGAACCAAAATTAGGTATTGAAAACTCCATATCTCCTATTAAAAAAGAGGGAATATTTAACTTTATCCTTAAATTGGCTTCAATAGGGTTGGTGCGAAAGTCGGTGCTTGTGCGTAATTTGCCTAATCAAAAGCCCCGTAGGTTGTGTTATACGACCTGAGCAATCGTGAATCGCAAGCGAGCAAGACGAGCTTGCCCGCGCACAATTGTGAAGTTGAGATGAGCCTAAGGCCTCGCACAAGCACGAATTAGACTTTCGCACCAAACTCTCCTTCAGCGAAACATATTTAAACGCCCTAGTGTTAGTCCAACTATGAAATCTATAGACCACTTTAAAGATAGTAATGGGGAAATAAGCAGGGAAGATATTAAAAAAATAATACCTTATGAAGACCCGTTTTTAATGATTGACAAAGTCCTCAGCTTAGACAAAAAAAACATTGTGGCGATAAAAAACGTAAAAGCAGAAGAAGATTATCTCAAAGGTCACTTTAAAGGCTTTCCAATAATGCCAGGAGCTCTAATTGTTGAAAGCCTTGGACAAGCTGCTACTTTGCTTGTAAGGTACAACCTAAAAGACCATGAGCAAAAAGATATTTTGGCTTACAAAATAAGAAGCGCAAAGTTTTTCAGGCCTACTTTCCCGGGTCATACATTAAGGTTCGAAGCAAAATTGGTTTTCATGTTTAAGAAAATTGCTTTTGTAAACGGTAATGTGTTTAGGAAAGAAAAACTGGTTTCAAAAGTGAAGATGGTCTTAGCTATAGTAGATAAAAAAGGGTTCAGGGAAAGATACAGCAATGAAAAAATTAAAAATTAAAATTTTTTCGAGCATATAAAATATTTCATATTTTATATACAATAAAAAATAACCGCAATAAATTCTTCAAAATTAAAATGCATTACATAAAAGGAGTTGGAATGACGAAATTCGGGATTCATGCAGAAACAACACAAGAGCTATGTTACGAAGCGATAATGGAAGCGTTAGATGACGCAAATATGCCCTTATCAGAGATAGATGAAATCATAATTGCAAAAGGGGACTCCCAAAATGATGGAGAAAGGCAAAGATTATTTCAAGGTGTATTAAGCAGCATACTGCAGGATGAAAACATCCCTATAATACAGATTGTAGCTGCATGCTGTGGTGGTGGAGTGGCATTGTGGAATGCTATCAACTCGCAGGCTAAAAATTGTTTGGTGGTGGGAGTAGAGAAGCTTACACCAAGCCCTACAAAATATATTACTGATGATTTAATGATGGCTTCAGAAAGGATTTACGAACAGACAGAGGGATTAAGTTTTCCTGCGCAAAACGCTTTAATTGCCCAGCAGTACATGATGAAATACAAAGCAAATTCTGATGATCTTGCGCTTGTCTCATTAAAAAACCATGAAAACGCATTTGGCAATCCAAAAGCAAGGTTCTACAAAAAGAAAGTTACTTTGGACATGATAAAGAATTCTCCAGTAGTTGCTTCTCCGCTGAGATTATTTGACTGCAGCCTGTCAATTGATGGTGCTGCTGCGGCAATAGTAAGCAAAGAAGAAACCGATATAGAAATTATTGGCTCCTCATTATACACCGACAGGCTGCCTGCATTTGAATCACAAGACATGACCTCGTGGGATGGAACAACACTTGCTGCAAAAACAGCTTACAAGCAAGCAGGCATAACTCCAAATGATGTTGATTTTGTTGAAGTGCATGATGCTTTTACATCTGTCGAGCTTATGGCTTACGAAGACTTGGGTTTTGCAAAAAAAGGGGAAGGGAAGGAGCTTATCAGAAAGGGCATTACAAAAATAAACGGAGCCCTGCCTGTAAACACAAGTGGAGGCTTAAAGGCAAAAGGCCATCCTGTCAGCGCTACAGGAGTCTCTCAAATCTATGAGATTGTAAAGCAGATGCGCGGACAGGCAGAAAAAAGGCAGCTTGACAAAACAAGAATAGGCCTTGCGCATAATGTTGGCGGTGTAGGAAGCACTGTGACAGTGCACATACTAAAGCATATAGGTGGTTAAATATGATAATAAGATGGGTTTCTGAAGATGGAAAGAGAAAATGGATTTACCCAGTTAAAAAGGACATATATACAAAAGGAAAAATCATAAAGCAAATCAGCACAAAGGCAAAGGTAATAGGCATAACAAAGGTCAACATACCCTCGCCAATGCATCCTATTACGCCTTATAATGTAATCCTTCTGGAAGATGGGTATGGAAATAGAATGCCAAAAAAGACAATGAAAGAATACAAAATAAATGATGTTTATGAAATAAAGCCAGCTAAAACTGATAGTGCAGTCATAATAGCAAAAATAAAATATGACATTTACGAATATCTAAAACACTCCTTAAAATTATTGCATAACTACAATATATCATCAAAAGATAAAATCTTGATAAAGCCCAGCATAATTGAGCCTGCATACTCGTATCAAGCAGTTGCAACAAACTCCGAGTTGTTAGATGCTCTAATTACTTATCTAAGAGAGAATAATGTTAGAGATATAATAGTTGCAGAACAAGCCATGCTTGGAAATGACACAATAGAATCTGCAGCAAAATCAGGAATCCTTGATGTTTGCAAAAAGCATGAAATTCCTTTTGTTGACTTAAGCAAGTCAGAATATGTGGAAAAAACATCTGATAATTTTAGCTTTAGAATTGCCAAAGAAGTTCTTGAAAGAAAACTAATCAACATGCCAGTAATGAAAACAAATTCTCAGATTGTGGTTTCTGGTGCAATGGAAAATATGCTTAGAGTAGTTGATGAAAACACCCAGAAAAAGATGTTTGAGCAAGATATTGAAGAGACATTGCCAAAATTAATCAAAATCCTTCCTAACTTCCTGAGCATTGGTGATGCAACAATAGGTATGCAGGCTAATGGGCCTACATTGCTGGGGGAGCCTGCATTTTTGAATATGCTGTTTTTAAGCAAAGACCCTGTAGCTCTTGATTCTGTTTTTATTGAAGCAGGAATTTTTGCAAAGCCGAATTACATCAAGGAAGCTGCATTAATGGGCTTGGGAGATAGTGATACAAACAATATAGAGATTATTGGAGATGAATTAGAAGCAATAAAATATCCTCTTAAAGCAGCTGAAAAAAATGCTACTGCGCATACTAAGATAAAGCTTATTGATGGCAAAGCCAATCCTTACATCTATAACACTGCTTTAAAGATGTCTGCGAAACTTGTGGGATTGCTGGGGCAGGAAATTAATTTAGTAATAGGTTCGCTAATAACAAAAGATATGCTGCAGGAAAAAACCAGATTGGTGGCTTATGGAAAAGAAGCCATAGAAAAGTTAAAGCCTCTTGGAATAAAGCCTGTGGCAGAAATTCCTGAAGAGATGGATGATATAGAAAAAATAATGTTATTGAAGAGTATTCTGCAAAATCCAGATAAAGAAAGCATTACTGTAATAGACAAGTTAAAGTCAAAAATAGCAAGCTTTGGAACAAAAATAAAAAATAAGTTCTAATATAATATTAATTAAGCACAATGGCATATATAAAAGGCGCTGGCATGTCCAAATTTGATGTAAGCCGAGATTGGTCTTACGAAAGAATCTACGAATGCGTTAATGAGGCATTAGATTCTGGAAACACTTCATTAGATGACATAGATGCTATCTTCGTATCAAGCATGGAGGCAGAATCTAATGGAGAAAGGCAGAAACACACAGCCCCCATGATAAGCAGCATGCTCCAAAAGAAATTACCTATATTGACAGTTCCTGCAGGATGCGCTGGTGGTGGCGTAGCATTATGGAATGCCATCGATTTCCAAAAAGCAAATAATGCAAATAATGTCTTGGTCATAGGTTTTGAAAAATTAGTTGCAAATATATCTGAAAAGGTTACAGATGAAATGCTGAGGGGCGGAGAAAGAGTCTATGAGCAGGCAGAAGGCATGATTTTCCCAGCGCAAAATGCCCTAGTTGCCCAGCAGTATATGATGAGATATGATGTAACTTCTGATGACTTTGCGCTTGCTGCATTAAAAAACCATGAAAACGCATTTGACAATCCAAAAGCAAGGTTCTACAAAAAGAAAGTTACTTTGGACATGATAAAAAATTCTCCAGTAGTTGCCTCTCCGCTGAGATTATTTGACTGCAGCATACCCTGCAATGGAGCTGCTGCTGTAATAATAAGCAAAGAAAAAACCGATATAGAAATTTCTGGCTCAGGAATAAGCACAAATAAGTTAACAGCCTTTGAAAGAGAAGACATGACTTCATGGAACTCTACAATTAATGCTGCAAAATTAGCCTACAATCAAGCAGGCATAACTGCTGAAGATATAAGCATTGCAGAAATCCATGATGCTTTCACATCTGTTGAGCTGATATCTTATGAAGACCTTGGCTTTGCAAAAAAAGGTGAAGGGAAAGAGCTTATCAGAAAGGGCATTACAAAAATAAACGGAGCATTGCCGGTAAACACAAGTGGTGGCTTAAAGGCAAAGGGCCATCCAATAAGCGCTACCGGAGTCTCTCAAATTTACGAGCTTGTTCTGCAATTAAGAAAACAGGCAAAAAAAAGGCAAGTAGACAATATAAAATATGCTCTGGCGCATAACATCGGCGGTGCAGGCTGCGTAACTGCTGTGCATATTCTAAAGAAAGTAATGTGATGTTTTAAAACAAAAAAATCAATCCGTCTGCCACCAATAACCCATAAAATACGTTGAATTCATCTCTTTCCTTAAGAATTCTGTAACTTTGATTCAATTTCATTTATTATTATTTCTTTTGGTGTTTGTCCGTTTTTGTTTCTGTAGAACCATGGGCTTGATGGATGCATACAATTAACCATTTCATCAATTCCAACGAGTATACTTTTTATCAATGGGGTTGTTTTTAACTGATTTAATATTTTTTCTCTCAGTTTAGCTGTTTTTTTATCTTTACCAAATGCTACCCAAATCCATTTTATTTGATTTTCTTGTTTTTCAATTTCCATTTTTACTTCTTCCAATATTTCTCTTTCTCTGTTTTTATAATCCTCTTCATGAAAATTTTTATAAAACTCTTTAGAATTTGGTTCTCTCTTTTCAGATATATTTACTATGTAAACATAACCTTCTAATGTATGACAATCTTTATATGCTTCATTAATACAAATCGCAACTTTCCTTTGAGTGTTATCTATTTCACAAAGGTAAGTTAAAGGAATTCCTTCTTTTATAACATCTTCACCTTCTTTTGGCAAGCAACTGCCTGGATTCAACATTAAGACAATTCCAATACAAGAAAGAGTTTCTTCCTTTTCATTAATTTTATTAAAAATAATCTTAGTTTTATTTCTATAAATAGTTCCGTTTTCCTTCCAAAATGTTGCTTTTACATAACAATTTTCCATTTTTGGTAATTTTTTCAATATTGTAATTAAATTTTGTCCCAAATTGTTTTACTCATAAAAAGCAAAGCAATATAAATAAGTTTCCATGTAGTGAGACTGTTACCTTAACTCACTCTTTAAATAGAACATTATCTATGGACGTTTTGCAACGTCTCTGCCAAAAATCTTTTAAATCAGCTTCACTTTAAAGATTTAATCTTGGAGGCAGTTGCTTCATAACATTGGGAATGCTTGTTCAAGCGTTGAAGATGCTTCCAAGAACTTCTTTTCATAAAACATCTTCTTGAGATGTTTGCGCAGCATGAATAATTGTGCAAACTTGTTTGCACTTTCTATATTTTCAAAATTGTACCTGAATTTTTCAAGGTAGGAATCTATCTCTGAATTGAGGCTTTCAGCTGGATTGTTTGTAATCCAGTAAAACTTCTTCTTGTATATGAATCCTTTTCCCTTAATTCCTGCTATTAGGCTCTTGCATCTTCTTCCTAGGAATTTTGTGGAGTTTTGATAAGCATAAAGTCCATCCCTTACTAAAATGTCTACCTCTCTGTCAATTTTCCTTCGGGCTTCTTTAAGCAGTTTCTTTGCAGAATCAAAGTCTCTGAATTGGGTTACAATGCAGTGAATAAGATTGCCAAAGCAATCTTTTATACTCCACCAATAATGCCATTCTCCTCCAACTTTTACATATTTTTCATCTGCGTGGCATATCAAAACATCACTTGTGCATTGGTAAGGTGGAAGGATTATTCCATCAGCAAACTTATTTGTCCATTCGCAAACTGTCTTGTAACTAACGCTTGCCCTGAAGAGCAAGAACAGCAATATTGACACTATTCTTGATGGAAGAAAAATATGCAGAATAATTGCAAATCTTATTATAATTATAGGATTTCTGTATCTTTTAAGATAGCCAGTTTTTGCCATGTTGAAGCACCTCTTTTTAGTGCCCCCAACTCACTATTTTTTGGAGAGAATTGTGCTTTGAGAATAAATATGTTTTGAGATTAAGGTAACAGTGTCTGGTTTTAGGTTTGTAATATGGCACTTATGAAAACAATAATCTTAAATATTATATTGTTTGATTAGTAAATAGTGAAATGAAAAAGAGGGCTCAAGCAGCATTAGAATTTCTTATTACTCGCGGCTGGGTAATATTAATTATTTTAGTAGTTGTAGGTGCATTAGTTTTTGGAGTTTTGAGCCCCGATATGTTTTTTCCTGAAAGATGCATTTTGCCTGCTGGCATAACTTGCCTGGATCATAAAGTCAGCCCTCCAAGGGTGGTTTTATCCCTGCAAAACAATTTAGGCTATAGCCTAACTATAGATAATATAGTTATCAATAAGACAGATGCAAATGATCAAAATGGCGCGTCATGCTCTATCACAGAACCAGTGACGCTGCAAAACAATGAGAAAAAGGCTATTGCAATTACAGATTGCAATAATGGGGATGTTGAAACAAGATTTGATGGTGATATAAACCTAATTTATACCCAAGAAGGGATGTTGCCTCATTTGATGAAGGGTGATATTAAAACAAGGGTAAAAGTTGCCTGCTTTGATGAGCAAGAGTGTGGAACAAGTGAATTTTTAGGAGATTATAGTTGCGATGGCGATTATATATCAAAAAGCTATAAAAAATATACTTGCGAAAATGCAGGGGCTAGCAAGGCTGATTGCGGAGTTTTTGATTCTTCTATCAAATTGAATTACTGCAATCCTGCTTTGGGCTTAAACTGCGTTGATGGCCAGAGCAGCTGTAAGTCAACTGCAGTAGCTTGCTACAGCAACCAAGATTGCGGAACAGATGATTATGTGGGAAGCTATTATTGCAGCAATAAGTGGGTTGCGAGAGACTATAGGGCTTACACTTGCGAAAATGCTGGAACTGTGGATGCTAAGTGTGTTTTTTCTGATTCTACTGAGCAAGAAAAATACTGCAACCCCGGCTTAAACCAATACTGCGTCAATGGCCAAAATACCTGTAAAATACTTTCTGAGTCATGCTCCAGCAAACAAGATTGCGGAACAGACGGATTTGAAGGGGGATATTTTTGCAATAATGACTATGCTTCAAGAACTTATAGGGCTTACACCTGTGAAAATTCCAAATGCGTTGTCCTTGACTCAGTTATTGTGTCAGATAACTGCACCCGCGCTTCAAACCTAGAATGTGTCAATGGCCAGAGCAGCTGCCAAGCAACTGCGATAGCTTGCTTTAGCGGTCAAGATTGCGGGACAGACGGGTTTATGGGAGATTATTATTGTGGCGGGGATTATATCCTAAAAGATTATAAGAGTCATACTTGCGAAAGTGCTGGGAGTGTTAACGCTAAGTGCATTGCTTCCAGTTCTGCTGTAAAATCAAATTATTGCGATCCTGCTTTATACCAGTTTTGTGTTAATGATGAGGTTAATTGCAGGGAAACATTGATGCCTTGTTCTAAAAACACAGATTGCGGTACAAACGATTATGTAGGAAGCTATTACTGCAGCGATAAGTGGGTTGTGAGGGACTATAGGGCTTACACTTGCGAAAATCCTGGAACGGATAATGCCAGGTGCATTGCTTCTGATTCTCCTGAACAACAAGCTTATTGCGACCCTGCTTCCAATAAAATCTGCGTTGATGGCCAGAGCAGCTGCCAGCAAATAGTTTGCTCCAGCAACCATGATTGCGGGACAGACGGGTTTATGGGAGACTATTATTGCAATAATAACTATGTTTCAAGAACTTATAGGGCTTACACCTGCGAAAATCCTGGAACTGATAATGCAAGGTGCGCTGCTTTTGATTCTATTGCCATGTCAAGTTATTGCAATGCTGCTCTGTTTAGCATCTGCGCTGAGGGATATAGCAGCTGCCAGCAAACAGCGTGCTTTCAAAAAACAGACTGCGGCACAGACGGCTCATTAGGGCCCTACTACTGCTCATCGAACAAGGTAACGCAGGACACTCTTATATTTACATGCTCAGATCCAGGAACAATGCAGGCAGCATGCTCGTCAGCCAACACACCAATGCTCATAGCAGACTGCAACCCCAACAAATATTGCGTTGACAGCTACAAAAAATGCGGAATTTTGACGGCATTCACAGATACTTTTATGGATGCTTCTCAAATAGATGTAGCAGCATCTTCAAACATATCCCCAGGTGGAGAAGAGGCAAAACTGTCAATACTAACAGGACAAGCTACACAAACTTCTGACACGGATTTCAGCAGCGGGACAAAGGATGATGTCCGTGTCTCTGGCAATGGAGATAGCTCAAATGTTATTTTAGCATTATCTTTAGGTTCTCCTGTTGCATGGAAGCCACTCTCGATAGTTACTGGCTCATGGGCTTTTGCTCTTGGAAGAGACAGCACAAGAAATGTCTTGTATGCAGGCATTGACAGCAAAATAATGATATGCCCTGCTTCTTCAGGATGCAGCTATATCGGCGATTGGATAACAGCATATACAGCGTCTGCTGGAAGAGTATATGATTTTACACATGACTCTAATCATGGCATAATGTACGCTTCCTACGCTTATTATCCAGGCAAAATTTACAGATGTGACACATCTTCAGGATGTGACAGCCAGGATGATTGGAGTGTTTCGCTAACTACTTCAGAGAGTGGAATCACTTCAATGGCTTTCGACACTATAAATTCAATCGTATATGCAGGCTCGTCAGGCAACGGACTTATATACAGGTGCAACACAAATTCCAATTGCGACAGCTCATCAGATTGGACAGTTTCTCATGATGCTACTGAAACATTTGAAATGACTAGAGATGATATTCTAATAGATCAAAGCAGGGGAGTGATGTATGCTACATCAGGATGGAACTTATACAGGTGTGCGCTTTCCACAGGCTGTGACGGCCAAGGAGACTGGACGGGTTATGTGACGCCGTGGGCTGCAATTAATGGCCTTGCGCTTGATACTGTCAATGGGGTCCTGTACGGTTATGAATATTATACTATTGGAATGACAATCATACGGTGTAACACAGCAACTAATTGTGATGCTGTTGGTGACTGGACTGTTGCATATTACCCCAACCCGGGATGGGCAGCAGGATGGCCTGCTAGCCAGGTTGGCTTAATGGATTCAATGGCTTTTGATAATATAAACCGGATTATGTATGCCGGCTTGAGCTCAAAGGGAACTCTTTACGACGGCAGCAATTCAAAAATTTTCAGCTGCCCAGTTTCCAACGGGTGTGATGCAACAAGTGACTGGAGCCTTGCATACACTCTGCCACAATCAACCTCCACATATATCAAGGCTATGCTTTACGAGCCCCAGAATAATCGGATGTTCGCAAGCACAGCGTTAGACGCTTTGATATACTTAACTATCCCGCCATATGCATCTGCAGGCACTTTTGTTTCATCCCCAATAGATGCCGGCCAGAATTCTATTTTCACAACCTTAGGGTTCTCAGCTAATGTGCCTGCGGGAACGAGCATAAAGTTCCAGCTGAGGTCTGCAGCTACTCAGGCAGGCTTGGCTTCTGCGATATGGTATGGACCTACCGGAACAGGGGACTATTATACATCTAATGGGCAAAGCATCAATCCATTGCATACTGGCCACCGCTGGATTCAGTATAAGGCTTTCCTCGCTACCACTGACACATCAAAAACCCCTGCATTGGAGTCTGTAACAGTCAACTGGCAGTATTACCCTTCCAATGGCATGCTCTTTTCAATTGCTATTCCATCAGATACTACTTCATACTTAGCAGGCAAGCAATTGTTATGGACAGAAAATGAGCCTGTAAATACCAATATAATCTACCAGATAGAATATAATAAAAATTCCCAGTGGCTTTTAGTCCCGGATTCAATCCTTCCAGGAAATTCTGCCGGATTAAGCAGCCAGCCAGTTGGGCTTACCAGAATTAATGCATCATACGTTCCAATAAGAATAAAAGGAACATTAACTAGCAATAATTTAAATACGCCTGTCATCAAAGACTGGACTGTCGAATATTACCTCTCGTAAGCAAACATCTAAATCTTGAATCCTGCTGGCAGTTTTCCACTGAACTTCTTCATCATCTTTGACATGTCGCCTTTGCTGCCTTTAAACATTTTTACAATTTTTTTGCTTTGCCTATACTGTTTTATCAGTTCCCTAATAATGCTTGCTTGTATGCCTGAGCCTTTGCTTATCCTGTCTATTCTTTCGCTTGTAATTATTTCAGGGTCTTCTAACTCTTCTTTTGACATGCTCTGCATTGCTATCTTCCACTTGTCTAATTTTCCTTCCTGAACATCAAGCATTTCTTTTGGCAGTTGCAAAGAAGAAAAACCAGGTATCATCTCAACAATTTTTTTTAAAGAGCCCATTTTTTTCATTGCTGACATTTGCTCGTACAGGTCAATTAAGTTAAACTCTCCTTTGAGGAATCTTTTTCCTAAGTCTTCTGCATCCTCTACCTTGATTGCTTCTTTTGCCTTTTCCAGCAAAGCCTCTAGGTCTCCCATGCCTAGCAATCTGCCTACAAAGCCTTGCGGGTTAAACTGCTCTAAATCATCAATTTTTTCTCCAACTCCGATAAAAACAATGGGGGCATTTGCTACAGCGCAAGCTGTCAAAGCGCCACCGCCTTTTGCGGTTCCATCCATTTTTGATATTATTACGCCATCTATTCCGCAGCTTTTATGGAATTGTTCTGCCTGCTTTTGAGCAGCCTGGCCAATGTCTGCAGAAATCACCAATAGATTTTCATTTGGCTTTATTTCATTGCTTAATGTTTCAATCTCTTCAATTAAGTCTTTTGATAAGGCATCTCTGCCAGAAGTATCAATGATTAAAATATCAAACTTTTTATATTCATTTTTATATTCATTATAAACCTTCAATGGATATTTTTCTTTTTTATCAAGCAGGCATGGAACATTTGCCTGTTTTGCAACTTGCTCAATCTGCTCCATTGCAGCTGGCCTGTGAGTGTCTAAACCCAGTAAAGCAACTTTGTAGCCCCTTTTTGCAAAATATTTTGCCAACTTGCCAGCAGTGGTCGTTTTTCCGCTTCCAAACAAGCCAACAAGCATTATTTTGAAAGGCTTTTCCTTAATTTCTATCTTATATTGCTCCTTCCCGAGAAAATTAACAAGCTCTTCATAAACAACATTTATCAAATGCTCTTTTTTTGTCAATCCAGATGGGGTTTCTTCTTTTTTTATTCTTTCTTTAATCTTATTTGTTAAATCAAAAACAAGCTGCACATTAACGTCTGCCTGCAATAAAGCCCTTTGGATGTCTTTAACCAGCTCGTTTATCAGCTTGTCATCTACAAAAATTGATTTGGCTATTTTCTGCAGTGTGTTTTTTAAGGAGTCTCCTAGTTTTTCTAAGACCATATTGTTATAGAGAAGGAAAGTTTTGTTTATAAAGTTAAGGGTTTTTCTTGGCCATACCCAAAATTTTATTAACTTCAACTTAGATTGAAGCTATAAACAGGTATTTATATATGGCTGTCTTACCATAAAGAGGTGATGTTAAAATGAATCCAGAAAATAAATTTTTATCGATTCTGATTATAGTTTTATTGGCTTTATCTGTTTTGGTTGCTTGCGAAGCAGTTCCAACTCAACCTGCAAAAACAAGTAAGATTGCAAAATTTGATTCTGGAGAAGAACTTTTAAAGGCTTTTGAAGATGCCAGGCAAAGCGGCAGTGGATTTGGATATCGCGGTTTTGGTTTAATGAAAGGGGATATGATGGTTGAAGAAGCAGCAGTTGCAGCACCTCAGGCAGCTGATACAACCACTTCTGGAAGAGAGTTTTCAGAAACAAATGTACAAGTTAAGGGTGTTGATGAGGCAGATATAATAAAGACAGATGGGGATTATATTTATACAATTGCGCAGGGAAATTTGGTAATAGCTAAAGCCTATCCTGCTGAAGATGCAGAAATTTTATCAACGACAAAGCTCGATAATTTTTCTCCAAATGAGTTGTTTATAGACAAAGACAGGCTGTTAATATTCGGCTCTTCGTCTTATACGTTTGAAACGCCTAAAACACAAGAACAAGGAGAGCCAGTACAGGTAGTCTCACCACCGCAGCAAGGAGAACAAGCAATAGCAGAAATAGCAGAGCAGGCAAATGCTAAAATAGCATCTATAAGGGCTTCAGATTATTCTCCTTACTATAGCAACTTTATGACAGTAAAATTATATGACACTTCTGATAAACAGAATCCAAAATTAATAAAAAATGTTGATTTTGAAGGCAGCTACTTAACATCAAGAAAAATTAATGAGTATGCATATTTTGTCGTGAATTCCTACCCAAGATACTGGGATGCCAGGCCTTTGTGCGAAGATATTGTTCCAATGTACAGGGAAAGCACTACTGACAAAAAACCTGAATTAGAAGATATGAAGCCTATTGCAAGATGCGTTGATATTGGCTATATAAACCCAATACAGGCTGAAAATTTTATAACTGTTGCGTCAATTTCAATGGAAGATGAAGATGCTGATGTAAACAAAGAAGTTATTGTTGGCTCTGGGCAAAATGTTTATGCCTCGCTTGAAAATTTATACATTGCCCAGACAGCATGGCCACGATACAGTAAAGTAGGAGAACTTGCAAAAGATTTTGTTGAAAAAACAGTTATAACTGAATTTAATTTAGACAACGGGAAAATTGAATTTTTAGGAACAGGAGAGGTTAAAGGCACTATCCTTAACCAGTTTTCAATGGACGAATTTGATGAGCATTTCAGGATTGCGACAACAATTAGCGGCTATGTGGACAATAAAGACACTTCGACAAACAACATGTATGTTTTAGACAAAGGCCTTAATGTTGTTGGAGAACTTGAAGGTGTAGCTCCAGGAGAGAGCATATACTCGGTAAGGTTTATGGGCAAAAGAGGATATATGGTGACTTTTAGGCATGTTGACCCATTGTTTGTAATTGACCTATCTGATCCAGAAAATCCAGAAATATTAGGGAAATTAAAAATTCCAGGATATAGTGACTATTTGCACCCATACGATGAAACGCATCTTATTGGGATAGGAAAAGAGGTTGATGACAGCATTGATGCAGATAAGGTCCATACAGAAGGCGCTGTTTACTACACAGCAATACAGGGGGTAAAGCTTGCGATATTTGATGTTAGCGATGTTGAAAATCCAGTAGAGATGTACAAGGAAGTTATAGGAGACAGAGGCACTGAAAGCCCTGCTACAAGCGACCATAAAGCATTTTTGTTTGACAAAGAAAAAGAGATTTTGGTTATACCAATGACTGTTGCAGAATTAAAGCCAGGCCAGACAAAAGACATGCAAGGTGAGTATACATTCCAAGGCGCATATGTCTATAACATAAACCTTGAGGACGGCTTTAAGCTAAGGGGAAGAGTGACTCATTATGATGATGAAGAAGCGTTTAAGAAAGCAGGATATTATTTCAGGGGAGATTACTCAATCAAAAGAAGCTTGTATATTGAAGATGTGTTATACACTTTGTCAGACAGCAGATTGCAGTTGAACGACTTAAATGATTTGGAAAGATTAAAAGCATTAGAGTTTGAGAAAGGCAAAGAAATATATGATGGTCCGATAATGTATTGAAATTATTTTTTATTTTAATTTTTTAATTAATAAAACTAATTGGAAATAAGTTATTGGAAAATGACAAACAAAAACTTCCTTTTATTGTCTTTGGAAGATTCCAAAACAAAGAAAATAGCTAATGTTGTTAGCAATGAATCCTGCAGAAAAATACTGGATTATTTGGCAAAAAAAGAAGCAACAGAGTCGGAATTATCTGGGAAATTACAGATACCTATTTCTACTGTCCATTACAATTTGCAGCAGCTTATGGAAACTAAATTGATAAGCACAGAAGAGTTCCATTACAGTGAGAAAGGAAAAGAGGTCTTGCATTATAAATTAGCCAATAGATACATCATAATATCTCCGAAGAGCACTTATGGGTTGAAGGAAAGATTAAAGGGCATTTTGCCAGTTGCTTTGATTGCGACAGCAACAGCAGGGATAATTCAAATATACACAAAATATTTTTCAAAAGGAGCAATAGCAGCAGGAGACAATTTCATGGTTGCAAAATCTGCAGCAGTTGAGAGGGTAGTAGAAGAAGCAGCTCCCCAAGCCCTTGAAGCAGCAGCTGAAACAATGCCACAAGCAGCGCCTATAACTGCTGAAAAGGTTTATCTAATACCCCAAAACATTGCTTTATGGTTTTTAATTGGAGCATTGTTTGCTTTAGCGGTTTATTTTGTGTGGAGATGGATTAGGAAAGATTATTGATTATCTATATCTAAAACTTCTCTTTCTTCTTCTCAACATTATCAAGAATTTCTTTGATTAAGTCTTTAACTTTAATGTCAAACTTAACTTTATTATCTAAAGTCCTTATCGCGACAGTATTGCTTTTTTCTTCTTTTTCCCCTACATTGATTATGATTGGTATTTTTTGCAATTGAGCTTCCCTGACTTTGTAGCCAACAGACTCTGTTCTTGCGTCTAACTCAACTTTTATGTCGTTTTTTTCCAATTCTTCCTTTACTTTTTTCGCATACAAAGCAAACCTGTCTGCAACAGTTAAGATTCTTGCTTGCACTGGAGCTATCCATAATGGAAACTTTCCAGCATAATGCTCAATTAGAATTCCTAAAAATCTTTCCATAGAGCCGTAAATTGTCCTGTGCAGCATTACAGGAGTATGCTTGTTGCCGTCTTCTGCAATATAATTTAAATCAAACTTCTCTGGCATTGAGAAATCAACTTGTATTGTGGCGCATTGCCATGTCCTTCCCAAGCAATCATTGATATGAAAATCAATTTTTGGCCCGTAAAAAGCGCCTTCTCCCGGATTTATTTTATACTGTATCTTCTTGGAGCTTAAGGCATCTGCTAGAGCGTTTTCAGCTTTGTCCCAGTTCTCCTTTTTGCCTGCAAACTTTTCTGGACGCGTTGACAATTCAATATGGTAAGTGAAATTAAATGTTTTATAAACCAAATCAATTAAGTCAATTAATTCCAAAATCTCCTGTTGAAGCTGGCTTTGGGTGCAAAATATATGCGCATCATCCTGGGTAAAAGCCCTTACTCTAAACAATCCAGCTAGGACACCAGACAACTCATGCCTATGCACAAAACCAAATTCACCCATCCTTATGGGCAAATCCCTGTAGCTTGGAAGCTTTTCCTTATAAATTAAAATACATCCAGGGCAGTTCATTGGCTTTACTGCAAAGTCTTTTTCATCAACTTTGGTGAAGTACATATTATCCTTGTAATGGTCCCAATGGCCAGATTGCTCCCATAAGGTTCTGCTTAAAATCATTGGAGTCATTATCTCTTTATAGCCTAACGTATCAAGCTCTTTTCTCATGAAATCTTTTAGAATGTTAATAATAACCACGCCTTTTGGATGGTAAAAGATAAAACCTGGAGCTTCCTCATGCAAAGAAAATAAATCTAATTGCTTGCCTAATTTCCTATGATCCCTTTTTTCTGCTTCTTCTAATACTTGCAAATAATCCTGCAATTGCTTTTTTTCTGGAAAAGCTATACCATATATTCGAGTTAACATTTTATTTTTTGAATCGCCTTTCCAGTACGCACCCGAAATTTTTGTTAATTTGAAAGCTTTGATATATGATGTATTGGGTACATGTGGGCCCTTGCACAAATTATCAAATTCACCTTGGGTGTACATGCTGACTTTCTCGTCAGGGATTTCATTGATAAAGTGAGTTTTATATGGATCTTTTTTATAAAATGCGTATGCTTCTTTTTTGGCAACATTTTTTTGTGAAATCTCTAAATGCTCTTGTACAATTTTTTGCATTTCATCTTCAATCTTTTTAAGATTATTTTCTGTTAAATTTTCTATATCATAATCTTGGTAATAACCATTATCAATTGGCATTCCAGCGCCTAAACCAATATTTTGGCCTTTAAACAGTCTTAATACAGCTTGCGTCATTAAATGTGATGCACTATGCCAAAAAATATCTTTACCTTCCTTGTCCTTGAAAGTTACTATCCTTATTTTTGCATCGTTGTCTATTTTTGCAGAAATATCCACGAGCTTTCCATCAACTTCAGCAGCTAATGCAGCATCTGCAAGCCTTGATCCTATGCTTTCAGCTACTTTTAATGCTGTTATGCCTTTTTCAAACTCCTTAACACTCCCATCAGGCAAAGTTATTTTTATTTTCGGCATAGATGCAGAAAATTGGGAGTGAGTATAAAAAGATTTTGCTCGGAAGTGTGCATATTGTTTAGAAGCACAATAATAAAAACCGCAACATTTATAAATATTAATTCTAATAATCTTAATAATTATGTAATTTTTATTAATTTTATTAATATTAATAACCAAGAATGGCAGTCAAGTTTATTGGAAAGGCAAAAATAACGAGCCAAGGGCAGGTGACACTGCCCTTTGAGGCAAGAGAAGAGTTAAAGCTAGACTTAAACAGCGAAGTTTACTGGTATCTAGTAGACGATCATTTGGTTGTTGTCAAGGACTTAGTTAGTGTGGACGATTTAATTAATAAGATAAATAATGCAAGAAAGAGCAATAAAAAATAAATTAGTACAATAAAAATTTCCAATAATAACATTTTCATTAAACAAAATAAACAATAAAAAAATAATTAAAAAAAGGTTAAAATGCCATTTGCAAATACTGCTGGATTAATAGCATTGTTAAGCTTAATACCTTTTATAATCCTGTATATGAGGAGGCCAAAGCCCCAGGACAGGATAATACCTTCTCTAATGTTTATACTCCAGAATAAAAAGACATCAAAGCAGTCTGATTTTTTAAGGAAATTCCTGACAAATCTGCTGTTTTTTATACAGCTGCTGATTTTGATGGGATTGTCTTTTACAATAGCCGAGCCTTTTGTAAAAATCCCTTATGACGTTTCTTTGGAAAATACAGTATTGGTTATAGACGCGAGCGCATCAATGCAGGCAGATGAAGGAGGCTTAATGAGGTTCGACAAGGCAATCAAAGAAGCTAAAAAATCTCTTAGCGGAAAAAACAGCATAATACTTGCAGAGAACATGCCTTTAATTATACTGGAAGATGAAGACGAGAAAACAGCATCGAGTGTTTTGGACACTCTGCAGGTAAAGGCAACAACAACAAACTTAGGGGATGCAATTCTGCTGGCTAAAGACATACTTCAAGACAGGCCTGGAAGAATTGTCGTAATAAGCGATTTTAATAATATTGACGGTCCTGACCTTTTAGCTGTTAAAAAGTCTATAAGCTCAGGGGAGGTTATTGTAAATTTTATTGATGTGTCAAATAATGCAGAAAATGCAGGCATTACACAAATGGATGTTGGAAAACACAACATAAAGGTTTATGTTAAGAACTTTAATACTGTTAAAAAACAGGTAAATCTTAAGCTGATAAAAGACAAGAAAATTATAGCAGAATCTGGGAAGATTGATGTGTTGCCTAATTCTATTGAAAGCTTTATGTTTGATGACACTCCTGCAGGAGTAAGTGAAATTGAGCTTGAGCCAAAAGACGATTTGGATGTAGATAATATTGCTTACATAAGCGCGCCATTAAAAAAGCAGGTAAGCGTCTTATTGATAACAAACAGGCATAATACCAATTTAGAAAATGCATTGCTTTCTTCAAGGGACATAGGGCTTAATGTTGTTAATCCTCCTGCGCTTTCAGTAAATACTCACGGAGAGAAAATTGAGCCGTTTGAGCATGATGTTATTATTGTGCATCAAATAGGCAGAGTTGGAAGAGACGCTATTTTGCCAGGAACATTCCAGGATTTGTCAAGCTATGTCAAGAATGGAGGCAAATTAATAATTACTGCGCAAGATGACTTAAAAGAATTCAATAAGGCAGATCTTGATATTGTAGATTTGAAGAATTTGGTTGAGGATACAAAAAGAGTGTGCGCAGATGCAATAAATGAAATAACAAAGCAGTTTGAGAATGATATTTGCTTTTCAACTGTATCTGAGTATTTTGATGCAACTGCCAATAAGGAAACAAACGTTATTGCTTCGATTGAAGAAATACCTATTTTAGCAGTGAAGGAGCATTTCAAGGGGAAGATTTTCTATTATGGGATTATTGATGAAGCAAGCGATTTCAAGACACTGCCATCTTACCCAATTTTCTGGAGTTCATTGATTAATTTTATGGCAGAGACAGAAGATATAAGGGATTTCAATGTGAAAACAGGAAAGGCTGTTACAATAAACCAGCAGACGGTCAAGACACCTTCCTCTTCTACGAAAACATCAAAAGTCATATTTGACGAAGCTGGAATATATGAATTTGATGGCAAAAAATTTGCAGCTAATCTTCTTGACGAATTTGAGTCAGAGGTTACAAAAGAAAGCGCGCTGAAAGAAGAAAGCGAAAGCATGGAAGTCTTGAAAGAGCAGAGCACTGAAAGAAACCTTGGCTTAAGCGCTTTTATTTTGCTTTTGGTATTTTTGCTTATGTGCTTTGAGGTGTTTTACATAAAAAGAAGAGGTGATTTATAGCTTCATTAAAATAATTTCAATTTTTAGAATCCAATAAAAAACAAAAAATCAATAATAACAATTCAATGATTAAAATAATAAAAATAAAACAACAGATAAAATGAAATATAAGGCCGATTTAGGAACTAAGCTTAGCCAAAATAGCAGAATAGTATGTCGGGCTAATGTAGTATCCAATATCAATAAGCTTGTTAATGAGAGAAATAGCCTGTTTTTTATTGATAATATTTTTTTCAACAGCCATAAAAATAATAGTAGTTGTTCTTATTGTTTCAATGTCAAAGGCTTTAGCAACTTTAATAGCAATAGAATCATCAATAATCAGCTTGTCTTTCCTTTCTTTTGCAAGATTGATAACAGAACTTTCTCCGCCTTCAATGCCAATAGGAATATTATCCTTAACCTCAACAACTTTAATCCATCCTTGTTTGATGGCATTAGCAATATCAATGGTTTCTGGCTTGCTCTCAACAAAAATTTCATCTTTAACTTCTTTAGAGATAAGGATGGAAGTAAAAAGTTTTTTCAACAGGGAAATTTGATTTATTTTACTAAGAAAAATCAAAGGGCTGGCATTACTAATCATATTTACTCACTCAATAATTTTAAGTCTCGTTCCAAATCCTCTTCATTGTATTCAATCCAGTCTATTTTTTCTTGTTTAGCTAAATCTATTATATTCCATAAGGAGACTTCGGCTTTTTTAGCTGCTCCACTCATAGTAATCCTACGCTCTTTTAGTTCCTCTAAGACATTTTTAACTTTCCATTCTTTTATAGACTGGACTAATAAACGCCTTATAGCTTCGCTTCTATCAGCCTGCCATTTCTTCTCCACTTTAGCTAAATCTTTCAAAACATCTTTTCCTAATCTTACAGATATTGTTGATGCCATTTGTATTCGATTTAATACAATGTATACATCATATATAAATCTTTCGTTTTTTCAAGTTAAAATAACGAGTTAACAAATAATTGCGAAGGCGAGATAGAAATTAAATTCAATACAAAAAAATAAATCAATATAAAAATTCAATGATTAAAACAATGAAAATAAAATCCAATAATAGTCAATCAATATCACAGAAATCAAGGATTTCTGGGAACTTAGAAATGTCAGAAAAGCAAAGCTTTTCTGAGCACAGTCAAAAATCTTCGATTTTTGATGATTCAAAGAATTTTCAAAGTAAAAATAAAACAA
>Ga0209541_10005031_pt1 | contig 23199 bp, 29 predicted proteins | sample RifCSPlowO2_01_FD_184027 | JGI IMG/M metagenome (GOLD analysis project Ga0209541, IMG submission 184027) | Groundwater microbial communities from Rifle, Colorado - Rifle CSP2_plank lowO2_0.1 (SPAdes) (version 2) | ecosystem: Environmental > Aquatic > Deep subsurface > Groundwater | place...
CTGTGATTTTAACAAGACTCAGGTTTTTTATGCTCTTATTGCATTAGAACTACCTAATATTTCATGCTCATCTTGTATTGGACAAGACTAGTAATTGACATACAGCCTCAGATTTAGTATTATGATGAGGGCCGAAAAAATCCTCATGTTTTTGTAAATCCCCCAGAAAGTTAAATCAAGTTGCAAGTTAGCTATTGATTATTGTGTGGAAAGCTTGTAATTTGTGAATGAAAAATGAAGTACATATTTGTCAGTGGTGGTGTTATAAGTGGTATTGGCAAAGGTACAACAGCTGCCTCTATAGCATTCCTGCTAAAATCTGCAGGATACAAAATTGCCCCCATAAAATTTGAAAATTATCTAAATTTAGATGCTGGCACAATTAACCCAATAGAACATGGTGATCCTTTCCTTTGTGAAGATGGGACAGAGGCTGATATGGATATAGGCACTTATGAAAAGTTTATGGATGAGGATATGGACAAAAACAGCTTTGTCACTATGGGCAGGATTTATCAATCAGTGATAGACCGGGAAAGAAGGTTTGAATATAACGGGGAAGATGTAGAAGCAATTCCTCATTTGACTGATGAAATTACTGACCGGATTAATAATGCCGGCAGGAGCAAAAAAGCAGATATTGTTATTATTGAGCTGGGTGGTACAGCAGGCGAGTATCAGAATGTTTTTTACTACGAAGCATCCAGGATTATGACCTTAAAAAACCCCGGTGACGTGGTACATATCCATGTTAGTTATGTGCCGACACCGGCTCATTTAGGAGAACCAAAAACCAAACCTACTCAACTTTCTGTCAGAACTTTAAATTCCCTGGGGATTCAACCGGATTTTGTAATAACCCGTTCTGAAAAATATCTGGATCAAAGAAGAAGGGAAAGGTTTGCTCTTTTTTGTAACATGAGACCGGAAGACATTATCTCAAATCCGGATTTAGAATCTGTTTATGAGATTCCTTTAGTTTTACACAAACAAGGTATAGAGGAAAAAATACTGCAAAAATTAGGGCTTAAAGTTAAAAAACCAGATCTAAAAGCTTGGGAAAAATTAGTAGAGACAATTAAAGCTAAAAAGGACAAAGAAGTTGAGATTGCCATAGTGGGTAAATATTTTGGCACAGGCGATTATCAATTAAAAGATTCTTATGCAGCTTTATTTGATGCTATAGACCATGCCAGTTTCTCAGTCGGAGTGGGGGTAAAAACCAAGTGGATAGATGCAGAAAAAGTAGAGCAAAATGGAGTGGAAATTATTGGTCAACCTGATGGACTGATTGTGCCAATAGGCTGGGGAGAAAGAGGGTCTGAGGGAATGATTGCTGCTGCCTCCTATGCCAGAATTAACAAAATTCCTTATTTAGGGCTTTGTTATGGCATGCAGCTGGCAGTGGTTGGTTTTGCCAGGGGTATTTTGGGTTGGAAGGATGCCAATACCACTGAGGATGATCCTAAAACCTCTCATCCTGTGATACATCTAATGCCAAAACAGCAAGAATTTATGGAAAAAAGGGCTTATGGGGGCACCATGAGACTTGGTACTTGGGATGCCGTGGTTAAAAAAGGAACCAGGGCCTATGAAATTTATCAGACTCAGCACACTCAAGAAAGACACAGACATAGGTATGAGTTTAATAATGATTATTTAAAAGATTTTGAAAAGGCAGGGATGGTAATCAGTGCCAAATCTGTGGAAGAGGGGTTAGTGGAAATTATAGAGCTTTCAGAAAAAGATCATCCATTTTATATGGGAACTCAAGGTCACCCGGAATATAAATCAAGACCCCTTTCCCCACACCCAATCTTTTTAGCCTTTATCAAAGCTACCACTCAAAATAAGGCATGAAAAAAGGGCTATTCATTATTATCGATGGGATTGATGGGGTTGGGAAAACTACCCAGATAGAACTTCTAAAACAGTCTTTAGCTTCGCAAGGCTTGGTCTGGGAGACTATCAGTTTCCCCAGATATGATGATAATTTATATGGCAAATTAATCAGAAGATATTTGGAAGGGGAATTTGGTGGAATTGAAAAAGTTAATCCATATCTTATAGCTCTGGCTTATGCAGGAGACAGGGCTTTGGCAAAACCTCTCATTGAAAACTGGCTGCAAAGTGGAAAATTGGTGATTGCCAATAGGTATGTTTCTTCATCAAAAGCTCATTTATCAGCAAATCTTGAGGAGGGGAAAAGAGAAGATTTTATGAGATGGATTGATAATCTGGAATATGAAACAAATGAAATGCCAAAGGAGGATTTGACAATCCTTTTAAATGTTGATCCTAAGTTAGGTCAGGAAAACGTTTCGGGCGGACAACCTGATATTCATGAGCACAATCTTAAGCATTTAGAGCAGGCAAATAGGATTTATCTTGAGCTTTCAAAAGCAGAAGAGAATTGGGTGGTTGTAAATTGTGAGATTGATGGTAAAATGAGGCCCAAAGAAGACATACATAAAGATCTAACTGCGATATTAGAAAGTAAAATAATATGACAATAAAAGTAAAAACTCAATTAGGATTAATTGCTGTTTTGGTTATTATTGCTCTAAGCCTAATATTAGCCCAATCAGCTAGCCCGGACTCTTCTTTGCTTTTTGGTCTAAAAAGAGTCCAGGAAAAAGTTTATTTGAGGTTAAAGAACGCTCCTTCTGATAAGTTGGATTATATGAGTTTACTTTTGGACAGACGTTTAACAGAGCTTGACAGCCAGGTTAGAAGACAAAGCTATGGATATATTCTACCTTCGGCTTTAAGGTATTCCACTTTGGCCGGGCAGATTGCTGAGATGATTATGGCAAATAATATGACAGATAAAGTAGCATCAACAACTAATCAATTTAAAGAACACCAGAAAGTTTTATATGATGTATATGTAATTTATCCTAAAAATACAGATAATGTGGAGTATAAATATATTGAGGATGATATAAACTATTTAAAAATTTATCTGGATAAACTATCTAATTTTTTTAAAGCAGGAAAAGCCTGATCAACTTTATAAAATATGGCAAAGAAGAAAACTGATATTTTAGGTACCTTACCTGATTGGGTTATTAAAGAACATATTAAAAAAGGGATTATTAAGATTGATCCTTTAACTAAAGATTGGGAAGAGTTGGTAGATGAGGTGACAATAGATTTTCATTTGGGTAGTAAACTTCGGGTTTTTACAAATGAAGGGTTAAATACCATAGATACCCGCTATGCTTCCAAAGAAGATATGGAATCTATCATGAGACTGGTGGAATTGAAACCAGGCCAGCCATTTATCTTAACTGAACATGACTTTGTAATAGCTACTACCAAGGAAAGACTAACACTTCCTGATGATATTGTAGGGCACTTACATGGTAAATCTTCTCTGGCAAGACTTGGGGTAGTAGTACACTCCACAGCTGCCAGGTTTGATCCTGGTTGGGATGGACACCCGGTTTTGGAGTTTGGTACCTTCTTAAAAGGTAAGAAGTTAGTTATATATGAGGGTTCTCCTATCTGCGCTTTTTCTTTTGAAAAGTTGGGAGCTTCTGTTGAGAGGTCTTACAAAAGCAGTCCTAACAATAGATATGGGGGATCAGATTTGCCGCAGGTTTCAAATTTAATGGGAAAGAGGAAAAATGTCCGTTCTAGGAATAGATGAAGTGCTTCTAAGGGTAAAAAAAGAAAAACTCATTGAAAACCTAGGCAAAAGGGAACTTGAAAATCCAGAAGGTGTAGGAGTTGATTTAAGGTTGGGAGCTGTTTATCAGATTATTGAAGGGGGAGCTTTTATAGAAAGTGGATTAGGTAAGAGAAAGGGAGTAAAAACAGAACTGGTGGCTCAGTATCAGAAGAAAGGCAGACAGAAAGAAATAGTTATCAAACCAGGAGATTATTATTTGGTATCCACAGTTGAAGTTATAAATACACCTAAAGATTTAATGCCGGTAGTTTACCCCAGGACTTCTCTTTTTAGAGCCGGACTCTTGCTCTTAAATTCTAAGACTGACCCTGGTTATAAAGGCACCCTAACAATGGGACTAAAAAACTTATCTGAATTTGATGTTAAATTGCAATTGGGGGCTAGGATTTGTAATATCGTTTTCTTTAAAATTGAAGGTAAAACTACTATCTACAGAGGTCAACATCAAGGTGGTAGAATAAGTCCTCATGAAGAAGAGCAACAAGTTTAAACACCCCGAATATCAATACCTGGATCTTTTAAAGGACATCCTAAAAAATGGGATAGATAAACCAGTATTTAATAATCCAGGAGTATATATTAGATCAGTATTTGGCAGACAAATAAGGTTTGATTTGGAAAAAGGCTTCCCACTCTTAACTACTAAAAAGGTTTTTTTAAGAGGGATAATTCACGAACTTTTATGGTTTTTAAAAGGGGATTCTAATATTAAATATCTGGTAGATCAGGATGTACGCATTTGGAATGAATGGGCATATAAAAAGTTTAAAGTCCAAAGTGAAAAGTTAAAAGTTAAAAAAGTATTAAAGCAAGAAGAATTTATTACAAAAATAAGATCCTTACCCAAGAATGACCCTTTTGTTAAAAAATGGGGAGATTTAGGAAATGTATATGGAGTGCAATGGAGAAAATGGAAAACATCTGATAATAGAGTAATTGACCAGTTGGGTTGGGCTATTAATGAATTAAAAACAACTCCTTTTAGAAAATCTATTGTAGTTTCTGTCTGGAATCCGGAGTTTATTTATGAGATGGCCTCTCCTGGAAAATCCATGGCTTTGCCTCCTTGTCATACCCTTTTTCAATTTAACGTTAATGAAGGCAGATTATCATTACAGCTTTATCAAAGAAGTGCTGATACATTTTTGGGAGTACCTTTTAATATAGCATCCTATGCTTTGTTTACTATGATGATGGCTCAGGTTGTAGGACTTAAGCCTGGAGAGTTTGTTCACACCTTTGGAGATGTGCATATTTATAGCAATCATATGACCCAGGTTAAAGAGCAATTAAAAAGAAAACCTCGCCCTTTTCCTACAATGAAAATAAATTCTAAAGTTAAAAATATTGATGATTTTAAATTGGAAGATTTTACTTTAGAGAACTATGATCCATATCCTCCAATTAAGGGTGAGGTGACAGTTGTAGGGGGTTTTTAATGGCTAAAATCTCAATGATTGCTGCTATTGCCTCAGAAAATAGAGCTTTGGGGAAAAATAATAGACTTATTTATCATATTCCTGAGGATTTAAAGAGGTTTAAAGAGATAACCTTAGGTCATCCAATAATCATGGGCAGAAAAACTTTTGAATCAATTGGCCAGCCCTTACCAAACAGGACAAATATTATTATCACCAGAGATCTTGAGTATTTTGTAGAAGGCGCAGTGATAGTTCATTCACTAGAAGAAGCCCTTCGACAAGCTCAGGGCGATGATGAAATATTCATCATCGGCGGAGGACAGATTTATCAAGAAGCAATCAAGACGGCTGATAAACTCTATTTAACTATTGTTGAAGGTAACCCGCAAGCAGACACCTTTTTCCCGGATTATTCTGATTTTAAAAAGGTTACTTTTGAAGAGGCACATGAATTAGATGGATTAAAGTACAAATTCCTGGGTCTTGAAAGATGAGAAGCTTTAGTGTAGAATACCCTTTATTACACACTCATAGTTTAAGTCTCTGGATACCACTGACTATGAGGAGGTTAAGAGACTAAGATGTATAAATTACCTTCATTACAAGAATTATTAGAAGCAGGTGTTCATTTTGGACATCAGGTCCGCCGTGGTCACCCCAGGATGAAACCATATATTTTTGGGGCCAGGGAAGGTGTGCATATTATTGATTTAACCCAGTCAGAAAAATATCTTAAAGAAGCTTGTGAATATGTTTATGAACTTGGTAAGTCAAATAAAATTTTACTTATGGTTGGCACCAAAAAACAAGCCAGACCAATAATTGAAGAACTGGCAAAAAACCTTCAAACACCATACATGGTAGAAAGGTGGATGGGAGGATTTTTAACCAATTTTGAGGAAATTAAAAAAAGGATAAAACTTCTTAAAGATTTAAAAGAACAAAAGGCCAAAGGAGAACTTTCCAAATACACCAAAAAAGAACAGCTACTACTGGACAGGAAAATGGACAAATTGGAGAAGGATTTTAGCGGTGTGATGGATTTAGCCGGGGCGCCTGAGGCAGTGTTTGTGGTGGATGCAGTTTCAGACAATATTGCAGTGAAAGAAGCAAACAGGTCAGGAATAAAAGTAGTGGCGCTAGCTGATTCAAATTGTGATGTCTCACAAATTGATTATCCAATTCCCGGTAATGATGATGCTATCAAGTCTATTAAAATACTGGTAACTGCTGTGGCGCAGGCTTATGGTGAAGGGAAAAAAGAAGCTGGTAAAGTTGAAGCAAAAAGAGTTGAAAAAGAAGAGAAAGATGAGGTAAAAAGAAAAGCTGATGAAATGAGGGTAAAGGTTAAAGTTGAAGAGAAAGTAGTGTCATGAATATAGAAGATATAAAAAAACTTAGAGAACAAACAGGGGCCGGGATTGCCGACTGCAAGGAGGCCCTGAGCCAGTCGAAGGGCGATTTAGATAAAGCAAAAGAGTGGTTAAAACAAAAAGGTTTTGAAAAAGGAGCTAAAAAAGGAGATAGAGAAGTAAGAGCAGGGATTGTGGATGTTTACTCCCACAATGGAAAGGTAGGGGTTTTAGTAGAACTTCTTTGTGAGACAGATTTTGTAGCAAGGACTGATGATTTTAAAAATCTTGCGCATGAGTTATCTTTGCAGATTGCTTCTATGAATCCCTCCTCTGTTGAGCAGCTACTGGCTCAAGAGTATATTAGGGATGCAACTCTTACAATTGATCAGTTAGTCAAATCAGCTATAGGGAAATTAGGTGAGAATATTCAAGTTGGCAGATTTGAGAGAATTGCCCTTGGAGAGTAGCAATGGATTCATCACTGACTCAACCTAATCAAAATATAGAGGCAGCAATTCATCATTTTAAGGTGGACATTGCAGCTGTGAGGGCCGGACGGGCAAATCCGGGTCTTATTGAAAATATCCCGATAGAAGTTTATGGCACCAAAATGAAGCTGATGGAGGTTGGGAATATTTCTGCCCCACAGCCTTCTCTTTTAACAGTTCAAATCTGGGACGCCTCAGTTTTACAAAATGTTTTAAAGGGAATTCAGGAAGCTAATTTAGGTCTAAACCCCTCAAATGACGGGACTTTAATCCGCCTACCAATACCTCCATTAACTGCCGAAAGAAGGGAAGAATTTATTAAGATACTGCATCAGAAAATGGAAGATGCCAGGGTTGCTATCAGGCAGATCAGGCAAGATGCCAGAAATGAATGGAAAAAACAATCAGAAAACGGACAAATTAGTGAGGATGAATTTTTAAGAAGAGAAAAACTGCTGCAGGAATTAATTGATAAAAAGATTATGGAAGTAGAGGAATTAGGAAAAGCTAAGCAGGGAGAGCTGAGTCAAGTATAACAATTATAATGATTATATCGATTATAATCTTTATCTTTACCCTTTTGGTTTTAGTACTAATCCATGAATTTGGACACTTTTTGACGGCTAAGAGATTTGGAATTAAAGTAGAAGAATTTGGTTTTGGCATTCCTCCCAGAGTTTGGGGTAAAAAAATAGGAGAGACCTTATATTCTATTAACTGGTTACCTTTGGGAGGATTTGTCAAATTATTAGGAGAAGATGAGATTGGCCAACCAAGATCTAAAGCAGACTTTAGGGAAAAACCAGTTTCGCAAAGAATAATAGTGGTAGTTGCCGGGGTGGTAATGAATTTAATTTTAGCCTGGGTGATTTTTTATAGTGTGATAATTTATCAAAACTTTAAAATTATTTACCCGACAATTGACCAGGGGATTTATGTTGGATTTGTGGAGAAAAATTTCCCGGCAGAACAGGCTGGAGTAAAGGCGGGAGAGAGGATTTTAAAAGTAGACAGCAAAGACATTAAAAAGTTTGAGGATGCCAGAAATTTTATTAAAGAAAAAAATGGGCAACCAGTAACTTTAACCTTGTCTGACATTGATGGAAACAACTTACATCAACTAACTATCATCCCAAAATCTACCCAAAAAGATGGTTTTTTAATTGGGGTGGGATTTAGCCCAATTGCTATTAAAGAATACAAATCTCCGACAGAAAAAATATTCTCCGGAATAACTTATTCATATGATTTAACTAAATTAACCTTTTTAGGATTAGGAAAAACAATCCATGACTTATATTCAGGAGATGTCAAAGCTGTGTCCCAATCTGTTTCAGGCCCGGTGGGTCTGGCTACTATAAGCAATGATATCTTAAGCGGAGGCAGGCAGGCTTTACCATTTTATTTGTGGTTTGTGGGAGTAATTTCTTTAACTTTGTCTATTTTTAATGTCTTACCAATTCCTGCTTTGGACGGGGGTAGGTTACTGTTTTTGGTAATTGAGGCAGTTACCAGAAAAAAGGTCAGAGAAAATACTGAAAGGTTAGTACATCAAATTGGCTTTGCTATACTTTTATCTTTGGCTCTCTTAGTAACGTATTCAGATATCTCCAAATTAATTCATAAGTGATATACTTACTTGTGTGATTAAACTGCTCAGTATTATTTGTTTAGTTTTGGCAATTGTGCTTTTTCCTCCGGCTGCTTTAGCTTTGGTTTCTAATAATGCTGTGCCCGGAGATGCCACTTACCCTATTAAAAGTGGAGAAAAAAAATCAGATAAAAATGAGGAAAAGAAAGAATCAAAAAAAGAAGATAAGGACAAGCAAGAGTCTGGAGAATCAGGGAAAAGCAAATCAAATATGATCAATGCAAAAAATTTATAACAAGTCAGCGTGAAATATGAAATATTCAAAACTTTTTCCTAAAACTTTAAAAAATGCTCCATCCGGAGCGCAGTCTTTAAACCATCAACTCTTGGTAAGAGGTGGTTTTATAGATCAACTTATGGCCGGTTCTTACTCACTTCTGCCTTTAGGCTGGAGAGTTTACCTTAAGATTGAAAATATAATCAGGGAGGAACTTAATAAAGTTGATTGTCAGGAGATGTTAATGCCTTTGCTGCACCCTCGTGAAATCTGGGATAAGACTGGCAGATGGTCTGATCCAGCTGTTAAGGAAATAATGTATCAATTTAAGGATATACATGACCGGGAATTTGGGCTTTCTTTTACCCATGAAGAGATTGTGATGTATATTTTAGGAAAGTTTGTTAGATCTTATAAAGACTTGCCGGTTCTTGTTTACCACTTTTCTACAAAATTCAGAAATGAACTGCGGGCTAAATCAGGGATTTTAAGAGGTAGAGAATTTATTATGAAGGATCTGTATAGTGCTCATACTTCAGAAGAGGATATGTGGAAATGGTATGAGGTTATAAAAGATGCTTATTTAAAAATTTTCAAAAGAGTGGGCTTAGATGTAAAAGTTGTTGAGGCAGCAGGAGGTGTTTTTACAAAGGGTCATACACATGAGTTTCAAGCATTCACTAAGAACGGTGAAGATACTATTTATTTTTGCGAAAAATGCGATTTTATCCAAAACAAAGAAATATTTGAAGGAAAGACGGGAGATAAGTGTCCCAGGTGTGGAGGAGAAATAAAAGTCTCATCTTCTATTGAAGTGGGTAATATCTTTCCCTTAGGAACTAAATATTCCAATGCTTTGGGTGTTTCATACCAAGATGAAAAGGGCGAAAAGCAAGAGGTATGGTTTGCAAGTTATGGAGTAGGCATGACAAGGTTAATAGGAACTTTAGTTGAGATATTTCATGATGATAAAGGCATTATTTGGCCAAATAGTGTGGCACCATATATGGTTCATCTAATTGGATTGGATCTGCAGGACGCAAAAGTTGTGGCTGAAGCTGAAAAAGTCTATAAATTGCTTCAAGCAGAGGGAATTGAGGTCTTATTTGATGACAGGATAGGAGTTTCTGCAGGAGCTAAATTTGCTGATGCAGATTTGATTGGGATACCTTATAGAGTAGTTATTTCCAAAAAAACAGGAGATAAATTAGAAGTCAAAAAAAGGTCAGACAAAGAAACTGAATTTAAAACTCTAGATCAATTGATCGAGATATTAACTTCAAGGTAAACATGCAGACTGGTTTGCATTAATATTTACTCTTATAATTGATTTTAAAGCTGATTTCTGTTAAATTACCAAAAGATGATTACTAAAAATATTCAGAAATTACCTAAATCTATTGTTGAAGTGAGTGTCACAGTGCCATGGGCAGATATGGCTCAAAATTGGGACCAGACTTTGCAAAAAATGGCTCAGGAGGTAGAGATTGCCGGTTTTAGAAAAGGCGCAGCCCCAATTAATATGGTTGAGCAGCAATTGGGCCAAAGATTACAGGATGAGGTTTTAAAAACGGCCATGCCTAATTTTTTAATTGAAGCGCTTAAAGATACAGATATAGTCCCCATAGATTACCCACAATATCAACTGATCTCTTTTGTCAAAGGAAATGGTTTGCAATTTAAAGCAACTGTGACCAACAGGCCTACTGTAATTGTGGGTACTTATAAAACTATTAAAGCTATAAGGCCTCAAATAAAACCAGTTATGGATGAGGAAGTACAAAAGGCAGTTGATGATCTTTTCAAAAGATGGAAAAGCAGAAATCCAGTAGCTCAATCTAAAACCTCAACTACTCAGTCTACAACAGGGCAAGCTGGGTCAATTAATTTTCAAGAAGGACAACAACAGATTACTGATACACCGAACGATGAATTTGCCAAGGCTATGGGAGCAACCTCTTTAACTGATCTAAAAGATAAAATCAGGAAAGATTTGGAAGCAAATGTTAACTATAACAATGAGCTAGATTATGAAGAAGGTATTTTGCAGGAAGTAGAAAAAATCACCACTGTTGAATTACCTGATATCCTAATCCAGGATGAGTTAAACAGAATGCTGGTTTCTTTGCAAAGAAGGGTGGCTGATATGGGGTTACTTTTGGAAGATTACTTAAAGGGACAAGGTAAAACTTTGGAGCAAATTAAAAATGAATGGAAACCTCAGGCAGAAAAAAATGTCAGGATGGAATTAGGACTTGCAGAAATTGCCAGACAGGAGAATGTCACAATCTCTGATACTGAATTACAAGCTGAGGTTGATAAAATTCAGGACCAGAGAGTTAAAAAACAATTTGAAGCGCAAGAACCAAGATTACATTTAAGACATGCATTGAGACAAACCAGAACCCTGGATTTACTCAAAAAGATGGTTGGTGGTTAGTTATATGGACTGTATTTTCTGTAAAATTATCAGAAAAGAAATACCCGCTAGCTTCGTGTTTGAATCAGATTCTGTAGTAGCTTTTCCAGATATCAGTCCTTCCGCAGATATCCATATATTAATTGTTCCAAAAAAGCATATCGGTGGGGCACAAGATTTAACTACTCAAGACGGAGGACTTCTAATTAAGGTTTACCAAGTAGCCAACCAGTTGGTTTCAGAGTATAATTTATCTGGTAAACAATACCGGATCGTGGTAAATGGCGGAAAAGCACAGCACGTGCCTCATTTACACTTCCATTTACTCGGCGGTAATTTAAAGAAGATGGTTTAAAATTAACACAAAGGAGGTGTTTTTATTTGAGTATTGTAGTTAAAGCAAATCCGGGTGATAGTACGGATTCAGTAATTAGAAAATTTCAAAAAAGAGTGGTGGCTGAGGGATTAGTTCAGGAAATCAGAGACAGATCAGTTTATAAAAAGCCTTCACAGCGCCGTCAGGAGTATTTGGCAGAAAAAAAACGCAAGATTATGAGGGCTAGAAGATATGGTGGCTAAAATACAAGAAGATTTAAAGCAAGCTCAACTCGCTCGCGATGAAGTTAAAGTTTCAACTTTGAGATTACTTCTATCTGAAGTCAAAAATGGAGAGATCTCCAAAGGCAGCCAAGTTTCAGAAGATGAGGTGATATCCATAGTTCGATGTGAGGTTAAGAGAAGGAAAGAAGCAGCTGCAGGTTTTAGATCTGGTGGAAGAGAGCAGTCAGCCCAAAAAGAAGAAGTAGAGCAAAAAGTTTTGGAAGGCTATTTACCAGCACAATTACAAGTTGAGGAATTGACTAACATTGTGGAAGAGACTATAAAAGATATAGGGGCTACTTCAATGGCAGATATGGGTAAGGTAATTGGGGCAGTAATGGGTAAAGTGGTCGGGAGAGCAGATGGTGGGATGGTAAGTACTTTAGTGAAGGAGCAACTCTCTAAATTTTTTACTTTTTACTTATGATAAATATTATTGTTTCATCTGATCCAAGATATGATGTGAACAAGACTGCAATCAGGTCTACAGTAGTTTCGGTTTTACAGAGATATAAAATTGGCGGGAAAGTAGAGATTGGCATCAATATTATTGGCGACCGGAAAATGCATGAGCTAAATAGAAAATACCGGGGCATTGATTCAACCACGGATATTTTGTCTTTTGCTTTGGAAGACCATAATCTTGGCAGTCTGCAGCATATCCCAAGGATCGGATTTGTGGCATCTCCTGATAAGTGGCTCCGACTGGGGGATATAGTTATTTCTTATCCGGAGGCACTGGAAGATGCTTCTATGGACGGAATTGCTGTAGATGAAGAAATAAAAACACTGGTTGAGCATGGTGTAGATCATTTACTGGGAATTCACCACTAATGGCTGTTTTCTATTTAAAATACCGTCCCCAGAGTTTGGATGATTTGCTAGGCCAGCCAGTAGTAAAGAAAATTATCTCCTCTGCCTTTTCCGAAAACTGTCTCTCTCATGCCTATCTTTTTGCAGGACCAAGAGGAACAGGCAAAACATCAACAGCCAGGATATTGGCTAAAATGGTTAATTGTTCGGAGAAAAATGCCCCCTGCAACAAATGTTCTACCTGTGTATCAATTACTGATGGATCTAATCTGGACCTTATTGAAATAGATGCAGCTTCAAACAGAGGGATAGAGGATATAAGATCTCTGAGAGAAAAGATCAAACTTTCTCCCAGTAGCGCAAGAAAGAAGGTTTATATTATTGATGAGGTCCATATGTTAACTCCGGAGGCTTTTAATGCTCTTTTAAAAACTTTAGAAGAACCTCCTTCTCATGCCTTATTTATATTAGCTACAACTGACGCGCAAAAATTACCACAAACAATTCTTTCCAGAGTGCAGAGGTTAGATTTTAAGCTGGCTTCGGCAGAAGAGCTTTCACAAGCTTTACAAAAGATTGTTGTCTCAGAAAAAATTGATATTGATGAAGAAGCTTTACAAGTATTGGTTAAAAAAGCTGAAGGCTCCTTTAGGGATGGAGTTAAATATTTAGACCAGTTAAGTGTTTTTGGGAAGAAGATCACTCTAGAGCTTTTGCAGCAATCTTTAAAATCTGCTAATTTTGAAGTTACCTTAGATTTAATAAAATATTTGTCCCAAAAAGATACTACATCTGCCCTATCTTTGATATTAAAACAAAACACAGATGGAGTTGACACTAGGGAATTAATTTTATCTTTAATGGATAGTTTAAGGAAGCTAGTATTTATTAAAAATGGATTAGAGCAAGGACTCTTGGATTTAAATAAATTGGCTAAAAGTTTTAGTAACCAAGATTTAGTGAAAATTTTGGATACTTTGCAGAATGCTTTGGAAAAATTGAAATTTACTTCAATCCCGTCATTGCCACTGGAGCTGGCAGTGGTGGAGATATGCGGGGAAGTAACAGAAAAGACGATAGAAGATAGAAAATTGAAGATGGAAGTAGAAATCCATCCTCCATCATCTAATGATGATATCCAAAAGCTTAAAGAAAAGTGGACTTTTGTTTTGGAAACAATCAGGCCTTTTAATTTTTCTTTAGAAGCTTTGCTCCGTTCAATTAATGTTAAAGAATGCAGTGACACTACTATTATTATGGAAGTTCCCTATTCTTTTCATCAAAGAATTTTAGAAGCTCCTAAGAATAGAGATTTATTGGAGTCAATATTATCTGATATTTTAGGTAGAGCTATTCATATCTCAACTGTGTTAGGAAAGAGAACTCCCAGACAAGAAGATATTGCCAATATAGAAGTAGCAGCAGATGATGAAATAATCAGAGCAGCAGCAGAAATCTTTAACTCCGACACGATTAATTAGGAACTTGTGAAACTAATTAGTTCTTCCCAGTAAAATTTGCATTTAAGCTTGAATTATTGTTAGGCTTAAAGTAATGCCCAATCCTGCTGAAATATTTGTCTTAAGAAAAGAGAACACTGCTTTAAAAACAGCTAACACTAAGCTAAATTTATCTTTTGTCTCTCAAAAGCAACGGGCAGACCATTTTGAAAAGGAGTACAAAAAACTCAATGAGGAGTACAAACAGTTAAAAGAAGAGCTGGAAAAGATTAAAAGACAAAGGGATAAATTTAAGGGGATGATTTTTAAACCAAATATTCAAAAAAGTCCCTACCCTGCTAAAGATTCACCTAAAAAGAAAATGTTAGGCGGCCAATTGGGTCATGAAGGAGCAGGCAGAAAACTGCCAGAGAAAGTAGATTGGGTAAAAAGGGTCTTTTTACATCACTGCCCAAACTGCGGAAGGGAGTTGAAAAGAACTGATTCAGTTGATACCCATACAGTAGAAGATATCCCTGCTTTAGAAAAGATACAAGTTGAGGTAGTTGAGTATCAAATGGAAAGGCAATGGTGTGGTAACTGTAGCAAGGAGGCAACAGCTGCTCCGGCTTGGATAATACCCCACTCCAGGTTAGGGATTAATTTAATCATCCAGATACTGATATGGAAATATGTCTGCAGGATGAGTTTTGAGATCATAGTTGAGACTCTTTTCCAAACCTATGGAGCAGAAGTTACAACAGGAGGTTTAATTACTGTCCTTAAAAGAACCAAAAAGTGGTTAGGTCCAGAGTACGGAACATTACTTTCAATTATCAGAGGCTCACCAGTAAAACATGCAGATGAGACCTCCTGGAGGATTAAAGGACTAAATGGCTGGTTATGGGCATTTTTAACTAAAGATACCGTCTACTACACCATAGAACACTCAAGAGGAAAAGGGGTGGCAGAAAAAGTACTTTCAGATTCAAGTGAGTCAGATGTACTGGTCAGGGATGATTATGCCGGGTACAAAAACCTCAAGATGAACCACCAATCCTGCTGGAGACATCTGCTGGGTGAGTCAAAGGAAGCCTCAGAACAAACCCAGGCATCAAAAGAAGTTAAAGCCCTGCACAGACTGTTAAAACAAACATATACCCTGTTGGCAAACATTACCAGGCAACCGTTTGACCAAACTAAAAGGCAGCAATATTTTAAAGAGTATGGAAGTAAACTACAGGAAATCACAAATGCCAGCTACACCTTTGAGGATACTAAAAAGATCCAGGTAAGGATGAAAAATCAGGGCAATAATTTAATTACAGCAATACTGTTTGAAGGGGTTGAGCTAACTAATAATTTAGCAGAAAGAGGGATCAGGAAAGCAGTTGTGGTAAGGAAAATCTCAGGAGGATCAAGATCAGATCTGGGAGCTGAAACCTTTGCCGTTAACATGTCAGTAATCCAAACTATCAGGATGAGAAACCAGCCAATTATTCCAACCCTTCACAACCTTCTTTTAAAAAGTGCTCTGGGAAACACTAACTAATTTCTTAAAACTTGAGGTATTAATTAAACTTTAAATGGGTAAAATTACTTGGCCAAAGGGGCCGGAAACTTCACCGTTTTCAAAAACTACCTGTTCTCTTAAAGTCACTTTTTTTACTTTTCCTTTAACTTCCATCCCTTCAAATGGGGTCCAGCCGCATTTTGTAAATAATTGTTTATGGTTTATGGTATATAGTTCATCAAGGTCCACCTCAACTTCTGAGTCTTGATCAGGGATATTAAAAACTTTTCTGGGATTTGTGGAAGTAAGTGCTATTACTTTTTCCAAGCTTAATTTCCCTTCACTGACAGCATTTAAAAGCAAGGGCAAACTGATCTCAAGCCCTGGTACACCATTTACTATTTTTCCTGGAGTTGCCTTCTCAGCTTTGGTATGGGGGGCATGATCTGAGGCAATCATATCTATATAATCCAAATTATCCCACAAAGCCTCTTGGTCTTCCTTTGAGGACAAAGGTGGCCTCATCATGCCATATGGACCCAGTCTTTTAACATCATGATCAGTTAGAAATAAATGGTGACAAGACACTTCACAGCTTATGTTTATTCCTTCTTGTTTGGCTTGTTTGATATCTTCAATCTCTTGCTTTAAAGAAATATGGCAGACATGCAATTTTTTATGATATTTTTTAGCCAGGTTAATTGCCTTTTTTAAAGTCTCACCCTCTGCATGGACCATGATTACTTTTCCCTTAGGCCATTTTGAGAAAACATCTTTTAAAGCTTTTTCATCCTCCATTAACAAATCCCCTGTTGTATGATTCATATAAACTTTTAATCCAAAAACCTGATCTTTAACTTGATCAAAATATTGGTAGCTAGTTGGAGTTGCTCCAAAATGAAAACCTAAATCAGAGTAAATTCTGCCTGTTGCTAAGTTTATTTTTTGTTCCAAAGCCTCCTTACTTACTGTGGGAATCGGGTTATTTGGCATATCTAAAATAGTAGTATATCCCCCTGCTATGGCAGCTTTAGTGCCTGTGGCAAAATCCTCTTTTTGGATGGCCCCTGGTTCCCTTAAATGGGTATGCACATCAATAAGCCCAGGTAATCTAACAATCTTTGACATATGTTAGAATATTACCATGGCCGCAAGTAAGAAAACATCCTTTCACAGAGAACTTTTGTCTCAAATGGTCACTTTATCAACCTCAGCTTTTGGTTTGGCAGCAGCTTTGGCCTGGAATGAGACTATCCAGCAAACTGTCAAAGATTTTATAGAACCATCTTTGCCCGGATCAGGAATTTTATCCAGATTTATTTATGCTATTTTAGTCACAATGTTGGGTGTATTGGTTACTTTTCAGCTCTCCTGTCTAGCCTCCAGATGGGGCATTAAGAAGTGATTTTCATTAACTTAGAGGAAAAACTCCCTTTTTAATATACTCTTTGATCAAGGATTGATAAGGAATATTAATTTCATTGGCCTTTTCCTTCACTCGGTTCAGTAAATACTCCGGAATTCTAATGGAGATAGACCTGGTAGTAGGTTTTAGGTTTGGAAAACTGACCTCCTCTAAATCAGAAGGTTCGTAATATTCGGAGAGATCTAATTTCCACCAGAATTCCCTTTCCTCATCCTCATTTTTAAATCTTGGTAGAACTAACTTTTTCTTCATATAAGTATGCCTCCTTTCTATTGATATCTCTTGCAGAAATTACTCTGACCTTGCTACTCCTCATGGTGAAAGCTACAAGCAACAATCTTCCTTTTTTAGTTTTGCCTAATATCCTAAGTCTTTCTTCACCTCCGGAATGCAGTCTATCTTTAAAAATAAACCTATGTTCATCTAAGAAAACTTCTTCCGCTTCTTGATCTTCAACATTATGTTTCAAATTCTTCCCGATATTACCCTGATCCCATTCAAACTCAAAAGCTTTCTTAACTGTTTTCATTCAGTGTATATACTGTATTACACAGAACAAATTTTGTCAAGATATGCTATATTCAGGTTAGTGACTCACAAAAAATGAAGTTAGTCCAGATATACAAATTGGTTACAACACAGTTAAATTACATATCTATAGAGTAACTTAAACTTCTTTGATTTTCCCATCTTCCACCCACAGAATCCTGGATGAATCTAAGAAACTTTGAGGGATATTTTCCAGCTCTACTGTGGCAATAATAGTTTGCTGCTTTGAAACTGTCTCTACTACATAAGCCCTATGGTTGGCATCTAATTCTGAGAAAACATCATCCAGCAAAAGGATTGGTCTTTTACCCAAAATCTTGGCCATATGCTCCAGTTGGGCTAGTTTAAAAGCTAAAGTAGCAGTTCTCTGTTCTCCCCGAGAACCAAAGTGGGCCATATCTTTTTGTTCTAAGAGAATTTTGTAATCATCTCTGTGCGGGCCAATCAAAGTGGCAGCTGCTGCCACTTCCCTGCCATTTGTTTGCTGCAGCCTTTCTTCTGATATCTCACTCTGATTATGTTTAAATTTAAATTTTCCCAGTGGTGTTTCCAAAAGATTAATAAAATTAAAAAACTCTTCTCTTTTTTGGGATATTTTTAAACCGTTTTTGATTAACTCATCTGTCCAGTATGTCAGCTCATCCAATCTGCCATGCCCTTCCCTGATTTTTTTTAGTACCTTATTTCTGGCAGTTAAAAACTGTTCATAGGATGTTAGAGCTTTTTTATAGTTTACATCTATTTGAGCAAGAGCTAAATCCAAATGCCACCTTCTCAGAGAGGGTGGACCTGTCACCAGATTAATATCTGAAGGGTAAAAAATGACTGCCGGTAAGTTGCCTATAAAATCAATTGTTCTTTTGGGAATGCCATTTACCAAAACTTTTTTCCTGAAAGTAACTTGCTCAGTTGGGCGGTTGATTAAAACCAACAGCTCTGTCTCAGGCTCACTTAAAAATCCCTCTACCCTGGTAAATTCTGCCTGATTATCTATTAATTCATCTTCTGATTCAACTCTTAAAGATTTGCTGATGGAAAGCAAATAAACAGCTTCCAAAATATTGGATTTTCCTGCAGCATTGTTACCAACTAAAATAGCTGGTCTTTGGTTAAAGTCTAATTGAAGGGCAGAATAGTTTCGAAAGTTAGTTAAATTAATTTGCTTAAGAAACATCCTCTATTCTTTCCAGTGTCCTAATCCTAGCATCTTAAGCAATCTTTCCAGAGCGGGCTAAGGAGACTTTTTTGCTTCTTTCCAGGAAAGCTTTTTGAGCTTTTTCAACATTTTCTTCTTTTCCTGCCCAGGTGGTTAAAGCTTCATCTTGTAAGGCTCTGCCATAGGAGTAAGAAAGCTGCCATGGACTTCCTGTAATAAGATTTATTTCATATAAATTTTGTGTTGCCTCATCAGGTGATTGGCCACCAGACAAAAACACAATTCCCGGCATTTGGGATGGGACAACTTTCTTAAATGTTTCAACAGTGGCTTGGGCAATTTGCTTTGAGCTGGCCTGGGTTGGGCATAATTTGGCCGAAATTACCATATTTGGTTTTAAAATCATGCCTTCTAAAATAATTTTATGGGCAGCTAATCTTTCAAAAACAGCTGTTAAAGTTTTCTTGGTAACATCCTGGCAAACTTCCAAAGTATTATCCCCGTCCATTAATACCTCAGGCTCCACAATTGGCACAATATCAGCTTCCTGACACAAAGCAGCATACCTAGCCAAGGCTTCTGCATTAGCCCAAATACAAGTATCTGCAGGTATTCCCTGTCCTATTGTTATAACAGCCCTACACTTAGCAAACTTGGCACCTAAAGCTTTGTATTCTTCCAGTCTTCCTCTTAAACCATCTAAGCCTTCTGTAATTTTTTCATTAGGAAAATTAGGCAAATCAACTGCCCCTTTATCAACTTTAATACCCGGAATAATCCCTTTGCTTTCCAAAAATTGCGGGACAGGAGTTTCTTCTATGCTTTGCCTGATTGTTTCATCGTATAAAATTACTCCTGAGATATATTGTTCAATCCCAAGAGTGGTAAATAACATTCTTCTATAACTTAAATTTGTCTCAGGGGTGGAAGTTAAACCAATTTTGTCAAATCTTTTTTGGATAGTTTTGGATGATTCATCAGCAGCCAGAACTCCTTTTGCTGGAGCAACCATATCTTTCGCTGTTTGTTTAATGATGGACATGCCTTTCTATATTTACACCGGATTGATCAACTGTCAAGGTAGAGAGTGAGGATAAACCAAACCATTTGTTTTCTTGGGTAATTGCTGTGATTGAAACTAAACAATCCTGCTTTTTACCAGAAACTACTTCATCAACTGACCAGGCTTTATTATACTTTTTAGCAACTTTAGGTTCTGGAGACCAACCTTTTGTCTCACAAGCAGCATCTAAGGCTTTAGCAGCCACAACAGCCATGACCCCTTCCTCAAATCCACCTATACCCATTAAAAGATGGATACCCTTTTTGTGATTACTCAAAGAGTCCACTGGACTCTTCTCCGGATCCAAACAAGCTAAAATTGAAGGCATAAAATCACCTGCTTTAATTAAAATTAAATTAACTCCAAATTTTTGACAGGCATTTATTAAATGAGCATTTCTATCTCTATCCATCACCACTACATTAATTTCCGATGGCTTTACTTTAAAAGTACCAACCACTTCTGCTAAATTCTCTTCAACAGGATGCCGTATGGAAATCCTGCCTTTAAGTTGAGGGGGGCCAAATAATTTATCCATATAATCAATATCCAAAGGTGTGGCCATCAAACCTTTGTGTGATGAGACAGCCATCACTGACACAGCTCCTGGAGTATTTAATTTGGCAGCTTTTGAGCCCTCTACCACATCATTAACCATATCTAATTTAGGCTCACCTTTACCAAAAGTCCCCATTAAAGTAGGTAAAGCCTCACCGTATTGGTGCATATGCTTTCTACCTTCACTTCCTACTATTTCTAAAACAAAAGGAATATCAGTTAATGCAGTTGCCATAGCATCAACACCAGTCTGGTCTATTAATTTTTCCCTTTTTTTAGATTCTTCTTCCTCCAGTAAATCCTGGGGTGTAAAACCTTGTTCCTTAATTAGCCTGGATACTGAAATAGCAGTCAGCTCTGTAGCTCTTGTTATATATTTCTTAACCTGATCCATGATTTAGGGTGAAATAACCTTAATATCTTTCATTGGAAAATCGGCTTTATTGTGTGTCACCAGGGTCAGCTTATTCAGTTTAGCCTGAGCAGCCAGAAAATAATCGAGCAGTTGCCCTCTTTTTGTTTTGAGAAATTTCTTTCTATATTCTGCAGCAATTTTGGCAATTTCCAAATCTATTGGTAAAATAGGGAAAGTATTAATCAGTTTGTCAATTTCTTCCTCTGCTTCAATTGTAGCTTTTGATAGATATTCACCTATACAAATCACAGAAAGATAAAGTTGGTTTTTAAGAATAATTTTTTGTAGGAAGCTGTAATCGGGCTCTTTTTGGTCTATAGCTAGAACTAAGATATTTGTATCAACTAGGTACATCTAAAGGATTTTCCTGTCCTTACGTATCTCTTTTTGCCACTTTAAAATATCAATTCCTTCCCAGCCACTTTTTTTAACACCTTTGCCTAATTCTTCTGCCAGTTTTTTTAACTCAGCTTTTCTTCTTTTGTCCATTCTGACTCTTTCATGGGCAGCTTTACGAAGATATTCGGCCAAACTTTCACCAGTTTGACGACGTTGTCTATCTATATCTTGTCTTAAATCCTCTGGTAAATATATTTGCGTTCTAACATTTTGCATACATCATGATTATACATCATTTATCAACTAAGTCAACATAACCTACCTGATCCATAAAGTGAAATTACACTACCCCTACTGTCAAATTCTTTTTTATTAATTTTAATATTTCTTTTTTAAATCTTTCTTTGGAAAAGTTTTGGGCATTTTTTCTTAAAGTTTCCGGGTCAAAATCACTAGGGTTGAATTTTTGCAAGGCTTCAACCAGGGCTTCGGCTGTAACCTGGCCAGATCCTCCATAAAGTAAACCTGTTTTCCCATCTATAACTGTTTCCAAAAAGCCCCCGGAGGAAGGGGCAATAACTGGAGTTCCACAAGCTTGGGCCTCAATTGAGGTAATCCCAAAATCCTCATCTTCTGAAGCAACAATCAAGGCTTTAGCATTTTGTAGAAGTTTAACTCTTTCCTCATCTGATACCCATCCTAAAAATTCTATATTTTTTCCTGCTTTACGCTTTAAATTACCAATTTCCGGCCCAGTTCCAGCCACTTTCAATACAATTCCCAGTTTTGTTGCTGCTTCCACAATCACCTCTGTCCCCTTCCCTCTGACTAGTCTGTTTAAAACCAAAAAATGATCTTCCTTTTTCTTTTGTAATTTAAGTTCTGATAAATTAACTGGTGGATAAATCACAACTGAATCCCTTCTATAGAACTTTTTAATTCTTTGTTGAATATTTTTAGAATTGGCGATTAAAATATCCGGCCTTTGAGAAACTTCAAAATCATAAATCCGCAAAACGTGATTGGCTATTTCCCCCACAACTTTGGTTAAGGGATTTTTTTTGTAATTAAAAGAGGTCACATAACCATATAAAAACCTGGGTGGGGTATGAATATAACTGATATGTAAGGTTTCAGGTTTAGTGATAACAGCTTTTGCCAAATATACAGCAGAGGAAGAAGAAATAACTAAGTCATACTCTGATAAATCAAAGCTTTCAAACATCATTGGGGCAAATATTCTAAAGGGTGATAAAAGCTGGTTGGCAAAAGGGAATTTTTGAAACCAGGACGGCCTGATATCCCAACTGGTAAACCTTTTTCCATTCTTCCCCATTGCATCAAGATTTACATAAGCTGTATATACAGGAGCATCTGGAAAAATCTCATGAAGGACTTCCAATACCCTTTCTGCTCCACCATATTCTTTCAAATAATCATGCGCTAAGGCTACTTTTAAATTTTTCATAAATTTACCCTGAGCGTAGTCGAAGAGCTACCATCATATTGACTTTGCTACTTCAATAAGCTGCTCAAAGCTTAGTTTAGTAGGTTTGGAATCAGGGGCAGAGGAGGAACCGCAAATTACCATGTGATGGGATTGGTGTAAAAACCAGGAAGCCTGGGGGTCTAACTGTTTTACTTTTTGATAGATTGCTTCTAAATCCTGATCATTTGAGAAAAATTGAACACTTTTATGTTTGGGGTCTACCATTAAAAACAAATCTCCCCCCATTTCTCTGCAAAATTCTCTATCAATAGTCTCAGAAATAGTAGCAATTGATTTACCAAAGGTTGTTTGAAATTCTACCCTCTTGCGCCAATCCAATATACTTTGTTCTTTTCTTTTCAAGACTTCTAGAATACGGTTTAATATTTCAATTCCTAACACACTAGATTTCAGAGAATTTTCAATTGAGTTGTCTTTTGTTCTGATAAAAGCCTGCACACTAAATGCTCCGAATTCGTTATCAGGAGCTTTACCAGTATCAATCAGCCTATTCCAATTAACCAGTCTTTCCAAAGCTTTTTCAGTCGCTCCTTGAGGTATGAACCCCTCTTTTTTTAAATATTCATAAAC
>Ga0209541_10005032_pt1 | contig 23193 bp, 29 predicted proteins | sample RifCSPlowO2_01_FD_184027 | JGI IMG/M metagenome (GOLD analysis project Ga0209541, IMG submission 184027) | Groundwater microbial communities from Rifle, Colorado - Rifle CSP2_plank lowO2_0.1 (SPAdes) (version 2) | ecosystem: Environmental > Aquatic > Deep subsurface > Groundwater | place...
AGTAAATTTTTTATAAAATTTCCTAAAGAAAAATTATTTTTTGAGGAGCTTAAAGTTTGGGAATTAACAATTTAATATTATTTTACAAAGATAATATTTGTTGAATCTAAATCAATAATTTTTTCCTCAATCCCTTGCGCAGTTTGATATTTAATATAAAAATTATCTTCAAAATGTTTGTATAGTTGTCCAGAATACGCGAATTTATCAAAAATCACCAAAACTCTCTTATTTAATTCTTTTTCCAATTTTTCAATTTTTCCTTTATTATCTGGAGGTAGAACAACAATGCTATAAATATCAAGAGGAGGTATTTCAGCCATATTAATTTTTATCAATCAAATTATTTAATATTTGTGGTTATTTAGAATCTGTATAAAAATTAAATTATATTTATTCTTCTTGAGAAACCCATTTGTCTAATTCAGAAATATAAACTTTTATTTTATCGCCTTTGTTATATTTTCCGTCGTTATTTAGATCTTCCCAAATTTTTACAGGATTTTCGTTTTTTCCTTCATAAGTATAATAAATTTTTACTCTCTTTTTTTTATCTTCTCCCGGATTATAATCCTCTATCTTTCCAAGTTCAGTTACTCTTCCCAATGAATCATAGTTATATTCGCTGATTATTCGATAATCAAGAAGCTTATCGATTTGTTTTCTATTTAAAAGATTCTTTGGTTCTTTTGGATCAGAAGTTTTTCCGATATTTTTTTCTTTAAAGCTGTATTTTGTCTCAACTTCAAATATAGTCTTCCCATTTTTTTCTTGTGAATTTCTTTCAAGAACATATTCTTTTTTTTCTAAAATTGCGCCGTCTTTTTTAGTTTTTTCTTCAACAATAGAATAAGTTTTATTTAAAAAAATAGTGTCGTTTTGAGCGTTTGCAGAATAATTAATTCCAAATGCAAGTCCCGCTGCGATTAAATAATTTTTTAACGTTCTCATTTCTTTTTTAATCTCTATAGGTATTTAAACTTTTCTATGTGTCGTAATTATAAAATTATTACATATTTAGAAAATTATTTATTTCATTTTCTTTAGATTCCAACACAATCATTTTTAAAAACTCCTGAAGAATTTTATTTTTATGGTGAAATTTGCGCACTTGAGATTTAAAAAATCGATTAAGTCGGAAGAACTTTACAGGAGTTTGCCGTGGTAAAGTTCGCCCATATCGCTGATGTGCATTTGGGAGGTTGGAAGCACGAGCCAATGCAAAATTTGAATTTTGAATCTTTTAAAAAAGCGATTGATATATGCCTTGCTTCTAAGGTGGAATTCATCCTTTTTGCTGGCGATTTATTTGACAGCGCATATCCTCCGATTGAAACTTTAAAAGAAACTTTTGCGCAATTTAAAAGATTGAAAGAAGCAGAAATTCCGTGTTTTATAATTGCGGGTTCACATGATTATAGTGTCTCAGGAAAAACTTTTTTAGATGTCTTGGAAAAAGCCGGCTTTTGTAAAAATGTTTTTAATGCAGAAGAAAGAGGAGACAAAATATTTCTTAATCCTCATGTTCATAAAAATTTGGCAATTTACGGCTATCCTGGGAAAAAATCCGGTCTAGAAATTCCGGAACTGCGCCGTATAAAATTAAATGACGCTCCCGGCATGTTTAAAATTTTTATGCTTCATACAACTCTTGATAGTGTCTCTGGAAATTTGCCCATAGAATCTCTTGAATCTGAAAAACTCCCATATGCAGATTATTATGCTCTTGGACATATTCATGTTTTATTTAATAAAAATAGAATTGTTTATCCTGGTCCGTTATTTCCAAATAATTTTAAAGAACTTGAAGATTTGAAACACGGAAGTTTTGTACTTGTTGATACCGACTCAGCAGAACAAGTTAAATTTATCAAACTTCCAATAAAAGAAATAGAATGTCTTGAATTAGAATTTGATGACGGTTTAGCAGCAACAGAGAAAATACTCGGAGAATTATCAAAAAGAGATTTGCAGAATAAGATTATTTTATTAAGAATCGGCGGGGAATTAAAACGCGGAAAACCATCAGATATTAAATTTTTTCAAATTGAAGAATATGCGAAAGAGCATGGGGCATATTTCTTATTAAAAAATATTCATGATTTGAGGATAAAAGAAGTGGATATAAATATTGAAATAAAAGAAGAAGGAGATATTGAACAAGAAACAATTAAGATTTATTTAGATAAGAATAAATCAGATTTCAATTCTTTTGCTCCCGAATTAATGAACGCCCTTTCTATAGAAAAACAAGAAGATGAAAAAATAGAAACTTTCCAGAGCAGATTATTGTCAGAAGCAAGGAGGATTTTGAATTTTTAAATGATATTAAAAGAAATTTCATTAAAGAATATACGGAGCTACGAAAATCAGAGAATAGAATTTAAAGAAGGATCTATTTTATTATCTGGAGACATCGGTTCAGGAAAAACATCAATCCTTTTGGCAATTGAATTTGCATTATTCGGTTTGCAACCAGGTCAGAGAGGTTCTGCTCTTTTGCGCAATGGCGAAAAAGAAGGTGGAGTTTCAATTAAATTTGAAGTTAGCGGGAAAAATGTTTTAATTGAGAGAACTCTAAAAAAAGGAAAAGCAATCTCTCAGGATTATTCATCAATAACTATTGACGGCGAGAAACAGGAAATATCTGTGACGGAATTAAAAAGCAGAGTTCTTGATTTATTAAACTATCCAAAAGAATTTTCAAAAAAACAAAACCTTTTGTATAAATTCACAGTGTATACTCCGCAGGAAGAAATGAAAGAAATTATTTTGCAGGATTCTGAAACAAGAATAAATGCTCTAAGACATATTTTTGGAATTGACAAATATAAAAGAATAATTGAGAACGCTTCAATTCTTTCTTTAAAAATTAGGGAAGAAAAAAGAATTAAGGAAGCTATGACTTCCACGCTTGAACAAGACAAATTAAATCTTTCATCAAAGAAAAATGAACTTAGCTTTAAATTTAAAGATTTTTCTGTCGTTGAAGGCGAGTTTATTATAAAAAGAGATATAACAAAAAAAGTTCAGGAACAGCTCCAAGAAGTTTTAAAGAAGATAGATGAAAAATCAAAATTTCAGCAGGAAATAGAAAAAACAAAAATTATGACTTCAACAAAAAATTCACTTATCTTAGAAAATAAAAAAGTCATTGAACAATTAAAATTTCAAGTTTCTGAAGTCATACATTCTAATAAAGATATTGATATTTTAAAAGTAGAACAAATAATCAAAGAAATAGACTTGCTTAAAAAAGAAAAAAAAGAATTGGAAAATAAAGTTTTGGATATAAGAACAAAAATTAATTCATTAAAAATTAAAAATCAGGAAGGTGAAGAAATAAAAGAAAAATTAAAACATATTGAAGTTTGCCCTACTTGTTTACAGGATGTTAATACAACTTATAAAAACAATGTATTAAATAAAATAAATTCAGAAACCCTTAAAAATCTTAAAAAAATTGATCAATTTATCCTGCAGGAATCAAAAATTTTAAATGAAACAGCCGAATTTGAGAAAAATATTTCCTTAAATGAAAAACAAATTCATGAAATTAATATTCTGAAGATAAAAATGCAAGGAGTTGAAGAAAAACAAAATAGAATTCAGGAAATTGAAAAATCAAATATTCTTTTAAACAAAGATTTAGAAATTTTAGATAAACAATTGAGTCTCTTAAAAACTTCTATCCTTGAATTAAATAAATTTGATAATTTATACCGGGAAAAACAAAGTCAGCTTGATGAAGCAATGAGACAGGAAAAAATGACTGAAATTAAAATAGCTGAATTAAAAAAAGAGATAAGTTTTTATTCTCAACAAATTAATGAATTAATAGAAAGAATTAATCAGACAGAACTTGTTAAAGAGCAGGTTAATTATCTGACTGATTTAGAATCATGGATTTCCAAAGAATTTATTTTGCTAGCTTCATCTATTGAGAAAAATATTATGAACAAACTTAAATCAGAATTTTCAAAACTTTTTTCAGAATGGTTTTCAATGCTGGTTTCCGACACTTTTAATGTCAGCTTAGACGACACTTTCACGCCTGTTGTAGAATTTCAGGATTATGTTATTGAATATAATTTTCTTTCAGGAGGCGAGAGAACAGCGATTGCCCTTGCTTATCGGCTCGCGCTAAACCAAGTTCTTAATTCCTTCTTAAGCAACATTAAAACAAAAGGATTTATGATTTTAGACGAGCCGACAGACGGATTTTCGGATCAGCAGATTGATAAAATGAGAAATGTTCTTGCGCAATTAAATGCAGACCAGTTAATTATTGTCAGCCACGAGCAAAAAATTGAAAGTTTTGTGGAAAATGTAATCAAATGCAAAAAGGAAAAAGGAAAAAGCATAGTTGAGGTTTAACAGCCGAAAAGTTTATAAAATACTTTTTTTTAAATATTCTATCTTAAGTGATTCTATGAATGTTAAAATGGACGCAGAATTAAAAAACTCAATTTTGAAAACAGGAACAACTATTCTTGGAATAGTCTGCAAAGACGGAGTTGTGATGGCTTCTGACAGACAGTCAACTGCAGGAACAATAGTTATGAATAAAAATTCTGAAAAAACTAAACAAATAAATGATTATCTTTTAATTTCCGGAACAGGAATGGTTTCAGATATTCAGAGAGTTGCAAAAATTCTCCCGGCAGAATTAAGATTAAAAGAACTTAAATCAAGATCAAGACCAACAGTAGGACAAGCAGCAAGTTTGCTTGCAAATATTTCATACTCGGGGATAAGACATCCTTCAATGATTCCGCAACAGGCAGGTTTTTTATTAGGCGGTTTTAACGAAGAAGGAACTTGCGAATTATACTCTGTTGAACCTGCCGGGAGCGTTGTTAAAGTTGATGATTACGACGCTAATTTTGGTTCAGGAATGCCATACGTTCTCGGACTTCTTGAAAGACAATACAAACCAGGACTTAGCGTTAAAGAAGGAATAGAGCTTGCAAAAGAATCAATAAAATCTTCTATACAAAGAGACATTGGGAGCGGTTACGGCATCGATATTTTTACAATAACAAAAGATGGAATTAAAAAAGTTGTTGATCAGGAAATTATTTCAGAATACAAAGATAATAAAAAAGAATAATTTTCTATTAAATATAAAGTAAAGAGAATTATAAAATAGTTAAATTTAAAATAAAAAATTAAAATGGATATTCTAAAATTTATAACTGAAAAATTGCACGGAAAAGTTACAGAAGCGAATTTTGAAGGAGCAAATATAGTTCTTTATACAAATAATGAATTATTTTTTAAGGAAGGCGAACCAAAAATTAAAGAAATTGTCAACGAAATTAAAAAGAGGATTGAACTTAGAGCCGATCAGAAAATACTCCCAGATAAAATAACAGCTGAATCACAAATGAGAAAAATCATACCTACAGAAGCTGAAGTAACAGAAATAATTTTTGATTATTATCGTAGCGTGGTGATTATTGAGGCCAAAAAACCAGGATTAGTTATTGGAAGACAGGGAAGTATTTTAGATGAAATAAGAAACACAACTTTATGGACTCCACAAGTTCAGAGAAGCTCGGTGATTAAAAGTCAAATTACTGAAAAAATCAGAAGTGTTCTTTATGCAAATAATACCTACAGAAGAAAATTTTTAAATGACATTGGAAAAAAAATTTATAAAGAATGGTCGTCGGAAAAATCAGACGGCTGGATTAGATTGACTTTTTTAGGAGGAGCGCGACAGGTTGGCAGAAGTTGTTTATTATTGCAAACTCCGAATTCAAATATTTTATTGGATTGCGGAATTGATGTTGCTTCTTCCGGCTCAAATAAATTTCCATACTTTAATATTCCTGAATTTGACATTGCTAAACTAGACGCAGTAATTTTAAGCCACGCGCATCTTGACCACGTCGGATTACTGCCTTATTTATATAAAATGGGTTACAGAGGTCCGGTTTATATGACTCTTCCGTCGAGAGATATTGCGGCATTATTATCTCTAGATTTTATTGGCGTCGCATATAAGCAAGCAGCCACGCCTTTATTTAATTCAGAAGATGTAACTGAGATGGTTAAACATAGCATTTGTGTAGCAAACAACGAAGTTACCGACGTAACTTCCGATGTAAGACTTACTTTTTATAATTCGGGGCATTGTTTGGGAAGTTCAATGGTTCATTTAAACATCGGCAATGGGGCCCATAATTTGCTTTATTGCGCGGATTTTAAATATGATAAATCAAGATTACTTGATCCAGCGACAAATACTTTTCCAAGAATTGAAACAGTTATAACAGAATCAACTTATGGCGGTAAGAATAATCTTTTTCCCCCAAGACAAAAAGCAGAGGAAGAAATTATTGAACTTATTAAAAAAGCGATAGAAAGAAAAGGAAAAGTGCTGATTCCAGAACTTGGATTGGGAAGAGCTCAAGAAACAATGTTGATTATAGAAGATGCGGTTAAATCAGGAAAATTGCCAAACATCCCAGTTTATATTGATGGAATGATATGGGATATTAATGCAATTCATACTTCTTATCCAGATTTTTTAAGCAAGCGTGTAAGACAGGATATTTTTCAGGATAAAAATCCGTTTGTTTCAGAAGTTTTTTCCCGTGTTGGTTCATCACAGGAAAGAAGAAAAGTTATTGAAGGCGGTCCGTGCGTTGTTCTTGCAACTTCAGGAATGCTTGTCGGCGGAGCGTCAGTGGAATACTTTAGAGAATTTGCAGGAAATAAAAATAATTCAATTATTTTTGTTTGTTATCAAGGCGTCGGCTCACTCGGAAGACAGGTTCAGGAAGGAGTAAAAGAAGCAAAAATGAATGTAGATGGAAAAGAAGAAATAGTAGAAATAAATATGGAATCGAATACGATTGAAGGTCTTTCTGCGCATCCAGGAAGAAATGAATTAATTTCTTTTTTTAACAACATCTGGCCAAAACCTAAAAGAATTATAATAAATCATGGAGAAGTCTCAAGGTCTCTTGATTTGGCGTCAGCACTTTACAAACTCACCAGAACAGAAACAAATGTCCCAAGAAATTTGGAGAGTTTGAGATTAAGATAATTTAATTTTTCTAAAAAGTATATAAGTATTTATAAACCACATAATTTACAAAAAGTTATGACAAAAATTGAGATGATGAATCATGAAATAATATCAAAAAAGCATAATAAAGACAATTTTATTTATGTTCCATCATTAAAATTATATATAGCAAAGGAAAAAACTTATTTTGAAAAAAACTGGTTTGAATCCCACAAACTATTGCATGAAAATCAGGAATTTATGCCGACAATTCCACAATTTATAGAATTTTTAAAATATTTAAAAAATTCAAATAATCATGAATACTTAACTATCTATCACAATATCACGAATATTAAATCTTTTTGGAGAGGAGAATGGTTAGATGCGATTTTTGAGATAAAAGAGAATCAAACATCTATGAATTATGCCCACGAATCAGATAAAAATAAAAAATTAATTCCTCAAAATTCTGAAATTTTAGATCAAGAAACTTTAATAAAAGATAAAAAAATAAATTTAGAAGATTGGATTAATTCAAGTTATACTATGCAGGGATTGCCCTGTAAAAGTGTGAAAGAAGGAGAGTCATATTTTTATTATCCAAGAGATAAAAAAGCTGTTAGGTTTGGCGCTAATAGTGCGTTTAATTATCTTAGCTGTGGATGGAATCCTTATGGGGGTGTTGAAGGTCTTGGAACACGCGCTGTGATAAAAGAAATTGATTAATCTAATTTTTTTAAAAAGATAGATTTTTATATCTTAATTTATAATTGTTTATATGGCTCAAGAAAACAAAATAAATCTTCCCGGTGGATTCGGCGGTTTAATGAGATTTCAGGATGAATATGAAAGCAGATTTTATTTTAAACCCGGGCATGTAGTTGCGTTTATAATTTTTATAATTGGAATGAGAATTGCTTTACCTTTTATCTTTTAAAATGCAAAACAAATAAAAACCCTTTTAATCTTTCTGAAATATGTTTGGCGGAATAGACCCTAAAAAAATGCAGACGATGATGAAGCAAATGGGAATCTCTCAAATTGAAATTCCTGCTGAAAAAATCATAATCGAAAAATCAGACGGCTCTAAAATCTTTATAGAAAATCCGTCTGTGATGAGAATTAAAATGCAAGGACAGGAAAGTTTTCAAATTTCAGGAGAGATTAGAGAAGAAACCGCAAAACTTGAAATTTCAGAAGATGATATTAATGCGGTTGTTGAAAAAACAGGAGTTTCTAAAAAAAAGGCCCGTGAAATTCTTGAAAAAACGGGTGATTTAGCTGAGGCAATCCTTGAATTGTCTAAATAAATTGGTTATAAACTACATAAATCTACCTTTAAAAGTTATAAACTACATAATTTTTTCTTGAAAAAACTACTGTTATCACGATAGAGAGCTAAAAAGAAGAATATATAAAGTTGGTGTTCTTTAGAAAACATACTTCTAAAGAGGATATATTGGAGTCAAAAATCATGGAAGAAATTATTCAAGAAAAAATTAGCGCAGATCATCTACTTTATGTTAGCTTAAAATATACTAAAACTTGCGATGTGATTATGAATCTGCTTCTAAGGTGGAGACGAATGATTGAAACAAGCATCGACGCTCTTTTAGATCACGCTAAAAAAAAGAAAAAAATATCAAGTGTTCCCGAAACTTCTGTTAAAAAACTTGATAAGGCAAAAGAAATTTTCAAAAAAAACAATGACATTATGAATACTCTTAAATTTTATGAAATGCTGAGAAAACTTGAAGAACTAAGAACAGAGAGAATCGGAGAGTTTAGAAAAAATGTTAATCTGAAAATCTTTTATATGGGTGGAGAAACAGATGTTGATTTAAAAAAATTAAAAGATTATGCTCTTCTTCTGGAAAAGTTTATTGGCAGAGTAAAGCAATATATAGCTTCGTAAAATTATGAAAAATCTTATAGTCATTACTTCTGGCAAAGGCGGGGTCGGCAAAACAACAACTGCAGTAAATCTTGGAGCAGCAATTAATCATTTTGGAAAAGATGTTTTGATTATAGACGCTAATTTATCGACGCCAAATGTTGGACTGCACTTAAATTCTTTAGAGGTTCCAATAAGTTTAAATCATGTATTATTAAAAAAAGCAAGACCTTTAGACGCAGTTTATGAACATTCATCGGGAATAAAATTAATGCCTTCATCTATTTCAGTAAAAGAATTAAGAAGAATAGCTCCTGAAAAACTGGCTGAATTTAAAAAAGAATTTCAGAAATTGGCTGATTATGTAATTATTGACAGCGCGGCAGGACTTGGACATGAAGCTGTATCTGTAATTAAATTGGCTGATGAATTAATAATAATAACAAATCCTGAGATACCTGCAATAACTGATGCTTTGAAAACAATTAAATTTGCAGAGCAAATAAAAAAACCCGTCAGAGGAGTTATTATAACAAGAGTAAGAAAAGATAATATTGAAATTCAGCCGAATTCTGTAAAGGAATTACTGGAAATTCCAATTCTAGGAATGATTCCCGAAGAAGTTTCTGTAAGAGAGTCAATAAATTTGAAAGACGCTGTTGTCCATACGCATCCGAGTTCAAAATCTGCGAGGGCATATAAAGAAATTGCTGCGCAAATAATTAATGTTGAATATGATTCTGATAAAGATAAGCCAAGTTTCTGGAAGAGAATTTTTTTGAGAAGATTTTAAAATAGTGCAAAACAAAAAAAATTAAATCTCAAAAATAACCGGCTTTCTCGCGACATTAATTATTCTTGTTTTTCCGATTTGTTCTTCAATTCCTCCAGCTTCATGAATGTGTCCGCTTATAACTAAATTTGGCTGGAATTTTTCAATTGCTTTTTTTATTGCTTTGCTTCCCGGAAAACCAGAAAATTCTGCTTTGCTTCCTGCATGATGCGAGTGCGTTACCATTATTTTCTTTTTCATATTTTTTATTTGAGCATATCCTTTTTCCAGTGCTTTTGCAACTTCTTTATCAGTTATACTAAAAGGACCGGAATCTGCATATCCCACGCCAAAAATTCCTAAATCATTTTCTTTTATTCCAACTCCATGAATGTTTTTTGTATTTGGATAAACCTGCGTCAAAAAATCAATTGTTGCCATTGTTTCATGATTTCCAGGCATTATTAAAACTTTTTTATTTTCTTTAATCAAAGGCCCAATTAAATTTTTTGTTGACTGCTCCAGCCAGGTTAAATCTCCCGGAAGAATTATTATGTCCACTTTTTCATCTTTAGCCATTTTTGCGATTTTTTTTACTAAGCCAGTGTCTCCGTGAATGTCCCCTATCGCCAGGATTTTTGTCATAGTATTTATACAGATAATCAGTTAATAAAATTTTTGACTCAAATTTTTTAAGATTTTTTTCACTAATTGCTAATAGTGAATTTTAATATATATATTTCAAAAGCTTTAAAAAGACACTATTGTCAGGACATATATATTAAAATGAAAGCAAAAACAGGAAGTTTTTGTATTCATTTCAATAGGAAATTAAAATGAAAGCAAAAATAAGAAACTTTTTTATTCATTCTCTAAATAGGAAGTTTATCAAATGAAAGACAACTTTGACCTTTTTTTCAGACGAAAACCAGCATTGATGTTAGTTGCTCTGAAAAAAAATACAAGAATGAGATACGGCAGCGTTTTAGCAAAAGAGATAGACTGCACCTATAGTCATGCAGTAAAGATTTTGCAGACATTAGAAGAACTTAAATTAGTGGATTTTGAAAAAAGAGGAAGAATAAAAGTGATTAAACTGACTAAGAAAGGACAGGATGTTGCAGATGCTATTGAGAATATTCAAAAATTAATTAGATAATTATATATTCCTAATCTAAATTTATACCTATGTTATTCTACTAAAAATCTAAGTTCTGAATTCCATAAATTAGAATAACTTTATAAATAAATTCTTCTTTAATCTTTTAGAAAATGTCGGATATTGAAACACAAACATCAAGCGAGGTCGCGGAAAATTCTTCAGAAATAAAACCTGAAAAAACAGAGCAAAATCAGGAACAAAAAAAAAGAAAAATTTCAGTAGGCAACATTATTGTCTTAATAATTTTATTAGCTATTCTCGGTGTCACCGCATATTATTTTTTAGGAGATGAATCTGAATTAGAAAATTGCTCCATAGCAGATGAGTGCGGGAAATATAATGTTTTTTACATTCAAGGACAGGGATATGTTTGCGCGAATAATCAAGTAGTTGGAGAGGATACAATTAAAACAAAATTGCTTCTGTTCAAATATGCTTCTAAAAAAGCTATTACGACTGAGCCGGCAGGATGTTCTTGTGTAGAAAGTCGATGTGAAACCTCTGAATAGAAAGAAATTCTTCACGAACTCTTTTTATTGATTCTTTCAGAATATCCACACTTTCCACACTGGAATAAAATTTCACTTTCTTCATCAGAATATTTTACTCCCTGGTCAATAATTTCTGCTTTATTATATCCGCATTTCTTGCATTTAAACGGATAAGTTGCAAAAATGTTTTTGTTTTTAATTACACCTTTGCCTGTTTCTTTTTTATGCATCTCTTTTTCTATTTCATTTAAAAAATTTTTATCCTTAACTTCTCCGCCGAGTTTGCACTTATTGCAAAAATAAAAAACTTTGTTATTCTTTTTAAAGAAACCTACAAGAGATTTACATTTTTTACAAAATTTTATTGTCATTTTTATTTGTTTTTTAGTTTATTGAGTTCAAATCCCAAATTGCCTTGATCGAGAGTTTTGGGAAGCGACAAACATTTTAAATCAATAACGACTTCACAAAGCTTGAGTAGGATTTGTTCAAATCCAAAAATGGCCTCGATGGGATTTGAACCCACGACACCTGCCTTAAGAGGGCAGTGCTCTACCAGGCTGAGCTACGAAGCCACGCTTTTGATTTTTGTTTGTTTTTATTATTTATTTAATTTTCTATATTCAAAAAAGTGTGGCTTTGGAGAAGCCGTGCTCTTTATTTGTATTAAAAGAAGAATTAATTTGTTTAAAAGATTTGTCTATTATATTTTTACCGATATTCTCTACTCGAACACAGATAATTAATAAATCAGTTTATATGTAAAGTTACTATTATCTGTATTCTCGCCAAGTGTTCTCGCATTTTACGCACTTGAAAAATTTTGTTTCTGATTCATCTGAAGCGCGTGTTTGAACTGTCCAAAAATATGCTTTTTCATGTTTGCATTTTTTGCATTTTTCATTAACTATTGGATGCACACCAATCGTTTCTCTTGATATTGCAACTCCTTTATTTTTTTCATTTATTTTTTCAGAAGTTTTTAATGCTGTTTTATTTTTAGAAGAATAATTGCATCTCGGACATCCAAAATTTTTTGTTTTCTGAACCAAAATTGCTCCACACTTAGGGCAAAATTCCATTTTATTTTTTTGAAATTTTATCGACTACTTCGCAAATACAGTTGCTCAAGTGATAAAATTCCATTGAAGAGATTATAGATTCTTATTTAAAAAGGTTGGCATTATCTCTCATCGCAAAATCCTCTTTCAGCTTCTGAACGCATTGGCTCATAAAGAACAAGTTTTGCCCAACCCAACCATGGAGTTATTCTGAATGCTGATTTTCCAATTAATTGATTTGATTTTATTTCTTTTTCCAAGCTTAACTGCCCGTTGTTATTATCGCCAATTGTTGAGAAAATATATTCTTCATTTTCCTTTTCTATTTTTATTACTCTATGAATTATTGGATTTTGTAGGTTGCCTTCAAAAATAATTACATCACCGACTTTTAATTTCTCCGGCTTCGCTTTTACCATAAATAAAATATCTCCTTTGCTAAATCCATTATTAAAAATAAACTTCTTGAAATTTTTTTTATCTAATTGAAAATCTGAATATTTAGTTTCATGTCTTGTCCACCACGAATCATAATCTGAAAACAAATTTCCTTGATGATACATACTGCATGATTCTATAATTGCCAATGGAAGTTTAGTTCCTGTTGTTAAACTCAATACCGGAAAAAATACAAATTTTATCACAATAAAAATAAATATAATTGAGATTATCCATCCTTTGAAACTTTCATCTTTCCAGACAATAAACCAAAAATTGTCCCAAAATTTTTTAAAACCGCTTTTTTCCATTTTATTTTATCTGTTTAAGAAAACGCAAAATAGATATTTAAAGGTATTTCTTAATCTTCTTCTCAAATTCTTCATTAGAAACAGAACCGATAAACTGGTCTATAATTTTTCCATTTTTAAATAGGATAAAATTTGGAATTGAACGAATATTATATTTTTGCGCAAGTTCCGGAAAATTATCAATATTAATTTTCCCGACTTTTAATTCATCTCTGAATTTTTTGCTAATTTTATCTACAATTGGACTCATGATCACACAGGGCATACACCAGTGAGCATGAAAATCAACTAATACAATTCCTTTTTTTATAAATTCATCAAACTTTTCAGCGGTTAATTCGATTGGCATTAAAAATTAATGGTTTCAAGAATTTATAAAAGTTTTCTTAATCCTTTTAGATTATTACCTTCTCAAATAAATCGAGAATGAGTATGGAATTCCATCTTCACTTAAATTTTTTTTACCAAGAAGTATCTTCCAATTTTCCCGATTCTGTTTAGGAAAGAAAGCATCTCCTTTAAGATACTGATGAATTCTTGTTAGTTCTATTCTATCTACTAAAGGCAAGAACAATTTATAAATTTTTTCTCCGCCAACAACATATGTATCCTGGTTATCTGTTAATTCTAATGCTTCTTCAATATTTCTTGCGATATAAATTCCATTTTCTTGTTTAAGCGTATTGGATAAAACAATATTTTTTCTTCCAGGCAATGGTCTGAATTTTTGAGGAAGTGATTCATAAGTTTTTCTTCCCATAATAACAGGATGATTTAAAGTAAGTTGTTTAAATCTTTCCATGTCTTCTTTTATTTTCCAGGGAATTTTACCGCCAATACCAATTAAATTATTTTCAGAAACTGCAACAATTATTGTTAAACTCATTTTACACAGCTAAAGCCCTTTTTATTGTTGGTTCTGGATTATAATTTTCAAGAACAAAATCATCTATTGTCAATTCTTTGTAAGATTTATCAGCAATGATTATTTTTGGTAATTTCTTTGGAGTTCTTATTAATTGTTCAATAATTCCTGTAACATGGTCCATTCCTTCTTTTCCCTTATCTTCTTTAGGAATATTTTGATTCAGCCAGTCAAGTATCTTTAGATAATCTTCAGAATTATTTACATTCCTTATTTTATCTTTAAATTCTTCAAAATTTCTTTCATACCATTTTGCTCTTGCACCAGCTCCGCAATAAAAATGAACATCTCCAAAAGTATGCACAAATTCCCCAGGTTCTAATTTTAATTCTTTTGCAAAAATTGTTGTGAGCAAAGAATAACTAGCAATATTAAATGGCACGCCTAAAAACATGTCACAAGCTCTTTGATAAAGATGCAAATCCAGCTGTTTTCCGTCGGAATTAAATTGGAAAATTGTATGGCATGGAGGCAAGGCCATATCTGGAACTTCCTGCGGATTCCAAGCGCTGACAATATGTCTTGCAGAAGCAACATCTTTTTTCATACCTTGAATTACTGATTCAAGCTGATTTATTCCATTTGAATCTTTTGTATAATATTCTTTTTTTTCTCCATTAATTTCAAGAGTTACAGGGATAAATTTTGGCCAGTGAATCCATTGTGATCCATAAACAGGACCCAAATCCCCCCACTTCGCAGCAAATTTTTCATCTTCTTTTATTTTTTGCACATACTCGGCTTTTGCTTTGACCCATTCTTCAGAATATTTTGGAAATACTTCTGGAAATATCTCTGATTTAACCATTTTCTTGAGATTATAATTAAAAGCGTCATCGTCCCAGATATGTACATTGTTATCTGCAAGATATTTTATGTTTGTCTTGCCGCTTAAAAACCAAATTAATTCATGAGCCACAGATTTAAAATGGATTTTTTTAGTTGTCAGCAACGGAAAGCCCTCTTTAAGATTATATCTATTTTGATATCCAAAAAGATAAATTCGCCCAAGACCTCTTCTTTCGTTGAACTTGAATTTTGAATATTTTGAAGAAAGAATTTCCTTTGAATGCTCTAAATATTGTTTAACCATATTATTTAATTTATTTTCTTAACTAAATCCCGCAACCTCCAAGTTTATCTCCGCAATTTTTACATTCATAGCAATTAGGAGCAGTTTGTTCCATTGGATTTCCGCACCCAATACAAGCAACTCCTCTGGAATTTTTTAATTCATTTTTATTTTTCCCATTTTTTCCAAGAATCAAATTTTTCTTTAAATCCTCTTTTTCAAAACCACCGGATTTTGGATCATTTAATACTTGATTAACATCCCAATAATTAATATTCCTTTTTTCGTAAGCTCTAAAAGCGCCATGAGTATAACCTCTTAATTTATTTAATTCTACTTTTTCTGGTTCAGTTGCTAATTCTGTCCGACATTTATAATGAATTAATAATGATTTTCCTAAAAAATCTAAAGGAGATAATGCAGATTTTATTAGAGGGTGAGCACCTTTAGGATTATCTATGGTGACAAAACCTCTTGGTTCAAATCCTCTTCCAATCCATCCACTGACGACATCTTCAAGTTCTACTCCTCTCTTTAATGATTTTGATGCTCCAATTCCTGCTACTCTCATCAATTCACCTAAAGTTGATTCTCCCGTATAAGATTCAATAACTATATCTCCCGGCCTTCCATCAAGATATTCTCCGACGTCTATTCTAAAAGGCGTTCCATTTATTTTAATTTCCTGCCTAAATGAATCTCCCTGAAACGGAAGATCTTCTTTTTCTCCTCTCTTTAATTCTACAAAACCTTTTTCACCAAAACTTAAAGCAGAAGTTGGTTTGCTGTTATTTCTGAAAACCGCTAAGGCCTTTAATCCAATTTTATGTCCGAGAATATAAGCATCATAAATTTCTTTTACATTTGCATGTTCTGGAAGATTACAAGTTTTTGAAATTGCTCCTGAAATAAACGGCTGCGCTGCTCCCAACATTTTGACATGACCTTCAAAAGGAATTATTCCTTTTCCTTTTCCGTCGCCAAAAGCAGTATCAAATATTTTATAGTAATCAGGACTTAAATGAGGAGCTCCAATAACACTATTTTTATCTAAAATAAAATTATTTATATCGTCTATTTCTTGAGAATTATATTTAAGATTTTTTAATGCATTTGAAACTTCTTGATTTACAAGCACAATATTTCCTCCTCCTGCAAGATTTTTATTTATTTTAAGAGAGATTGCCGGTTCAATTCCAGTTGTATCTGCCTGCATTAAAAACGCAATTGTTCCTGTTGGAGCCAAAACAGTTGTCTGCGCATTTCTAAATCCGTACGTCTTTCCTAAATTAACAACATTTTCCCAAGAAGAATAAGCAGCTTCTTTTAATTTATTATCTTTAACATTTTCCCATAAAATATTTTCAAGATTTTTTTTATGTTTTTCCATAACTTCAATAAAAGGTTTTTTATTAAATTCAAAATGCGTGAATGGTTCAAGTTTTTCAGACATTTCAATTGAAGTTTCATACGCTGTTCCCGTCATCAGCGCAGTTATTGCTCCGGTAAAATCTCTTCCTTCGTCGGAATCATATGCCAGTCCTTTTCTCATTAATAATGCTCCTAAATTGCAATATCCAATGCCAATTGTTCTAAATTCCGGGCTAACTTGCGCAATATCTTTAACTGGATATGAAGAAGCATCATTTAAAATATCACAGGCAATAGCTGTTAATTTTACAGCTTTTTGAAATTCTTTAATATTTAAATTTCCCTTTTTATCAGCGTATTCCAAAAGATTATGCGACCCTAAATTACAAGAAGTATCATTTAAAAATAAATATTCTGAACATGGGTTTGTTGATAGTTGTCTTCCGGAATTTTTGCATGGATGCATTTCCTGAATTTTTGTATCATACTGGACGGCAGGGTCGCCGATTCTCCAGCTTCCGAATGAAATTTCCTGCAACATTTTTTTTGCTTCCATTTCTCCGATGACACTTCCATCAACAACGCTTTTTAATTGAACTTTTCCTCCACTTTCAACTTTTTCAAAAAAATCGTCTTCAATTCTTACAGAAATATTAGTATTTTGATAGGTAACCGTTGTCACAGCTTCGCCTTCCATCCCTGCGCTGTAACCAGCTTTCATTAAATCAAGAGCTTTTTTATCTTCTTTGATTTTTCCTCTTACAAATTTCATAACATCTGGATGATCATATCTCATGGTGGTCATTCTTGCAGCTCTTCTGCTTTTTCCGCCAGATTTAATCGTTCCGGCATGGTCGTCGTATATTTTTAAAAAACTTAATGGTCCAGAAGCTTTGCCTCCTCCGGACAACGGCGCTCCTTCTTCTCTTAAAACGCCAATGTCCTGACCAATTCCTGAGCCGTTGGAAAAAATTGCCGCTTCATCGACGGTATGTTGCACAATGCTTTCCAAATCATCTCTTGGTCCTTTAATAAAACATGCATGAGATTGTGGTTTAAAATAACAGCCATATTTTTCTATTTTTATAACTTCTCCAGTTTCAGGATTTTTCCAGTAATTTATCTGGTCGCTTCCGCCAATTTTGTATTCATTATAAATTCCTGCATTAAATTGAACGGGAGAATTAAATGCAAATTTTCTGTTTATCTGCAACCATTTTAATTCATCTGCAAAAACCTGCTTGTCTTTTTCTGTTTTAAAATATCCAATCTTAAATCCCTCGTCAACAATAAAATTTGTAACTCTATTAATTAAATGAGCTGGAGAATTTTCATGATTCAACCCTATTTTATCAATCATTTTTTCTTTCCATTCTTCATTGTATGGTTTAAAAAAATATTTTTGCGCAACTATCTGGTTTGCAACTTGATTGTCCCAAGATTTTGGAAAATAAGCATCAGGCATATTAAAAACAATTTTTCCGCTGTTCCAATCTTTAATAGATAATTCAATTGTATGATATTCTCCGACGCTCTTGAAAGGATCTTCGTTTTCTTTGCTAAAATATCTCTCTATTGTCAGCCCTTCTCTTTTTTCAGGAGATTGATGATAAATTCTTCCAATATCAAGCCGGTCAATATATTTTTTTCCCTTGAATTCATAAATGTTTATTTCTTTATTTTCAATAGTTTGCATTAATTTATTTACAGAAAGATTTGTTTGATTTTTGATAAGAGAATAAGCGTCATTAATTAAAATGTGTCTGACTGAATCATAAGCTTTAAGATTTATAGGAGAGTATCTAAATTGTATGGAAGATAATCCGTTTTGATTATGATTTTCTCCTGTTTTAGTTATTTCTTTTGTTCGGCTTCCATTATCAGAAGACGAACTTGTCAAAAAATTTCCTGTTTTTTGTTCCTTTTTTATTTCTACCATCTTTTTTATTCCTATTCTTTTTCTGTGTTTTTTATTTTTAAAGATAATTTCATTTTGATATATATTTTAAAGTTCTTTTATTTCTCTTTTGAAATCTTTTACATCTTCAAAATCTCTATATACTGAAGCAAATCTAATGTAAGCAACTTTGTCTAATTTTTTAATTTTATTTGAAATTAAATCTCCAATTAAAGAACTTTTAATTTCTTTTTTTCCTCTTTTTCTTATTTGCTCTTCAATTTCATTTATCATTTTTTGTATTTTTTCTTGAGAGACAGGGCGTTTTTCAAAAGCTTTTTCAATCCCTCCTTCTAATTTAGCTCTGTCAAATTTTTCTCTTCTGTTATCTTTTTTAATAACATAAAATTCTTTTTTCTCTATTTTTTCATAAGTGGTGAATCTTTTTTTGCACTTAAGACACTCTCTTCTTCTCCTTATTCCATTTGGGGAGCTTCTTTTGTCTGTTACTTTAAAATTTGTATGTAAACAATATGGACACCTCATTTTTGTTTTAATATACAATATATTGTATGTTTAATAATTGGTTATTACTATCTATTGTATATTTTAAATTTCTAGAATTTATCTTATATTTAAATATTTTGAACTATTTTAAAAAAGTGACAGGATTAAAAACATTAATTTATTTAATTGATGATATGGAACAAAAATGGTTTGTTTATCTTCTTGAATGTCTTGATGGTTCATATTATACAGGTGTAACAAATGATGTGGATAAGAGGATGAATGCTCATACAGAAGGAAAAGGAAGTAAATATGTTTATGGAAAAGGTTTCAAAAAATTAATCGCTGCGATTTCATGCAAAAATAAATCTGAAGCTTGCAAAACTGAATATAAAATAAAACAATTATCTAAAAAAGAAAAATTAGAATGGTTTAATGATGGAAATACCTGAATGAGCATAAATGTCCCAACTCTTAAGTAGGCATATATTTATAAACTATAAACATTTTAATGTATTATTATAACAATATAATTAGTCCTTGGGCACTGTCTTTTGGGACTGGTGTTTCAAGAATATTTATTTCTTGTATGAATATTGAATATATGCGTAAAATTTGGAATAAATTTCTAGATTTTAAAAAATACCCTAAGGAAGGGCATAAATAAAATTAAAAAAAATGGAAAAATTCAAACAGCTTGGATTAAGCCAAGAAATATTAAATACACTGGAGAATGCAGGTTTTAAAGAACCTTCAGAAATTCAGGAGAAAACAATTCCTTTAGCATTAGCTGGAAAAGATATTATTGGAGGTTCTGCAACTGGAAGCGGCAAGACTTTAGTATTTGCCTGCCCAATTATTGAAAATTTAATTCCTAACCGGAATGTGCAGGCATTAATTTTAACGCCGACAAGAGAATTAGCGGAACAAGTTGCTGATTCAATAAGAAAATTTGCAAGAAATAAAAAATTAAAAGTTTTAGCTATTTATGGAGGAACAAATATTGAATCTCAAATTAGAAAAATCCCCTACACAGATGTCATTGTTGCAACTCCTGGAAGAACTTTAGATCATCTTAGAAGAAGAACTTTAAATTTTAATCAAGTTAAATTTTTAGTTTTAGATGAAGTAGACAGAATGTTTGATATGGGTTTTTATAAAGATGTTGAAATGATTTTAAAACAATGCCCTGAAAAAAGACAAACAATGCTTTTCTCAGCAACGATTTCGCCGGACATTGACCATTTGGCAAGGAAGTATACTAAAGATGCAATAAAAGTTTCTGTAAATTCATATATTGATCATTCAAAATTAAAACAAATTTATTATGATGTTGAATCGCATATGAAATTTTCTTTATTAGTTCATTTATTGGATAAAGAAAAAAATAATTTAGTTATGATATTTTGCGGTACAAGAAGAAATGTTGATATTGTTGCAAATAATTTAAAAAAATCAGGCATTAATTCAAAGGCAATACACGGAGGTTTGTCTCAAAATAAAAGACTCAGAACTCTGGATGAATTTCATAATAATGAAGTAAATGTTTTAGTTTGCACTGATGTAGCTGCCAGAGGTTTGGATATCAAAGGTGTAAAATCTATTTATAATTATGATCTCCCTAGAGATACTAAAGATTATATTCATAGAATTGGGAGAACAGCCAGAGCAGGAAATGAAGGGAAAGCAATAAATATTTTATCAAACAGAGATTATGAAAATTTTGGAAAAATAATTAATGACAAATGTTTAACTATAATTCAAGAAGAATTGCCTGTTTTTGAGACGATTCATTTAGAAATAGAACCAAATAGAGGATTTGGAAATAGGAATAATTATAGAAGAGAAGGAAATAATAGAGGAAGAAGTTTTAGACAAGGAAGCAGAAATAATAATTCTAATAGAAGGAATAATGGCGGACATAATCAAGGAAGAAATTTTAGCAGAGGAAGATTTGGAAGAAGATAGAGATAGTAAAAACATTTTTAAATTCTTTTTATTTAATAATTATATAAAAAAGAGAAAATGGCTTATTTAGATTCTTTAGGTTTAGAAAGTATTGCAACGCAATTAGGCATTCCTCTCTGGTTATTTGTAATAATTTTTGTCTGGATAGTTGTTTGGAAATTATTAGCATTATGGAAATCTGCAAGAAATAATCAAATTGCTTGGTTCCTTATAATTGCAGTAATAAACACAATTGGAATTTTAGAAATTTTGTATATTTATGTTTTTTCTAAGTTTGGAAAAGATAAAAGATTAGTAAATAAAAGTAAGAAAAAATAAATTGATAAGACAACTTTTCTTATTACCTATTATTTTAATTGATTAATTCGGCTTAAAAATTAAATCTACAATAAAGAATTAATTGCGCTTTCAAATTCTGAAAAAGGAACAGCGCCTGAAACTGCTTGCGTTTTTTTATTTTTATTATTTATAACAACAAAATACGGAGTTCCTTGTCCTCCAGCTTTTATTCCCTGCTGACTTTCTTTTGAAACTTCTGAAGCTTTTTCATCTCCGTCTAAGCAAGCATTAAATGTTGCGCTGTCAAGTCCAAGCTGCTGCGCATAAGATTTCAAGCTTGTTTCGTCAAGTGTTTGTTGATTTGCAAAAATCGTATCGTGATACTCCCAAAATTTTCCTTGATCACTAGCGCATAAAGAAGCTTCTGCTGCTTTTTGGGCCTGAGGATGTATGCTTGTTAAGGGAAATTGTTTGTAAATTAAATTAACCTGGTCGTTTTTGAAATAATCACTATCCTTAAAATCTGTTAATGCGCCTGAATAAACTCTTTCACAAAAAGGGCACTGGAAATCTGAAAATTCCACAATGCTTATATCTGCATTTTTATCTCCTAAAACCGGGTCATTGGCTTCGATTTCAACTTTAAGATTTCCGCTTACCGATGGAGCATTATCACTCGGAACAACTTCTTTTATAACTTTTCCATTTCCATTAAATACTCCAAAAATAGAAAGCAAGAATAAAATTGCAAACATAAAAGTCCCAAATTTCCAAAAAGAGCTTGTTTTGATTGTGATTGTATTTTCTTTTTTTTCTTCTGTCATTTTTATATAAAATTAAATATCCTTTTTAAATCTTGTTGCATTATAATTCGCACCCAGTTATTTGAGCAAAATTTTCAAGAGTTTGTTCGCCCTGATAACTTTTTCCATTTATTTTCCAAGTCGGATATCCTTGGATGCCTTCAATTAAACAAGTTTCCTGCTTTTTATCGCAATTTATATAATCAATATACTTAAAAGAAGAACCAAAAAGTTTTTTTTGATTCTGGCAATGCGGACACCAATCTGTTCCGTACATCTTTAATCCCGCGTCAGTTAAGCACTGAGCAAAAACGTCGTATTTTCCGGGTTCAGAATTTTTAGATTTAAATGGAGAATAAATTAAGAGGATTATCAAAACAATAATTGCAATCACCCATAGGACTATCGCGCTCTTTTTCATGATATAAATTAATTGATATAGTTTTTAATACTTATTGTTATACCTCGCTAATAATATTTTCTTGTTCTGCTCCAAGACCCATTAATATTTTTTTTAATTCAAAAACCAGCTTAAATGGTCCGCAAAGATAGAAATTCTGAGAAAAATTTTTAATATTTGTTTTCAAAAAATCCTTGTCTATATGCCCATGTTTATAACCTTCTTTTTTCTCGCGGCTTAAAATAAATATTGCATTATTATTAAAAAGTTTTCTTAATTCTTTTTCTAAAATAATCTGATTTTTAGTCCCATTAGAATAAATCAATAGATTATTCTTCTGTTCAGTTTCATTTAAAGATTTTATTATAGAAATAAAAGGAGCAATTCCTGTTCCTGCTGCGATAAATATCCCCTTACCTTTATAGCTTATTTTTCCTTTTGATTCTCCAATAATTAATTCATCTTTAACTTTTAATTTATTAAATTCTTTGGTTATCCCATTTCTCTCATTATAAATTTTAATAATAAATTCTAAAAAATCATTTTTATCTGAAGAACTAAAGCTAAAAGGTCTTTTTTTATCTTTTAATTTTATTTTATTTATTGAAATCAGAGTATGCTGTCCAGAGATAAAAGCGTAATTTTTAGGTTTCTCAGTTTTAATTTTTTTTATATTTTCAGAAATATCTTCAATGTCTAAAATTTTTACTATGTATTCCATATAGGTTTTATTAAAATTAATTTAAATGGGATAAAATGTCTAATAAAGATTTTTTAATCCCTTCGATTGTATAATGTCCTAAACCATCTGAAAAAGA
>Ga0209541_10005033_pt1 | contig 23191 bp, 32 predicted proteins | sample RifCSPlowO2_01_FD_184027 | JGI IMG/M metagenome (GOLD analysis project Ga0209541, IMG submission 184027) | Groundwater microbial communities from Rifle, Colorado - Rifle CSP2_plank lowO2_0.1 (SPAdes) (version 2) | ecosystem: Environmental > Aquatic > Deep subsurface > Groundwater | place...
TATAATTAACGATTTAGAAAGTGTAAGAACAATTGCTTAATTAAAATGGTAAAAAAAGGCATCTTTCTTGTTTTTGAGGGAATTGACGGAGCAGGAACGTCAAGCCAATTAATAAGATTAATGGGTTATATTGAAAAGAAAAACAAATATCAAGATGTTCTAAGAACGCATGAACCCTGGAAAGATGAAGAAATAAAGAAAAGATTGAGAGAAGAAAAAGACGCTTATTCTCATGTTAAAATAATGTCAAAACTTTTCGTAAATGATAGAATTATTCATTCATTTAATTTAATTGAGCCAAATATAAAATTGGGTGTGCTTGTTTTATGTGATAGATATTCAATGTCTACCTGTGCCTATCAAACGGCTCAGGGAGCAGATATGGATGAATTAATTACTTAAGTTTTCTATAAAAATTGGTCACTACGCTTTTATCGACGAAGACGGATAAAAATTTACTTTTTGTAGTGTCAAAAGTAAGCACTACATTTTAAAAACATTATAATATTTATAGAGGATTATCAACGATATTTTTTGTAGTGACCAAAAAATGAGGTAAATTCAAGTAATTAAAGATCATACGACAAGACCGATATTAACTCCAGATTACACTTTCTTTTTTGATGTCTCTGCAGATACGGCACAGGAGAGAATATTAAAAAGAAACTGCGTCAAGGAAAAATTTGAGGAGCTTGAGTTCCAGAGGAAAGTTGCTGAAAATTATAAATCTTTGGCAAATACAACAAACTCAGAATACAAAATCTTTGGTGAGATAGTTAGGATTGATGCAGAGAAGTCAATAGACGAGGTTACAGGACAGATTAATGGGGAGTTTGATAGGATATACGATGGTTTTATAGCTAAAAAGCAATTAGATAATTAAGATACGAAGCGAAACTAACCCAAAGAAAATAGGGCATTAAAAGATAGGATGATTTTTTATCTATTTTATATGTGAATATAATTAATGTTAATATTGAGACCCATAGTAAAATTATATCAACAAATGCAAAAGCTGGCTTTTTCATTCTAAAAAAAAGAATACTCCAGAGTGCATTTAGAATTAGGTTTATTACGAAAAGAGATATTATTTTTGCTTTTTGCTTTTTAGCATTTGTCCAGGAAAAATAAAAAGAAAATGCAATCATAATGAAAAGAATTGTCCAGGCAATTGGAAAAACGAAATTTGGAGGAGTTATTGAAGGCTTAATAGATTCATACCATCCTTGCGTGCTTGTAACAGAAGAACCAATTAAAGCTGTTAGAATTACAATCCCAAATGAGATTAGAAATATTTTCCAATTGAACCTCTTTTTCATGATTCAATAAATTTAAGGATATATAAAAGTCTTTGGGATTTATACACTTACATTTTACACTAAAACGTAATATTTAAATAGTTTGTAAGTGTATAATAAACATGAATATAATCATAAGAAAGAAAGGAGAGAAGAAATATTTTTACCTTAAGTACTCATTTCGAAAAGGTGGAAAAACTATTACGAAAGAGAAATATCTTGGAATAAAAATACCTGAAAATATTGAAGAAATTAAATTAAAATTTAAAAACGAATTTCAGATAAATATTTATGAAAAACTTGAATTAATTAAAAATCACTTTCAAAAAGAATGGGGAAGATTTCCTGAAAGTATAAAAGAAAAAGAACTGGAAGAAATCTCCATCGTATTTACTTACAATACTAATGCCATAGAAGGCTCGACTATCACTCTTGATGAAGCTAGAGAAATTATTCATGATAAAATTGCCCCAAATAAATCTTTGAGAGATGTTAAAGAAACAGAAGAGCATAGCAAGGTATTTTTAAGGATGTTAAAAAAAGATGAAAAAATAACTAATGACTTATTGTTACAATGGCATAAAGATATTTTTGAAGATGTTAAACCGGATATTGCGGGAAGATATAGGGACTATCTCGTTAGGGTCGGACCCTACCTAGCTCCAGATTGGCAAGAAGTAAAAAAAATGATGAATGGACTTATTGAGTTTATTAATACTAAAAAAGAAATAAATCCAGTCGAGTTTTCTGCAAGAGTACATTACAAATTTGAGAAGATTCATCCTTTTGGGGATGGAAACGGAAGAATTGGGAGATTATTAATGAATCATATTTTATGGCATAAAGGTTATCCGATGTTAATAATAGAATATAAAAAAAGGCGTTCGTATTATAGGGCGCTTCAAAAAGAGGAAGATGGTTTTGTGAAGTATTTTATTCGGAGATATTTCACTGTTCATAAAAAGAGATTAAGATAAGTTTATTCTTCAATAATCAAAGCTTTTAAAAATCATCAATATTATGCATATTTATGCCCGGATGGCACAATGGTGCTGTGTTTAATCAGAAAGATATAAATATTTTAGATTTCTTTATATTTAATGGATTTATCAGATAGAAATAGAAAGGTGGCTATTTCGAGGTGGAAAAAAGTATTAGAAACCGAGACCGCTAGAATTCCACACGATGACAAATCTACAATATTAAAATCTGCTATTTGCGGCTTTCTTGCAGGAGATGGCAGTGTTCAAGTTAGGAAGGATAAATTACCTCACCATTATCAAATAGACTTCTTTCCCGATGATAAAAAGATGTTAGATTATTATTGTAAATTTATCAAAAAAATATATAATAAAATGCCTTCTCTTTCTAGAAGAGATAATGTTTTTGTTGCAAGACTTTCTCATAAATATATAGTAATTGATTTATTAAAATACTGTAATTTTGGAATTTATACTTGGAATTTACCTATTGAACTATTTAATGTTCCTGGAGCTAAAGAAGCTTGGCTAAGGGGTTTCTTTTCTGCTGAAGGATATGTAAATCTAAATAAAAAATACATTAAAACTCAAAGTGTTAATATTGAGGGGCTAAAACAGGTTTCTTCTCTATTGAAAGGTTTTGGCATAAATAATAACATATATGAATATATCCCTAAAAATAAAAATCATTCAAAAGTCCTTCTTTTATTTATTGGATCTTACGATTCTAGGAAAATTTTTCAAGATAAGATTGGTTTTTGGCATCTCAAAAAAGAAAATTTACTCAAGCAATCGTTAAGTTTATAATGACTCTTTTTTAGATTCATATATGCCCGGATGGCGCAGTGGTTACCGCGTAAGTTTGGAGAACTTATTTCCGCAAGGATTCGCAGGTTCAAATCCTGCTCCGGGCGTTACCCCCATCATGCGATTTTCATGGGGGTTTTTTTGTAAATTATTAGTTCTACACACCTTAGACAGGGTGTATTTAATAATCTTGTCGAGATGAAGACTAATTTCTGGACATTATTAATAAAAACAATTATAAATCAGAATGATAGAGAAATTTATATGTCATTGGCTTTATTGGGGCAAGGTAAAAAAATAGAACTAAGAAAAAAAAGCTTGGAGCAAATTGCCGAGAGTATACATCTTTAATTCTTAAAGACAATGCACTCTTTTTTCCATTTAACTCAGGAACCTAAATCAATTCCCGTTAAACTAGGACACGTTTTTTTTATGGGACTTATACTCCAGATCCGCCAGAAATTATTGTTAATCCATTAAATCTAGATTTTAGTATGACTGGAATATCTTTGTCAGAATTAAAAGATTTCAAATTAACTTGCGCTCATGAAACAGCTTATTATCTCTATCATTTAGCAAATAAGGGTTATTTGGATGAAACTGGGCAGTTAGATAATACATTATTAATGCCTGAAATTATAGCAGAATTATCGGCTCTAATATTTTTTAATAAAATCGGACTTGATTATACCAATCTTTTATCTGTACAAGGCGATGGCGGAACTGAAATTTTTATTATGCATCGGAGAACAGAAAAATGGAATCCTGAAGGATTATTGAGGAAAATAAGTACTCAATCAATAAATGAGGCTTATTATTCAACTCTAGATTATCTTGGGAGAGATTTTATTTATAGAGATTCTAGACTTGAAATGGAAATAAGAAAAGAGATACTTGCAATTTAAACTTCAATAATGTGTCCCATGAAAATCGCACAATCAGGGTGACTTTAGTCCGGGCGTTATAGTTCCGAACGGGGTTTTCAACTATTAGCACAATAAAAGTTATAAATCTTAGATCTACCTTTGGCTATGCAAACATATAGGATTGATAAACCTCATGGCGGTTATACTTTAGTTTATGGGGAGATACATCAAGGTAGATTTGTTATCTCCGATAATATTAAAGATAGAAAAGAAGAAGTTTGTGTTTTTTCAATAGTTGATTTAGAGGATTTGGAACAAAGAGTTTTAGATACGATGACCGATCATGAAGCTAGGGCGCAAGGTTTTGGCGTTGCATGGGCCGAAAACAATGCAGATTTTTTACAAACATTTGGATATAGGGTTGCAAGCATAAGAGAAATGGAAAAATTAGATGTAATCAATGAAAAAAATAATCAGGGATTTTATTTCATTTGTTATAAATCGCCTTTACATTCAATTTCCCGAAAGTTTATTCCTGAAAATACTCTTGGGTATAGAGCAGAATTATTAGGATGGAGAAAACATAATAGTATTTATTTGCCTAATGCTTGCAGAGAAGCAATGGTGGCAACTTATAAGTTGGCGATTCAATTCGGTGAAGAAACTGCACAGAGATTAGGAACAAGGTGTGTTCCCAACATACTGGATAAAAATTTAATTTTTCAAATAGAAAATCTTGAAAAGCTCAACGGAATTGCTGATGGTTTGAAACTTCATTTATTTCCTATTAAACAATCTATAAATCCTCAAAATCAATTAACTTAAACTTCTTTATGAGGACCCAGTTCGGTTAGTTAAAGGCTGGTGTCGGCGCTTTTCTTTACAGGAATCGAAGTCAAGGCAATATTTAAAAATAAAAAGACGCACATCTTAAGATGGATGTTTATAAAAAATGGTGGTTTTGGTTGATAATAATTCTACTCATTGTTTTCTTTTACCCTAAAAATGCGGGTTTTCATGGAAGCAATATTGCAGGACCAAGTGCACAACATCCTTATTATAATCTAGAATGCATGTGTATTGGAATAAAATATAGATAAAACTGATAATTGTAATACATTTTTATCAGTTTTCTCTAATGGATAAACCCTCTTGCTCCGTGCTATAATCAACGAGTTTATCCATATTCAGAAAAAGTTATGCCTGATTTCGGGGGTTATATTAAATGTCTTGGATTGCAAATAAATTGTAAATGCTTTCAATCCTGGATTGAAAATGGTTCAAGTCAAACAAAAGATATTTCTTGTGGAAAATAATTAATAGGATAATTTTTCCAAGAGAAGAATTAAAAACAAACAATTCTTTAATTAATTATGATAAAATTTACAGTTCTGGGTTCTGGAAACTTTATTCCTTGTTTGGAAAGGCATAGCTCTGGACACTTAATTCAGACTGAAAAAGAAAATATTGTATTTGACTTCGGAAGGGGAACAATTGAGAATATTCTAAAGAAGAAATTAACACTTTATGATTTAGATTACATTTTTATTTCACACCCGCATTCTGACCATTTATCTGACTTTGGAGCATTCTTAGGTTGGGCTGCAGAAATACCGAGGATTGAGAAAAGTAAGCGGATATTCAAGGTTTATGGACCAAAGGGAATAAAAAAAGCAATAGAACATCTAATGCGGGCCTTTGGAATTTATTATAATTTTTCTAAGAAAGACCCGGGGAGATTGGAGATTGTCGAATTAAATTCTGGGGAAGTGGTCAAAACTAAATCATTGAAGATTAAGGGAATTGAAGTTGAACATTCAAGTCAATGGGACAACTGGAAATCAATGGCTTATAGAATAGAATACAAAAATAAAATTGTCTGTTATTCGGGAGATTCTCCAAATTGCGAGGGATTAAGAGAAGCTTGTAAAAATGCAGATTTAGCAGTTATGGAATGCACCTTGCCGAAAAAAGCAAATGTAAAATGCCATATTTCAGGAGACGAACTTGGTTTAATTGCAAAAGAAGAAAATATAAAAAAATTAATTGTTGTTCATGTAGATAATGACTATAGACCATTTTTAAAAAAAGATATAAGAAAAAATTACAAAGGTAAATTAATAATTGCAAAAGACATGGATGAATTTAAAGTCTGAAAAAATATTCATTGTTCATCTTTATGATAAAAATCTAAAAATTCTATTAAATCTTTATCTTTGTGATAATTATATGAAAGTCTAAAGTGTCCTGAATATATCTCCCTTGTTCCTTTTCTTACATTTCGCATCGGTTTTCCAATTTCTGGATTTTTGATTATTTTTTTAATTTTATTTTTGAAATTGTTCTTTGGAAATGTTCATCAAAGATTACATTTACCATTTCTCTAGTTCTTCAAGAAATTTGTCTACAGGCATACTCTTGAATTCTCCCCTATCGTGTCTTTTGTATGCTTCTTCTGTTTTTCTTGCAAACTCTAAATCCTCTTTAAATGTTTCATCTAAATCATCTGCTCTTTTAAGTAAAAAACTAGATTTGTCTTTAATAATTAAAAATCTATCTCCCTCTTTTATGTCTCGTCTCATATTTGCAGGGATTACTATCTGCCCCTTTGAGCTTATAGTTGCAGTTTCTATTTCTACCATAGTAAGGTATGCCTTACTAGATATATAAATCTTTTGTTTGAAATATGTAGATGAACATTTATTACAGTCGTTATTTAAGATACATACTAAGAGATTACTCATTACTTCTCTTGTAAAAGGAGTCAGTAATTATTGAGATATGCTTTCTTTAATTATAGCTCAATAATTACTGTAATTAAAAATCCCAATCATAGCAATCTATTAGGATTTATGCCTCAAACTGGGAACTGGGGAATCGCAGCTAAGCTACGGAGATTTACACCCAGTTTGAGCATTGAGAAAAAATTAGTTTTGATTCGACATTGTAGCTATAACGAATTGAGGGGGTTGATTAAATCGATAATAATTTGTTCATCTATTGTGAAATAACTTATGTATTAATTAAATTATTTAGCATATAAAATATTTAAAAGGGTTGAAACTAGCTGATTTTATGAAAAGAGAGCTGTTAAATTTTATAAGAACAAATAATCTTGGTCCATTCAATAAAACTAAGACTTTGGTTAAGGTAAAAGAAAACGCTTATAGGACAAAAGACGCGAAATTAATTCATAATAAATTATTGGCTCTTTTATCTAAGGAATTTAATTTTGCAGATACAACTAATTTATTTAATTATTTTGAATTTACAGAAGATGAAAGGGAGATAAAATCAAGACAAGATTTCTTTGGGGAAATAAAATCAGAAATAGACAATTCATTTATTAAAAATCTTGGGTTGCCAAAAAAGTGCTGGAACCCAAAATATGGCATTATTGTTGTAACAGAGGATGAAAAGACATTTAACGAACTACAGAAGTTATCTTGTCCAACTAAGTTTTTAATCGGTCAGGATGACCTTGACTTATTGGACAATTATGACATTGTCCAAGTTATTGAATGTGAAAACTTTTCAAGAGCCTTAGAGAATTTGCCGCAATCGGTTTTTTTAGATTCAGTTGATGAAGCTTATTTGGAGAGATATGTTATCTTGTTATCTTCTTGGAAAAACAATATTGACGTTTTAAAAAATAATGCAACAAATGAAGAGATTAAGAAATTGGTTGATGAAATTGATGAATTAATGATTCTTCTTGATGATGGGAAAGGGAATGTTCTTAAGCGTGAAAATATTGAGACCGCTTTAGAAGGCATAAATCATGAAATATCTCAAGAGATAAAAAAGCTAACTGTGTCTGGAGAATCTCTTTTTAGTATGCTTAGCAAAAGCAAGATGCCTGACGAACTGAATAAAATAATTCAAAAGGCAATTTCAAATTCAGGACTTGCTGGAAATATATTTGTAAAGAACATACCTGTTTCTTTGGATGAAGAAGAATTAAACTCTTTGATAAAAAAACAAAACGCTCAGGAGCATACAGAAATAGCTGAAAAAATAAAAAAACGAGCAGATAAACTAATAAAATTGCCAGATAAGTTGCAGGAATTATCTGATCAGCTTATTTTATTTGATTTTATTAGTGGATTGTCTAAACTAATCAGTCGAGCAAATAGTTTTCCAATGCAATCAAATGAATTTAGAATGAAAGATTCATTGAACCTCTTTTTAGACAAAGCGCAGGCAATTTCGTTTTATTTGGATGAAAAAGACAGATGTTCAATATTAACAGGCGCAAATAGTGGTGGGAAGACGACACTTATTGAACATATAGTTCAACTCAATAGTCTTATGCAATTAGGGTTGCCGGTTAGCGGAAATATTAGTATTCCGTTATTTAGCGAGATATATTATTTTGCAAAAAATAAAGGAAGTATGAACAAGGGAGCTTTTGAAACTCTTCTTATGCAAATGTCTGGCATAAAACCAGGAAAAAGAACACTTATCTTAGCGGATGAAATAGAATCTGTTACAGAGCCAGGGGTTGCAGGAACAATTGTTTGCGCAACAGCAGATTATTTTATTAAACAGGGATGTTTCTTAGTTATTGCAACACACTTAGGAAAAGAAATTCAAAAAAGTCTTCCAATTGGGGCAAGAGTAGATGGCATTGAAGCAAAAGGACTTGATGAAAAATTTGAATTAATTGTAGACCATAATCCAATTTTAGGCAGGCTTGCTAATTCAACCCCTGAATTAATAATAGAAAAGATGGCAAATTCTCATAAAACCGATTATTTTGTTCATTTGTACGATTTTTTGAAGAAGGGAAAATAATAAGTAGCGCTTGCTTACCTTTTTAAGGGTGCAGAAGAGATTAATTAAAAAATACTATAATGTCTATATCAAATAATTATCTAAATATTATAATAATGGGCTATTGTTTTCGATAAATCTGTTGGGCATATTACAGTTCTATTTTAGAATTGTTAGCAGATACAATAAGTGACAACGTAACTATAAAGTTCGTCGCAAAGAATACAGAAAAATCTATAAATAATAACCTTTTTGGTACTTGTTTAGGTATTTCGATACCTAAACAAATTTATTTGCTATTTCTCGACGGAGTTAATCCGATCGAGAAATAGTTCCATAATTATATTTGAATTGATAATCGACGATAATAAAAAACAGCTAAACAAATACCCTTTTTGCTTATTTATAATAGAATAAATGTTATAGAATGACAGATAATAATTATCCTCAATTCGATAATAATGTGTTGTAGGAGTCTGGTCAATGCTTTATATTTATATAATAACTTTTAAAAACAAGAAAATATACTAATATTTAATGAATACAGAGTTTATTCAATTAAAAGATGTGGTGAAGAGGTTTAAGAAAAATCTTGTTTTAGATGGAATAAATTTGAATATTACTGAAGGAAATATTACTGGAATTATTGGGGCGTCTGGAGAAGGAAAGACAACTATATTAAAGTTGCTTGTGGGGTTTTATAAACCGACTAAAGGAAAAATATTATATTTGAAAAGAGATGTACATACTGATTTTAAGAATATCTACAAGAAATTCGGATTTTCAACGGAAGATGGCTCTTTTTATGAAAATTTGACTGTTAGAGAGAATTTATTTCATTTTGGAAGATTGTATAAAATGAGGGAGAGAGATGTAAAGAGCAGAACTAGAGATCTTTTGAGATTTGTGGATTTAGAAAAAGCAGAAAAAACAAGGGCAAAAAATCTTTCTGTTGGAATGAAAAAAAGATTGGATTTGGCATGTTCTATGATGCATAATCCTGAAGTTTTAATCTTGGACGAACCTACTGCAGATTTGGACCCTTTATTGAGAAGGCAGATACTTTCGTTGATATTAGATATAAGAAAGAGAGGAACAACTGTTGTGCTTACAACTCAATTATTAGAAGAAATGGATTTAATTTGCGATAATGTTGCAATATTATTTAATCGAAAAATAATTGAACAAGGGAATCCAGATAGAATAAAAGATAAATATAATGCAACAAGTTTAAATGATGTTTTTGGTAAAATTTTTATGAAATCTTCCAAATATAAAAATATAGGAAAACTAAGGGAGGAATTGAACAAAATTCAAAATGAAGAACTTTTTTAGCTGTATTCAAAAAGATATTAAAAATTTTGGGAGGTCTAAATTTTCTGCATTTATTGCGGTAGTTGTGCCTTTGCTGGTTGCCTTGCTTATTAGTTCTACATTTAGTATGAATGAGCTGCAGGAGATAAAAGTCAGCGTTTATTCTAAATCTTATAGCTCATTAACAGAATCAATATTAGCTAACTTTGAAAAGCAATCTTTTAAGATTTTCAAGGAAAACGATGAAACTTCTTGCACAAATTCTGTTCGGGAGGGAAATAACCAAATATGCGTTGTTTTTCCAGGAGATTTATCTAAAGAAGGAAACGCAGAAAATGTTGTATTTTATGTAGATAATTCAAGAATAAATATTGCCTATACTTTAATAGACGAAGTAAAAACAAGCATTGGAATAGAATCTTCAGAAATAAGTTTGGATTTGGTAAATGTCCTTATTGAAAAAATAAACAATGCAAAGAAAGATATTGAATCTGGAGAAGTAATAATTGAATCAGCTGCTTCAGATGCTAATGCAATTCAAACAAATAGTGAAGAAATGAAAGGCACTATTCCGGATTTATCGAATGTCCTATTTTTATTGGACAAGGCGAAAACTGTAGCGGGCAAATTAAATACTAGCGATAGTGATGTAATCAATGTTAAGAAAAATTTAGATAGTGCTATAAACGAGACGACTGCATTAGATATGGGCCTGGCTGGAGTTTATAGCGGAATAGATAATTTAGGGGCAAATAGCGAGAATATAATAAAAAAATTAAGCACTATTTCCATTAGCTTAAATTCTGTTGCTAAAGATTTAAGTGAGATTAGAGTTAATGAGGCTGAAAAGATTGTTTCACCAATAAAAACAGAGATTAGGTCAGTTGTGGACCCAACAAAAAACTGGAACTTTATATTTCCAACATTGCTTGCATTAATGGTTATGTTTGGAAGTATTATACTTGCTTCTGTAACTGCATTAAGGGAAAAGCAAAATAGAGCATATTTTAGGAATTTTATCACGCCTACTTCAGATTTTACGTTTATTCTGGCAATGTATGTAAGCTGTTTATTCATATTAATAGTGCAGTCATTGGTTTTATTCTCTGGGCTTGTTTTAGCAACGAAACTGCCATTGGTGAGCATTTTAGGAAATATTTCTTTAATACTTTTTGTTTCTGCAACTCTTTTTATCTTTATGGGAATCTGTATTGGACATTTCTTTAAGTCAGAGGAAGCAGTAATATTATTTTCTTTAGCAATTGTGGGTATTATGACTTTTTTCTCAAATACCATTGTTCCAATAGAGACAATATTAGGAAAATACCAGCAATTTGTAATGTATAATCCCCTTGTTGTAGTGTCTTCTTTATTAAAAAGGGCGATATTGTTTGATGCTCCGCTTACGCAGTTAGGAGATGGTTTCTTGATTTTAAGTGCTGGTGTTTTAATTTTTATTTTATTGGCTTTTGTTGCAAGAAAAGCAACAAAGAGATTTGTTTAACTGAGGGGCAAGGGTACAATATTGCATTACTTTATACAATTAGCTGTAATCTGATATTTATCAGTAGTAGGCAGATTATGGACAATAGACTTTTTGACTATAATCTAAACTTTAAACTTCTGTTGGATAGGGGAGCGAATATTAAATGGCTTTTTAAACTAATATAACTCTATTATATAATGCGAGTACAATATATCTTTTCATCAAAGAGAACGGGAAAATTCAGAAAATCTCCTTCTATTAATAATCATAGTGTGGCTTTTCCTAAATTGGTGAGAGAAGTAATAAGGACATCAGATATAATTCTTGAAGTATTGGATGCGAGATTTATTGATAAAACAAGAAACAAAGATATGGAAAGAGTTGTTTTAGAAAATAATAAAAAAATTATTTATGTCATAAATAAAGTTGATTTGATTGATATAAATGAGCTTAAATCAAACTACGATTTATCTACACTTAGACCTTATGTTTTTGTTTCTTGTAAATCTAAAATTGGTAAAGATAGATTAAGAGATATAATAAAAATGGAAGTAAGAAAACTGAAACTCAAGGATAAAAAAGCCAGAGTGGGCATTATCGGCTATCCTAATACTGGAAAAAGCACATTGATTAATGTTCTTGTTGGCAGGAGAGGAACAAGTACTTCTCCTGAAGCTGGTTTTACAAAAGTAATGCAAAAAATTAGATTAAATAAAGATATATTCATATTGGATACGCCTGGAGTGTTTCTTGAAAATGAAGACCCCGAGATTAATTCTAAAGATTTAAAGAAACATGCCCAGATAGGAATAAAACAATATGATAAGGTAAAATCTCCAGATTTGATTGTGTTAACTTTAATGAGGCAAAATCCAGGCACATTTGAAAAGTTTTATGGGATTGATGCAAATGGAGACTGCGAAATCCTTCTTGAAGAACTTGGAAGAAGGAAAAAATTATTAAAAAAGAGAGAAGAAATAGATATTGAAAGAACTGCAAGAATGGTACTAAAAGATTGGCAGGAGAATAAAATAAAATGAAAAATGAAAAAAAAGAGTACGAATGGGATTTATCTGGAATGTTTAAAGGAATAAATGATTCTAAGATAAAAGATAAAAGAAAAGAATGGGAAAATGCTACAAATAAATTTATTTTAAAATGGAAAAAAAGAGAAGATTATTTGAAAGACCCGAAGATAATGAAAGAAGCGCTTGATGATTATGAAAAATGGGCAAGATTTTTTGGTACTGGAGCGGATGAATTTTATTATTTTTGGCTAAGAAGCCATCAAAATCAAACTGACAGCGAGATAAAGGCAAGGTTTAATAAAGTTGAAGAATTCAGCAAAAAAATAGAGAACGATATTAATTTCTTTAGCTTGAAAATAGCAAAAATACCAAAAGAAGAACAAAATAAATTTTTAGAAAGTAAATATTTAATTGAATATGGGCATTTTCTCAAGAAATTATTTGATGGTGCAAAATATCTACTTTCAGAGAATGAAGAAAAAATAATGAATTTAAAATCTACGAGCGCATATTCTTCTTGGGTTAAGATGGTTTCAGAATTTCTTTCAAAAGAAGAAAGAGAGTTGATTGGAGAAGATAATAAGAAATCAATGAAAACTTTTTCAGAAATAATGGTTTTAAGCCAAGATAAAAATAAAAAAATTAGGGATAATGCAGCAAAAGTTCTTAATGAGATACTGAAGAAAAATGTTGAAGCCGCAGAAGTGGAAATGAATGCTATTCTTGCTGATAAAAAAGTAAATGATTCGTTAAGAGGATATAGAAGACCCGATGAAGCAAGGCATATTTCTGACGATATTGAAAGCAGTATTATAGATACGCTCATTGAGGCGGTTTCGAGCAGATTTGATATTTCAAAAAGATATTATAAATTAAAGTCAGAATTATTGGGGTTGCCAAAATTAGAATATCATGAAAGAAATGTTGAATATGGAAGTTTGGATAAAAAATATTCTTATGAAGAAGCAATAAAACTAATTGAAAAAGTAATGGGTAATTTGGATAAAAAGTTTGTTTGGATATTTAATTCATTTATTAAAAATAATCAGATTGATGTTTATTCGAGAAAGGGAAAGAAAGATGGGGCTTTTTGTGTTCATTTCTTAAAATCTCAACCAACTTATGTTTTATTGAATTATATGGACAAATTGAATGATGTTGAAACATTTGCCCATGAACTGGGGCACGCAATTAATAACGAGCTTATGAAAGAAAAACAGAATTCTCTGAATTTTGACAGCGTTCTTTCAACAGCAGAAGTAGCTAGTACATTTATGGAAGATTTTGTTTTACAGGAGCTTATGAAAAACGCAAATGATGAATTTAAATTGGTTTTGATGATGCAAAAATTAAATGGAGATATTTCTTCTATTATGAGACAGGCGGCTTGTTATATGTTTGAACAGGAACTGCATAAACAATTTAGAGAGAAAGGATATTTATCAAAAGAAGAGATTGGTGAGATGTTTGGGGGGCATATGAAAAAATATATGGGTGATTATGTTGAGCGGTCTAAGGGGAGCGAAAATTGGTGGGTTTATTGGGGACATATAAGGAATTATTTCTATAACTACTCTTATGTTTCTGGATTGTTAATTTCTAAGGCGCTGCAAAGAAAAGTAAAGGAAGATAAATCTTTTATTGAAAAAGTTAAGATATTTCTTTCTGCTGGAACATCAAAATCTTCTAGGGAGATATTTAATGAGATGGGATTAGATATAGGAAAGAGGGAATTTTGGCTTGGGGGATTAAAAGAGATAGAATCTCTTTTAGACGAAACTGAAAAACTTGCTGGAAAGATGAAAAAAATAAAATAAAATATAAAATTTAGTCCCTTGCTAAAGCAAATACATTTCTTATTGATACTATAATTGTTGCAGGAACAAATACAGCCAAAAGCGCATTAAGAATACTATTTACTACAGGTATTGCAGTCATAGCCTCTTTTCCTTGAGAGCTTACTATTATAAGCACCAAGCCTGAAATTAAGAAAGGCATAGACTCTTTTTCTGTTATATTCAATAAGCCTATGATTAAACCTATTAAGATAAGTATTCCGAGCCAAATTTTTTCGTCTGCAAGAAATCCGATTCCAATTACTAGGGCTAAGATTATTCCGACTAGAAAAGCCCATTTGCCAATTAGTTTAACGTTCCTTGAATCGCCTCTTGTAGGAATTTTTTCTTCTTTTATCTGTTTTCTTTTTGCCATTTATACACCTCCTTTCACCTTTTTTATTTATTTCTTTGAAGCATCTAATTTAACGCCTAATTTTTCAAGTTCTTTTGCATGTGCTTGAATTAAGCTTTCTGTAACTGAGACAATTCTTAATAATTCGTTTCTTTCTGCTACAAGAGTATTTATTGAACCTTTGTGATAACCAATCTGCTCTTGCTTGGACATCTTTTCTTCTACCATGAAAAATATAGGGAAAAAGTAGTTATAAATCTTTGCTCGACGTATTATTAAACAAATAATTTAGATTCGGTGATTATAGATAAACCCTTTCGTCCTGTGTTATAATCAACGAGTTTATCTATAATGCAATTCAATACCAAATTGCCTCTTTCCGAAAGATTTAAATAGTTATATTGACTTAAACTCAATATATATTGACTAATAGGCAATATAAAATGAAAGTCAAACTTACCAAAGAACAGGAAATCATTAAACTAATGTTTAAGGATTTTCTAATAGAATATAACAGCAGGAGCATAAGCCCAAAGGTAGGGCTAACCCACTCTGGAGCATTTAGAGCATTAAAAAAATTAAAAGAAAAAGAAATAGTAAATCCAAGGCAAGTGGGAAAAGCAATTATTTATTCTCTTAATCTAGAAAATCCGCTTACCCTCAAAGAAATAGAAACAGTATTAATAATTGAATCTCTTGAGCATAGAATATGGGTTGAGGAATTTAAAAAATTAGAGGGAAAAACAAAATTCGTAGTTTTATTTGGCTCTATTCTAAGAAATGAAAAAGAAGCAAAAGATATTGATCTTCATGTCGTAGCTGATAAAAAACAATATCTTGAAATAAAAAAGATTATTGAAGAAAGAAATAAAATTCTTCCAAAGCCTATCCATCTTATTTTTCAGACACCCGCTGACTTTAGGGCAGACATTAAAAGAAAATATAAGGTAACTATAGAAATAATTAAAACAGGCGTAGTTCTTTTTGGACAGGACGAATTTAGAAAAATGGTGATGGAAAAATGACAGAAGCATCTCATAAATTTGACTGGTGTTTAGAAAAAGCAAAAAAAGAATTGCTATTAAAGAAAAAACATCGTGGTTTAATAAAACGAGAGCCAAATATAGAAGATGTAAGAAATCATATCATAAAGGCAGAGCATAATTTATCTGCAATATCTTATTTCGACAAAGGCGGTTTCTCTGATTGGAGCATGAGCGCTACTTTTTATTCAATTTATCATTGTTTTCTCGCTGTTGCAGCGAAATTTGGTTACGAAAGCAGAAATCAAGACTGCACAATTGCTCTTATTAAATCTCTCAAAGAAAATAAACAGATAGAACTTGATAGCATATTCATAGAAGCACTTGAAAATTATGATGAACAAGATATCCAAAATGTTGTAGAAAAAAGAGAATTCTACACTTATGGAACAACACTTTCTGTAAAAGACAAAGAAGAAATTGAAAAAAGTATTAAGATGTGTAAAGATTGCATCTCACAAACAAAAAAAATCTTATTTCAGTAGTAAATCTAACTTCTATTTAACATCTCAAAAATTTCATTTCTATGTTTAGATATAATATGAAATACTTCGGTACTTTTTACATCATCATATCAACTAAAGGACTATGACTATCTTTCTTTTCGGGCAAATCAGCTACGAGACCTTCGGTTGTTAGAACGAGGGAGGCAATGCTTGCTGCGGTTTGCAGGGCATTTCTGACTACCTTAGTTGGGTCTATTACACCTGTTTGGACTAAATCTTCGAATTTGTTTGTTTTAGCATTATATCCAAATGTTTCGCTTTTTCCTCTTAATTGAGAGAGAATTTCAGCGCCGTCTTTTCCTGCATTTTCTGCAATTTGTTTAATTGGGCTTTCTAAAGCTTTTTTTAGAATTTTAACTCCTGTCATTTGTTCAACATCAAGGTTCAAAGAATCAAGTTCTTTTATTGAATGTAACAACGCTAAACCTCCGCCTGGAACAACGCCTTCTTCGATTGCGGCTTTTGTAGCATTTAGAGCATCATCAATTCTCATTTTCTTTTCTTTTAATTCTGTTTCAGTGGCTGCCCCAACATTAATTACTGCAACTCCGCCAGAAAGTTTTCCAAGTCTTTTTCTTAAATCTTCTTTTTTATAGTCTGAAGTTTCTGCGTTAATTTGGGATTCTATCTGAGTAATTCTTTTTTCTATCTGAAATTTTTCACCATGGCCTTCTATGATTAATGTTTCTTCTTTACTAACTTTTACTTTTTTGGCTGAGCCAAAATGTTCTTTTGTTATATCTTCTAATTTTTCTTCAGCTTCCTTTGAAATGAGTTTTCCGCCAGTTAAAATAGCAATATCTTTGAGCAATTCTTTTTTTTCTTCTCCATATCCTGGAGCTTTAATTGCGCAAACTTTTATTGCTCCCCTTATAAGATTAATAACTAAAGTTGTAAGCGCTTCTCCTTCAACGTCTTCTGCAATTATTATTAATGGTCTGCTTTCTTGGGCGACTAGTTCTAATATGGGAATAAGCTCTTTTATTGTTGTTATTGTCTTGTCAGTTATCAAAATCATGGGGTTCTCAAAATTTGCTTCCATTTTTTCTTGGTCATTTGCCATATAAGGCGAGAGATATCCTTTTTCAAATTGCATTCCTTCTACCACTTCTAAATGTGTTTCAATACTTTTGGCTTCTTCAACAGTAATAACTCCCCTGCTTCCTACTTTTTCCATTGCTTGAGAAATAAGTATCCCTATTTTTTCATCATTATTTGCTGAAATTGTTGCAACCTGCCTTATTTTTTCTTTGTCTTTTATTGGTGTTGATTTTCTTTTTAGATATTCGACAATCTTTTGTGTTCCTATTTCAATTCCTTTTTTAACTTCAACAGGATTTGAACCAGCAGTAATATTCTTTAGACCTTCAGTTATAAGGTGTTGTGCTAATAATGTAGCTGTTGTTGTTCCATCTCCTGCTTTTTCCTGTGTTTGGGATGCAACTTCTTTTATTAATTTAGCTCCGATATTTTCAAATTTATCTTCAAGTTCAATATCTTTGGCAATTGTTACACCATCGTTTGTTATTAATGGGCTCCCCATTTTATCTAGAATTATTGTTCTGCCATTTGGACCGAGAGTTACTTTGACTGTATCTGCAACTTTATTTATTCCTTTAAGTAGGGCTTGTCTTGCTTGCTCGCTAAATATTATTTGTTTTGCCATTATAATTTTTTCATTTTGAATCCAAGGTCTTTAACGAACCCCCTGACTTCATTAACTGCAGTTTCTGGTTTAACTGAATAGATAAAAATAGCTGTACGGGGAGATTGTTCGGTAAGATCATCACCTTCGATTAAAACAGTCGCTCCACTTTTATGATGATATAGTACTTCTTGACAAGTTATTTTTTTATAACTCATGTATAATAAAGTTAATCCGTAGGATTCAGCTAATGTTTTATCATTGCCCATTATTTCAATAGCACTGGGATTTAAAACTTTTTCATCTTGATATAACTCGAATACTCTTTCCTTCACTCTTGGTTTATATTTTCTTCCCATTTTAATATTCCTCGAATTTCGCAATTATGTCTTTATATTCAACTACTATGACCTTTTCGCCATTGAGTTCGAATTCTTCTTGTGAGTAACCTGCGTATAGGACTCTATCTCCGTGATGTAATGGGATTCTTGAGCCGTCTTTTAATGTTCCAACATCTTGAACAATGCCTTGCTTTTTTTCTTCATTGTCCTTTGGCAAATATATTCCTGACTTTGTTCTTTCTTCTGCTTTAACTGGTTTTAATACAACTCGCTCTCCAATTGGTATAAGTTTCATTTTTGACTAAATTTAAGCTGAAATCCGTATTTTTAAAGATTTATATGCTAAAAAATATTTTATGGCTAGAGAACTAAATCACTTGGAAAAGAATTTATGTCTCCCTGTATATTTTATCTTCCATTTGTTCATCTATTGCAGAATAATCTCTTTTTGGCAGATAAAGTTCAATTTCATCCATTGGCGGTTTATCTAAGATTGGGGCTTCTAAAATATTTTTTTCTAGAGTTTCCATTTTGATTGAGTCGCGTTCTGCGGGTTTTATTTTAATAAATGGGCTTGGAGTTCTAGTCATATTCGAAAAATTATGATATATTGGCGTGATGTACCAGAAAGACAATGTCAAAGCACTAAATCCAAGAATTGTCAATAGTTTATAATTTTGGTTAAACATCATATTTTAGTTATCTTAGACCCATCGGGGCTGTCTTCCACAAGGTAGCCTTTTTCTTTGATTCTTTCTCTTATTATGTCTGCTTCTTTCCACATCTTTGTTTTTCTGAAGTCTTCTCTGGCTTTTACTAGTTTTTCAACTTCGTTTGGAAGGACGACCAGGGATTCTTGCATATCTTTCACACTCAAGCCGAGAACAGAATCTCAACTGGCTAAAGCATTCCGCCATGTTTGAAAACACTTTTTGTTTTAGATGTCCCGAAAGGTCTTTATCAAACGGCTCATCAGATAGATCGTCGTCATACAAAACCTCGTTTTGGAAATCATCAAGAGCTTTTTGGAATATTTGTATTGCTACTGGAGTGTTTAAATCGTCGTTGATTGCAGATAAAAATTCTGCTTCATATTCTTTTGTTAAGTCATTGCCTTTGTGGGTTTCTGTTTTTAATTCAATAATCTTTCTTTCTATTCTTTCGTATGCTGTTTTTGCAGCATCGAGGTTTTCAAGAGTGAAATTCAATGGTTTTCTGTAATGAGTTAGATAGCAGAAATAACGATAGTGTGCTGGCTTATATCCTAACTTTTCTAGTTCTGAAATAGTATAAAGCCCGCCTTTAGATTTTGAAACTTTTTCTCCTTTAAATGTCAAGAAAGCAATATGCAACCAAAAATTAACAAACTTTTTTCCAGTTGCTGCTTCGCTTTGAGCAATCTCGTTTGTATGATGAACTGGGACGTGGTCTTCTCCTCCAGTATGAATATCAAAATGTTCTCCTAGATATTTCATTGACATGGCAGAGCATTCTATATGCCAGCCAGGAAATCCAACACCCCAAGGAGAATTCCATTCTTGCTGTCTTTTTTCTTCAGTATTAGAGAATTTCCATAGGGCAAAATCAGTTGAATTTTTCTTCTCACCTACTGAAATTCTTTTGCCTGCTTGAAGCCCTGAAATATTTAATTTTGCTAATTTGCTATAGTTTTTGAATTTTGAGGAATCAAAATAAATCCCATCAGATGTTTTATAAGTATAACCTTTTTCTTCTAATTTTTTTATTAATTCTATTTGTTCTTTAATATGCTTTGTTGCTTTTGCCCATTTTGCGGGCTCTAAGATATTTAATTTTTTTAAGTCCTCATGAAATGCATTAAAATAATGCTCGACAATTTCTTGAATATTTTTTCCTTCTTTTTTTGCAGCTTTTTCTATTCTATCTTCTCCTTCATCAGAATCAGAAGTTAAATGTCCAACATCAGTAATGTTAATTACATGATTAACTTTATAATTATTATAAATGAATGTTCTTTTTAGTAAATCAGAAAAGAGATAAGCTCTCATGTTTCCAATATGTGCATACCAATAAACAGTCGGACCACACGTATACATTCCAACTTTTCCTTTCTTAATTGGTTTGAATTCTTCTAGCTTTCTTGATAAGGTATTGTATAGCTTTAACATGCTTTTTTGAGGATATAAGGGGTTTTAAGGATTTTGCTTTGTAAGGTAAGACAATATACTTGTATAAAAAAGATATAGTCATCGTTAAAAATTAAAATGCATTAATAAAACTATGAGAGAAGATAAAGAACAAGTGATTTATTTTTACAGAAGAAAAGATTGGGATGGAAGAGGAGACGCTTATCTTTTAGCGAATAAAGAAATGAATTTTAGAGACGAGTCTAAAGCAGAATATGTTTGTGCAAAACCTGTTAGAACGAGCCAGTTGCCAAAACTTCATGGTTTTTTGCTTGAGTTTAGGGGCCCAGAAGATATTTTTAGAATGAATTTGGATGGATTATTAGGGGAAGGAAAAAGATTATAAACAACTTAGGCATAAATAATTTATGGATGAAATGAGAGATTATAAGGATGACTGGAAAGATGTAATTGATAAAGATATTTCTACTTATTTTCCAATTAGCGAAAAGACTCCAGAAGGAAGAGAAATGTCTAAAGTTTTTGTTAGTGAAGAAGAAATAAAAAGAAGAAGGGAAGAGAGATTTTATTTGCCTTAAGATGACAGAAGGAATAGAAGCAGTTTGGTTTTATCAAAAATGTGGTTCGATAGACCACAGGACTTCTTATTTAGCACTCAATATAGAAGGTAACTTTGATTTACTTTCTAGTAGATTGTCTTTTCTATGTGTAAAAGGAGTGGAGAAAAGTAAGCTTGCAGAAGTTTATTTAATGGTTATGGGATGCAGGGATGAAAAAGATAGATTTTACCAAAGGTTATATAAAATACTTGAAAGATAGTCGTTAAATCTATGATTTTATTATAAAATGCTTCAGGAAATCTTTAGTCTTTAGAAAGGCTTAAATATCATATAATATCTTAATGTATTATATGGTAAAATATAATATCTTAACACAAAGAGAAGAAGAAATCATAAATAAGAAATTTAAAGGGATTAGTTTGACTCAGAATGAATCAAATATCCTTAGCAAGTTTGTTAGGCCAAAATTAAGAGAAATAAGCAAGATTGACGCAAATGTTCTTTTGAATAGACTAGAATATAATCAAATATCAAAATCTATTGAAAATAAGATAAAAAAACTTATTTTAGACAATATAAAAGAGACTAAAGCAATACTTATTTATGGTTCAGCAATTCAGACAAATTATAAAGAATATAATGATATTGATATTTTAATTATAACAAATAAAAAAACATGGAATTCTAGTGGAGATAAATATGATTTAATTGTTAAGTTGACAGATCTTACTAAGAAAGAGGATTTAGAGTTAGATATTCAAATTCTAGATATATACACATTCAATCATGAATATCCCCACAGTCCTTCTCTGATTTACCAACTCAAAGACTCAAAGATAATTTATGGTAAGATGAAAATGCCAACAAAAGTAGAACTCTCTAAATTAGATTTGAGGATGAAATTAGATTGGAGCGATATTGATGATGAAAATTCTAAAGGAGGAGAGATATATCAGGCACTTAGAAATGTAATTTTAGTAAGACTATTATTAAATAAAATCATTAATAATAATTCCTTAAAAGAAAAAGTTAATAGGGTATTGGGAGATAATATTATTAATAAATTAAAAAATAACATTGCATCTAAATCTGAAAAAAGAGTGATTTTAGAATATATAAAAAATCTTGCTGAACAAACAGACGAGGAAATAAAAAGTGCCAAATGGGAAAAAATAGCGTTGTAAAGACATTAGGAAAAAGAGTAGGTAATGTTATTCTGCATAGTTTGCTAGTTAAATATACAAATAGACCTGAATCAATTAACCATTTACAGCATGAAGAAGCTACTTATAGGGATGCAGCCATTAAAGAAGCAAAAAAGTATAATTGGAATGAAGAAGATAAACAATTAATCAAAAATCTTGCAATTGAATTCATCAAAAACAAGAAAGACATAAAATATCCAGATGTAAATTTTTCAATTGATGAAGCAAATAAATTGATTGAGGAAGAAATAATCAATTTAGAATTGTAATTTTAATCTAAATCTCACAAAAAGATATAAACTCCTTAGACATAAATAACTTATGGTTGAAGAAAGGGATTATAAAGACAACGATTGGCAAAAAGTAATAGATGTTGATTTGTCAACTCACCTTCCAATTAGTGAAAAAACTCCTGAAGGGAGAGAAATGTCTAAAGTTTTTGTTAGTGAAGAAGAAATGAAAAGAAGAAGAGAAGAGAGATTTTACTTGCCTTGATTTAGTTAAATTTAGTATTACCTTAAAAACAGCTTAGATATTAACAAATACAAACTAACTAATATCATTAACCCCCCTATAAAAATCCCAATCATTGCCTTAGGTTTCCCTCCAGCCCCGGGGTCAGATTTGAACTTTCTTAGCCCCATAATTCCAAAAAATAATGGAATTACTCCAACAATAATACCTGCGAATGAAACAATAACTACCACAACAATACCTAAAAGTAAAAATACAATTCCTAAACTCATTGCTGAACTTGCCCATAAATTTTTCATATTAATTGCCTCCTTTCATATATTGTTTATATCTTCCTGAGAACAACTCCCAGATAATAAATATAAATCCAATTAATCCAAATAGCTTTGCAAACCCATATCCGAAAATTATTAACAAAAAAGAAATGAAAATCGCAAGAATATTTATTAAAATATAAGTTAATCTATTCATCTGGAGTGAACCCCTAAAATTGAACACATAGTTAAGCTAATAACTCAGCAAATGTTCAATAAATAAAATGGAGGT
>Ga0209541_10005034_pt1 | contig 23190 bp, 18 predicted proteins | sample RifCSPlowO2_01_FD_184027 | JGI IMG/M metagenome (GOLD analysis project Ga0209541, IMG submission 184027) | Groundwater microbial communities from Rifle, Colorado - Rifle CSP2_plank lowO2_0.1 (SPAdes) (version 2) | ecosystem: Environmental > Aquatic > Deep subsurface > Groundwater | place...
GACATCGGCCAACTGCGCGTATGCGAAATCCCGTCGCCCCCGACTGCGGTCGGGGGTCGCGGGACTGTCGCATACGCGCCGCCCGTTATCGGAAATAGCTCCATAAATTACGCTACATCCGATAACACGGGATATGCGGTTCGCAAGCTAAATAAATTTTTTATCTTTATGGTAAAGCCGAAGGATAATACAATTAACAACGACGGAAATTTGATTTTTATTTTAAAATAGAGGTAAAAAGGAATAGTTTGATTTATTTTTCATAATCACGTATGACGAGAATTTATCTATCCAGACACGGTCAAGACAGGGACAACGAAATGGGTATTCTAAATGGGCACCGAGATATGCCCTTAACTGAGATTGGCCTAGATCAGGCTCGCCAGGTTTCGCAAAAAATAAAAGATTCTGGAATACACTTTGATAAAGTTTATAGTTCGCCACTTCAAAGAGCCTATCATACTGCAAAAACAATTACAGATTATTTACAAATTGAGTGTCCAGAAAAAATTGAATTGCTGATTGAGCGTGACTTTGGTGTCATGACAGGAAAATCCACAAAGGATATTAAAGAGCTATGCTCTCCAGATATTTTAGAGGCAGGCATTACTACATATTTTCTTTCACCAAAAGGCGCTGAAACATTTCCGCAACTTATTGTCAGGGCAAAGAAGCTACTAGAGCTTATCAAAATTAAACATACCGGACAAAATGTTCTAATGGTCACACATGGTGATATTGGCAAAATGATTTATGCCGCGTACTACAATTTAGATTGGCAGCAAGTTTTGACAATGTTTAATTTTGGGAACGCCGAAATATTATTGCTCGCAGAAGATTCTGTACCAGAAGACACCCATATATTTAACATCAAGCAACACAATCACTAATAAGGAGTTTCAAAAAAAAGCAATTCACCCCTGACCCCTCTTGCTTTTTTTGAAATAAAAATCAAATTTCCTAGAAGGAAAAAACAGTTTATGCAAATAAAAACGAAGATAAAAAATTTACATCGTACAACACTGGATATGCGGTTCAAGAAATTGTGCATTATTAAATAACAAAGGTGGTACAATTTCCTTCACCCAAATTTGACTTATTTTTTCTTTGGAGGTATATTAAAAGTACAGTAATTTCTAAAATATGCGCAAAATCGACTTAAAAAACGTGGTTTGGAAAGAAGGTAAATCCTACGTCTCGTGGAATCTCAATACAGGTATTTCTAGTTTTGGCGACACTAAAAAAGAAGCCCTTTCGGCGCTCCAAGAGGCATTAGAGTTGTATTTTGAGGATGTTCCTATTTCCAAGATAAACAAAGTGGAACGACCAGACCTAGTCCCACTCGTTTTTCAACATGCCTAGACCCATTCCCTTGAAACAGGTTATTCGAGGCCTTAGAGATAGGGGCTTCTTTTTTGTGTCGCAGAAAGGTTCCCACGCGAAGTTTCGCAAACCAGGCAATCCTACGCGTACTGTCATAGTCAAGACGGCAAAGAAAGAAGTACCATACGGAACCTTTCAGTCGATTTTGCTTCAGTCAGGATTGAAAGAAAGTGATTTTCGAGAGGAAAAATAAGTCAAACTTCAGATGTGCGGATACGTTGGGCGCAATTTTACCAAACAAATAATTTTGACATTTTGAATTGAACCCTTTTGAAATTTTTTTGGAAATGAAAAAGCCCGTATCAGATTGTCCAAAAGGACTCTCCGATACGGGTGTTGATAGACCGCCGAGACTCAATCGTGATACTCGACGACCCTGACTTCTTGATCCGAAAGGTATCCCCACTGACCTGGAGCGCCGCATGGCTCAAGATCGATATCGAAGCCACCTTCATGCTGTTGGAGAACCTCGAACAACTTGAAACGATGCTCACGAAACCAGGTTACGGTCTTTGTGCCGCTTTGGTGCAATAGCTGCACCGACTTGACTCGCCTGTCACCAGTCTCCTCGATCGTCATGCATGCCTCCTTCTGTTCGTCTAGTCATCTTGACTAGACTTATCATGCTACTATACTTAACTATAAAAGTCAAGCCTAAGCCGCCAAAAATTTCAAAAGGGCTCGAATAATAAGGTAATTAATCGATGGCATTTTTTCTTGCTTTTTTTGTGATAGTGTGGTAATTATTAAACATAAACTACCTAACTCCAAACCATATGGCTAAGGAGCATACTATTCAAAAAACAAAAGGGTTAATGGTACAATTACCATTGTCTGCTTTGCGCTAGCTTTCTCGTTACCCGCGTGAGAAAAAAAATGTGGTGGAAATCGCCACTGACGATATCGTGCGGGTTAATAAAGCCGAAACGCTCGACGAAATTATTGGTTCCGCGCGACTTGACTATGCGCTTGGCAACTACACCTCGCACAAAACCGCGCGGGGTTTAATCGCCGCTTTACGGGCATAATATATGGTAGTAAATTTCTCGCCGCGTTTTAAGCGGGCTTACCAGAAATTACCCACCCACATCCAAACCGACTTCGCATACTCGGATACGTTGTGCGAAATGCGCCGCCCGTTATATGCCATAGTGAAAAGCCAAACGCAGCGCTTTCGCGCCGCGTTATGACCCCTTACTGCTTTGGCTAGCTTACTGCCGCCCCACCATGCCATACCTCGTGTGCTTCTCGTGTGGTCAGGAGTGACAACCGTATCATCTGATCACCCTGTCGTTCAATTCGTTTGGTTCTATATCCGTGCATTGCAAGCCAGCGTCCCATCTGCGGTGATGCCCATATACGGGAATTTAAGATCACCATAGGACTCTCCTCTTTAGATTTATTTATTCGGAACGATCTCATCCGGGGAAGTATTCTTCAACCATTCATTCGAGTATATCGCGAGTGGGTGGTATGGCCTTGCGGACCAGGAACCAACCCTCGTGCCGTGGAATCAGAGGCTCGCAATATTCGTGACGATCAGTTGTTACTCGGCTTCATGGATCCCGCCGTGGCGGGAAGATGTCACAGACGCAGTAAGGGGATAACGCGTGCTGTCACCGAGAGAACGCTTGCCCGAATAGGCGGAGGAACTGAACTCACTCATACAAGCGGGTATACTTGGGTTAAAAGTAAAAAGTGTAAGAGTGGTTCTAACCTCCTTTCGGCTTTTCTGACTCCCGTCGCTTCAAGTAGTAGGTGTACCGATTAGGTACGTTTAGGGTAACGGTGTAAACGCGGGTCCAAAAAAGCCTAAAGCGGGCAACAACCACTCCGTGTGGCGATAGCCCACCTTAGGCCTTCTCTCTCATCTACCAGCCCAACCGTTTCTGTATCAAGGCGGGCTAATTCAATAGGTAGATTCATAGTCCCACGTCTTTTAACGGTTGTCAAGATAGTTGTTGTGTATCACCTGTGTGATGACGGTGGACAGATAGTGCACAAAAACCGGCAAAAAGCGCATATAACATTATGCCGCTATAAAAAGACCACAGATAATGATCAAACGCCATGAGTATAACGAGGGGAATAAACCAAAATAAAATTTTCCAATCACCGGCGCCGCGCAGTAGAGACATGATAAAAAGACCGTCGGTTATAACAAGAAGCAATACGCCTACGAGACCATACTCTGCGAGCGCCGCCACAAGCACATTATGAGGTGGCGACCACTGCCACCACGGATCAGCGGGTTGAACAAAAAATGTGTTCACGAACTGTGCCGGCCCAACACCAAACCATGGCGACTGTTTCCAGACGGCGATACCGTCTTTCACACTCGTCACGCGTTCATCAAGAGAACGCTTTTCTAAACGCGCTTCATTGCTAAAACGCGCAAGCGTAAAGGGCCAAAGCACCGCAAGCATCACCACAATCGTGGCGAGTGATACGCCAAGAAAAAAACGTGTGGAACGATGAAACAAAAACAAGAGACACGCGGTTATCAGCCACGCAAGGAGCGCGCCGCGTGAAAAGGTGAGGGCGAGGGCGATACTAAACAGTGTCGTCATTGCGAGAAGCGAGCTTTGCGAGCGACGAAGCAATCCCGACGAGATTGCTTCGGGCCGATTGCGATCGGCCCTCGCAATGACAATGAGCAACCCTACCACCAAATACCCGCCGAAAATGTTTGGGTGCGGAAACGGCCCATACGCGCGCAAAAAACGAGTGGAGCCGGTTTCAATAACCGATGCGCCACCTTCTGTTGGAATGTGTCGTGAAAGACCAAGCCATTTGCTGGCGGGAACATATTGCATAACAACCTCCGCGATACCGACAACCGCGGCAACGGCAAGTCCTGTAACTAAACCGTGAAGAGCCGCTTTGTGCGGCATCCACCCGCTCATCAAAAGCATAACCACCAGCGTTGCTTCAAGAAGCCATGTGGTCTGTTGCACACCGCTCCACACATCGCCCGTAAAGAGTGAACGCGTTACGCCGTACAGTAGCACTCCCATCATGCCCAGAATCCACGCGCGGTTTAAGGTAACGGGTCGCAGTGACCATGCACCCGTTCGCCATTTTTGCAAACCATACAGAAGCGCGGAAAGTACCAAAAAACCAAGCACCAATTCGCTTGCATAGAGCGATAACCGCCCGTACTCAACATCATCACCAAGAGGCGACAAACGATAGATGAAGCGCGTCTGCCACGGAAGCAGGACAAAAAAGAAAAACGTGAGCAGATAACGAGCGCGGAACCAAGAAACACGCATAGATTACGCAATTTCAGTTAAACGTTCACGCCAGACGGCGGCATACCACGCGCGACGATCTTGCTCATGAAATTTCAACATGGTATTGGAAATAACCACTGCGCTATTCTCTTGTGCGAAGCGCACACCCATGTGCCGCACTTGCCACACGCGACTGGTGCGCTCAAACACATCACCAAGCCATCCACCGAGTAGCCACGCGAGCATGGTTCCAAACGCGGAAGCGCGCCCGGGAATAAGTGGCAGTGGCTGTGGCGCTTGATATAATGTGCGATGCGCCCATTCATTTGCCCGCCAAAAATTACACAGCGCCGCGGCACGCGCAAAAAGTGGCAAAAGATGCGCAATCCAGTAGCGGAGATACGGATCATCGTCCAGCTTGACCGCATCAAGCGCGGCGGCGCGCGGTGTCAGATAAAAACTCAAACAAATACGATTGGCAACGCGATCACCATGCCGTCGCAAGCCGGCCAGCTGCAGTACCGCCGTGACGAGCAAACGACCCAACCACAGTCGTCCATCGCGAATCACAACAAAAACATCAATGTCGCTTTCCTCGTGCGGATGACCAACACTCAAACGATTGCACACGGCAACCATTTCAACAAACGGCACATGGCGGAGCAGCCGCGCCGCAAGGGAAGCGCGCTTCATTTTACGCGCAATCCATTCCTGGCGCGCGCGGCGTTGCCGTGGCAGGTCGAGCCTATCAGCAAGAAAAATAAAGCCGTCCTGTTCTGCCACAACACCACGTTCTTTCAAGGCATCAACAGCGGCACAAAACACGGGAAACGCGACAGGTTCCCCTCCGTCTCCCCAACTCGCAAGTTCGTATCTGGTCAACGGATGATCAAATACATCAAAAAAAGCGAGCGTGGAGAGTAGTTCATGTTCACAACTACTTATCATACTGCTCTAATCTACCATAGAACCAGGTGGCTACGAAGCGTGTACTTTTTTAAACACAATAAGCTGTTGCACGGCCGTGAGCACCGTGCTCACCAACCAATACAACGCAAGACCGCCGGGAAGTTTCAAACTGATAAGCAGCGTCACAATGGGCATGACATACGTCATTTGTTTATTCATAATCGCGGCAAAATCCTCATCCTTGCCACCGGCACCTGTTGCGGCGGCAGGGGGCCGTTTGGTCATCAGCATTTTTGCCTGCCAAAACTGCGCGATGCCGGCCAAAATCGCAAGCACGACGTTTGGTTTTGCAAGATCAACCCAACCAAAAAAATGTGGATCAAGCGTGCCGGGATTTTTAACAAATGAATATAATTCAGAAAAATCAGCCGTACCCAACCCATCACGCAACACCCAATAGAGCGCGAGCAAAATGGGAATCTGCACCAGGACAGGGAAACATGAAGAGAGCGGATTAATTTTATGCGTCTTATACAACTCCATGGTGCGCCGCGCGAGTTCTTCTTTGTTGGAACCATACCGCTCCTTCAATTCTTTCATCTTTGGCTGTAATTCCTGAAGATTCTTCTGCGCGCGAATGGACGTGTTCATGAGCGGATACAGAACCGCCTTAACCAAAACAGTCAGCGCTATAATCGCCATGCCAATATCCGTGCCCGGAATGAGGTTGTACAAACCAACCAAAATATTAAACAGTGGCTGGTACAAAATGGTATTGAAAAATGCGCCCATAGATTATTCGGTTTTTTCTGGGGTTTCATCCGCGGCCTTGGTTTCCTCTACCGGCGCGTCTTCCGGAGCAACGGCTCCTTCGGTTTCACTATCTTCACTTGAGAATGTCTCGCCGCTTTCGCCCTCTTGCACCACATTAATCCGCCAGCCGGTTAGGGTTGCGGCCAAGCGCACGTTCTGTCCGCCGCGGCCAATCGCGAGTGAAAACTGATCAGCGGTAACCCGCACGATTGCCACTTTTTCCTCCTCGTTCAATTCAACCGCGTGCACTTTGGCGGGTGAAAGCGCGTGCGCAAGATAAGTCTTTGGATCCGCGTCATAGGCGATAATATCAATTTTTTCACCGCCCAATTCATCAATAATAACCTGAATGCGGCTGCCGCGCTGGCCGATGCAGGAACCAATAGGGTCAATATTTTCATCGTCAGTTGCCACCGCCACTTTACTCCGCACGCCCGCCTCGCGCGCAATACCCTGAATTTTTACCACGCCCGATGCCACTTCCGGAATTTCCGCTTCAAAAATACGCGCGACAAACGCGGTATGACTGCGTGACAATATAATTTCAGGACCGCGCGTGCCCTGCGCCACCGAAACCACATACACCTTAATGCGATGACCCGGCACATAATACTCGTTTTGGATTTGTTCTTGCGGCGGAATGATGCCGGAAATTTTTCCAAAATCAACCAAGACGCCGCGCGCTTCCCGGCGCTGAACCGTACCCGCAATAATCTCGCCTTCCTTAGTTTTGAAATCATCAAAAATAGTGGAGCGTTCAGCTTCGCGCAATTTCTGAATGATAACCTGTTTCGCGGTCTGGGCCGCCATGCGGCCAAACGCGGCCGGCACTTCAAGCGGTAATTTCAACACATCACCCACGGCGGCGCCCGCCTGCGCGGCTTCCGCATCTTTTAACATCATTTCATTTTTGGGATTAAAACGAGGCGGCGCCTCTTCCGCAAGCGTTTCACCCTTCGCTTCCACATCCACTTTACGCGTGAGATACTCCTGAAAAAACGCTTCCTGTGCTTCCACATCCACATCAGGCACAACGGTTTTTTCATCCCACACCTGCATATCACCGGTTTCCGGATCAAATTTTACCTGCACGTTCTGCAGTTTATTGCCAAAATCCTTGCGATACGCCGCCCCGAGCGCTATCTGAATAGTATCCAAAACGGCCTCGGCAGTGAGGCCTTTATCCTCGCAAATAAATTGAATTGCTTTGGTGATTTCCGACGACATAGCTATTAAAAAACCAGCTTTTTATTAAGCTGGATATGCTTTAGCATAGCATACCCCCCCTTTGGCTGTCAAATGAAACAATTCCGATAGTGCCGTATACGCGCCGTTGCCTCACCCGGCCGCCCTAAAACCACCACGCAATCAAATTGGCACGACGCGTCGGTGAGACCGCGTTCGGAGCAAAAGCGCCGCGCCGCGCGAATAAAACGATGGCGTTTTCCACCGGCCACTGATTCAATCGCGCCATATCCTTCGCCCGTCCGCGTCTTCACTTCAACAAAATAGAGCGTCCCGCCCGTCACTGCCACAATATCAAGCTCACCATCGCGATACCGCACAGAGCGCGCAATGACGTGAAATCCATGCGCCTCAAGATAGCGCGCCGCAACCGTCTCGCCCCAGCGCCCAATGGCGCCGCGCGATACCTTATCCGTTTTTTGGTTTTGGTAAGTAGCGCTCACGAAACGCCTCCTCCTCTGCTTGCCGAGATAATGCCGGGGCGCGCCGCTTGGCATGGCGCATCACCATGACGAACCACCATGTGAGAACGACAAACCATACTACAAGCCAATACCGACGGTTAAAAATCAGGACACGCTCGTATCGCGCAAAGAAAAGCAACCAACCAAGAATCCCCATCGTCCACGAAAGACGCGCAAACCGCCGCCACACGCCGCGTGTGATACCATCCCGCGCATTCTGTGTACGATACCACGCAAAGAATGCCCCCACGAGCGCCAGCCCAAAAACAACGCCCATAATCCAAAGAGCGGCGTTTGAAGGCGATAGTGGCGCGCCAAACCAATAGGAGAGAGAAAACAAATTACCAAATGACATACGTTTAGGTATGACTCAAAATAATACCGTAATGGTGATTCCCGCACGACACCATCCCGCCAACCGCAAGCGAACTGACCTCCTGCGCCGCCCGAGCGATGATCTCTGGCGGCACCGGGAGCGCGGGCGCGAGCGGATGGGTGCTATGACCCCAATCAACAACCAGTATTTTTCCCTCCGGCGCCAAAAGCCGATCACACTCACGGAGCGCGGAGGGAATATCGGACAGTTCTGATACTACATTAACCAGAAAGATTCGGTCAAGTGAGAACGCAGGAATACCCGTGCCCCCGTAGTGTTCAATGTCTGACCAGATGGTTTCAATGGGTGTGGGCGGTTCACGCATCACACCTGCCCGGGCAATAATTGGCAACACCTCCGGCCGCACATCAACCGCGTACACCTGCCCCTCCTCACCAACCAAATGCGCCGCGTGATGCACCAGCCATCCATGCGAACCGCATCCAATATCCGCAACCCGCATCCCGGGCGCAATACCAACATGAGCGCACAAGAGTTCCGGAGAAAGAAGTGACGCGGTCTGCATCATATTAGTGCACAAAAATCTTTTTTAACACGTTGCCCCCAAGCGATTCAAACTGTCCGGTTATGGCGAGCAGTGAAAGAAAAATAACCAGAAGTCCCAACAATTTATATCCCGCGCGCGAACCGCCCGATGACGCGAGGTGTTCTTCCGCCCAATCAATGCGCCCCAGTTGCCGCAAAAACCATTCGGTTTTAATGACGAGCGCGATGCCCAGTAAAAAACCAAGCGCGCCAAGAATATACTGTCTCATACGGATAGTATATCATGCGTGCCCGGTGAAACCAAAAAGTCCCCTCGCCATTGGGGGGACTTTTTGTTGTTGAGAAATACTGGACTTAGAGTCCAAACGCGCGCGCGGGCAACGTTATCATCGCGTAGAGCAAACTTCCTAACCGCCTGAAGAATCCGCTTGCCGTTGGTGTTGGTGTATAACAAGCGCTTGGGCACGCATTTGTCCAGTTACAGCCATTTGGACACTTTGTGTTATCGCACATTGCGGTACCCGGCTTATTGAATCCATTGTCGGAACATACGCTTGGCATACATGCCGAGGGACATCCAGAGGTGTCATAAGTACAGCCATTGAGACAGGTGGTGTAGTTACACGAGTAGCTCCCTGCTCCAGAATTGTAGCCGTTTGATGGACAGGTGGTGCTTATCTTACAGCCGGTTGCGCATCCACCGCTAGTAAACTCACAGCCACTATTGCATACGGAAGAGCTACAGGCCCATGTTACGCTTGTATTCCCGTTGAAACTGTTAGGCGTACATGCTGTGGTTGCTCCACAATCAATCGGACAACTGGAGGATGTTTCACCGCTGTCGCAGACATTGTTGCCGCAGTTGTTGACGGAAGTGTTGCAGGAATCGGCGCAACTGCTACCGCTTGGATAGTGGCAACCGTTCTTGCAATACATTATATCACAAGACCATGGAGCGCTACTGTTGTTGTTGTAAATATTTGGCGCACACGATGATGTCACTTTGCAATCAGCCGCACAAGAGGTGTCTGTTTCGCCCGATCCGCAAAAACCATTACCACACGTTTCTGTGGTGGAGGTGCCACAGTCAGCCGGGCAGTTAGACGAAGTTTCAGTGCTGCTGCAAACACGGTCGCCACAGGAGCCGGTCGTTGTACCCGTCTGGCAGCCGCTCGCACACCCGCTACTGTTCCACATGCACCCGCTCTTGCAATACGTCCAGTCGCACGACCCCATAACAGTGGTATTGCCGCTGTAAATGTTCGCCGTACAGGTGCCACTCGTCCCTGATGACCAACAAGTGGTGGGGCAACCGCTGCCATCGTAATTGCATCCCTGTGAACACGTGGTGTTATAGCACGTCTTGCTACCGGACACATAATTATTTGCGATCGTTCCTGCACAACTAGTTGATGTACCACCGCAGTCACCCGGACAACTTGAGGATGTCTCACCATTGTTGCAACTCTTGTCGCCACAATAGCCACTACTGGTCTTACAGCCAGTGGCACATCCTTTGCTGTCATAATTACACCCACTCACGCACGCGGTCCAATTACAGGTCCACGAAGAAGTAGAACTCATGAGTGAATTCGTCGGACATTTGTAATTTGGATCGTAACAATCCGTTGGGCAGCCACTGGTGTCATAATTACACCCACTGGGACAGGCAACGCTGTTGCACATGGTATTACCGCTCGTATAGTTGTTTCCCTTTGTTGAGGGACACACCGTTGAACTGCAGTCAACCGGACATGTTGCGGTCGTCTCGGAACTAGAACAGGTGCGATCGCCACACGAACCCGTACAATCACTAGAGCAATTTGAGGTCGACTCGCCGCTGTCACAAACCTTATTATAGTTACAGGTTGTACCGCTCGTCTGGCAACCCGTGGGACAGCCATTCTGATCCCAATTGCACCAACTATTCGTAGACCCTGATTGGCATGTGGAACAAACCGTAGGGGTCTTACAGGTGATGCCATCCTTCACGCAAGAATTGGTGGCCGCCTCATAATGCCAACCGGTCATGTTTTTGCACATTTCACCTGCCGCCATACAGGTAGTTGGACAACCCTTAGTATCCATATTGCATCCGTTTGCGCATGCTTTCCAATCGCAACTGTAACTTGAGGTCATTCCATTCGCAATCGTTGGCGAGCATGAGCCAGATGTTGCGCAATCTTTATAACAGGTTGACACGGACTCATTGCTGTTACACGTTCCATCACCACATATACCGCTTCCGCCGGTGTTCATGGTACATGTACCCATCATATCAGGATACGCGGGGCCAGACGGATACACACAGGAATAATTAGTCGGACACTTCAAACCAGCCGCGCCACCACACGATCCTGATCCGCCTCCACTTCCACAATCACCGGAACAGCTTGAGGAACTCTCGTTGCTTTGACAAATTTTATCGCCACAATAACCGCTGGTGCTGGAATAGCAACTTGCGGGACATCCCTTGTCATCATAGTTGCAACCGCTGGGACACTTGGTGTAGTTGCACGAACTCGCGCCTGAACCGCTGTTGTAGCCATTATCAGAACAGGTGGTTGGCGTATAGTAACCAACACACTTCTTTTGCGTGTTATCGTACCATTGATTCTGCGGACATGAAGGCGAACAGCCGGTGGCGCAACCCTTGCCATCAAAGAGACAGTAACTGTTGCTACCACTTCCGCCGCAGACTGGATTACACATTGACTTGCATGACGGATCAGTCGCGGAAACACACGTATAGGCCGCCTCATCCCACTTCCAACCGGTTGGACAATAATTATCACGGCAAGAACGCAGATATTCATCATAATACTGACCCGCGGCGCATCCTTTCAATGTGTTGTACTCCTGCGGAGTTGTACATTTAGCAATATCCTGATGATACATTGAACCCGCCGAACATGCCGGAGAACACCCCGTTGCGCATCCCTTGTCATACATGCAGTAACTGCCGGTCTGCCAACTGCACGATGGATCGCAGTAGGTCTTACACGCGGAACCACCAGTACAGGTTCTTGTGGCATTATCCCATGTTTGGCCAGCTGGACACGTCGGCGGTGTAGATATACAACCACTCGGACATCCGTTAAAGTCAAAATTACAACCGTTCGGACAGGCGGAATAATCACATGAGAAGCTACCGCCTGAATTATATTTATTCACCGGACATGATTTAACCGGCTCAACTTTTTGACAGGCGCCTTGCGATTTTATCGCGACACCCGCTTGTTTGGCATAACACGCGTTAGAATACGTTCCGCCATCAGTGCTGCACACGGGCGCATATTCTTGTGTGCAATATTCAACCGGACGTGATACTTCACACCGTTTGGTGGCCGGGTTCCACACTTCGTTCTGTCCATAACACGGAGAGTAAACAGGCGTGGTATCTGTCCAGTTTGCAACACAGGCGCCGGTTGCGTCCCGCGTAAATCCGGAAGGACATTCATTGCCAATAACCGTCACCGTGTTTTTTACACAGACTGAGCGCCCTGCGTCCCAGTAAGAACCCGCGCCACAATCATGCCATTCTCCCTTACAGCGCTTATCGTAAAAGTCATAATACTGGCCGGCGGCACACTGTTGAAAATCAGTCTGTATACATTCCCGCCTGCCTTCATCCCAACGGAAACCGGAACCACAATAAACGTTGCGTGTTGGGTATACAACCGGTCCTCCGGGACCCGTTGGTGGTGGCCCAACAAAGATCTGATCAAGTTCACAGGATGCAGACCGGTCATTCCAGTGCATGCCGTATGAACAACTCTGAACCGTAGAGACGCGATAATACGGATCCGTAATACAGGTATTCCTCGCAAAATCCCAATACTGACCTACGGCGCATGATTGCGCCATGGTAATAGTGGTTGGTCTGGCGTTTTCCGGAGTTACACACGCCCGCTTACCCCCATCCCAATAGGACGGATAATTACACGCCTGCACCACCGGCCCGGTAATAAATCCTCTGCACATGGGGGCTTCCGGATGGGTGACACAATACTGCTGACAGGATTCCGGCGTATCACACAAATTCACAAATGGATTCGTCGCCTGGTTTGAACGTGCTTTATCCAGCTCAATTCGCCGTTGTTCACGCGTCAAATCATCCGCCAACCGTTCTTTTTGATGCCGCGAATCTTGCTCAAGAAATTGAAGCTGAATTTGTTGACACGTTGCATCACACCACGGGTCATTCTTCATGCGCTCCTCAAAAATCTTTTGCTGTTCGCCAAAGCGCTCATCCGCGCGGCCATACGCATCATTAATCTTTTGTTCCCACAATCCTTTCCGTTTATCAAAGGCGTCGGACGGCAACTGGTTGATCTCATCCCAAAATTTTTCCTCCGCCTTGCGATCAACTCGCGCGGTTTGGTGATACATCTCTCGCTCCTTATAATCAAGCGCTGAGCGCGCAATCTCACGCTCCTTTTCCGATTTCACCTGCTCCATCTTACGCACCTTAAGTTGCATGGTTTCCTGAAATTGCGAATCGTTCTCTCTAATCTGATTAATCACGGCTGGCGATGCGTCAAAGAACCGCTCTTGGAATTTTTCAAAGTCCGCCGGATCATCAACCGTCTTCATGAACTCCTTAAACTTATCCGCGTTGCGCTTCGTCAACCGATCAGTAAATTGCTTGTCAAAATTAAACGATTGAAAAACCGCAAGATCATTTGGGTCAAGGGTTGCCACACGATCCATGAATTTATCTCCCTCGCGACGGAACTGGTTCTCAAACTGACGTTGCATGTCCTTTCCTATCTGATCCAAGAAAGCGGTTTGCGATATACCGGAACCACTATCTTGCTTCAACACCACCACGATTGAAAATGTTTTAGGTGTGGGGTTATTCAACAATTCACGAGAAAGCCGCTGATACTGCGCTGTCTCGCCGTTCGCCGCCGCCTCCGTAAAGGTTTTCTTAAACTCATCCATTGATTTCTGATGCGCTTCCGTCATCTGCCTCAACTCTTCTGAACCCGCCTTCATGCGAGATTTCAATTCATCAAGCGCCACCAAATCCGCCACATCAATAGAGTTAAATCTATCAAGTATTTGCTGCTTTACCCGTGGATCTTCAACCGTTTGCAATTTTTTCTCAAACTTACGCGCGACAATTTCCTTTGCCTCTTCCAACTTACTCAAAATATCCGTCGGCACGGTGGGCGACGCTTTAATATCATTCAAAAGTCCGAGCAACCGGGTCTCATCCGATGCCGCCTGCTCAACATACAGTTTCAATTTTTCCGCACGCACCACCGGTGGCAATTCCTTAATACGCGCCTCAAACTTATCCATGGTGTTTTTCCTGGCGAGTTCAATAGCGCCTTTCACATCCTCCGGCACTGCGGTCTGCATGGCTTTCAGCAATTCCAAATTTTTTAAATCCTTAAATTCAGACCCTGACTGACGATCCATAACATTGGTGATACGCACACCAATATTCTGCGAGGAATCCTCCACCGTCACCAGCATATCCGTCAAACCTGTCATACCGGCATCTTTTGCCTCATCAACCGTGTTTAACACTCCTTCAAGTTGAACACTAACCGCGGCGCCAGCCACCACCGCGTCCTCCCTTGTTTGGAGCGCTTCTTTTGCAATGACATCAAGCACCTTTTGCTGTTTCAGTTGCTTGTCGGCTATCTCATTCAAAAGTTTATCCACCACCTCCGGCTGTCCAACTTTGGCAGATTTGAGCGCGCTGGCAGTGTCATTAACTTCCGCCACCTTATTCTTAAAATCATCAATGGCAGCCCTGATAATTGACGGGTTAACATTCCCAATCCCATCTTGTTCAATCAATTGCTTACATTCCGAGAGCTGTTGGTTAGCGTGCTGTAACTTGAGTTCGGCGTCACGCACTGGATCAAACGTGAACGCCTCCTGCATCCCACGACCAAACCGTTTGAAGAAATGGAACGGACTGTCTGGCAACACCGTTGCCGGCGCCGTGCCTAAATCCTCGTGCGTGATAGTTTCATCACGCGTTACTTCCGCCAATATTCCTGGCGCAGACACCGCAAGCGTTCCTGAATCAGCAGGAGCAACGGACGGTGGCTGCGGTGTACCGGCGGACACTGCCGCCGCATCCGGCGCGGGAGCAACCGTTTGCGCGGAAACCGGCAACGTGGCCGTTACAAACAAAAAAGTAGCAATGAAAATGCTACTTACTAACAATGCCTTCCCGTACCGGGTGGCGAGGAACGCTCGTGTGAGCGCCAAAGATCCAGTGTACATAATGTGCGGTGCCTCCAAACGTCGTGGGGACGTTGGATGAATAAAAATAATAAATATGACGAAACGTCCACATGCGGTGGACGTATATAGTATACAATAGATGCAACATAAAAATCTGTGGATAACTAAATAAAAAGGCGCCGACTGTAATCAGCGCCACGATGTTATGGTTTACGGTCCGGCCCGACGAATACCCTGTTCGCGCTTGATCACTTCCCAATACTTCTCATGCACGGGAATTAAATCCTGCGGTGCCCTCTCAAACCATTTGCCGTATTGAGGCGTACCCTCAAAGTGACAATGTACGAGCATGCCCGCATCATGAAATCGCGGGCTCTCCGGATGTTCGTGAAAACCAATCTGTCGAACCTTCGTGATTCGCACACCGCAGAGCTCGTTATCCGCGCACCGCTGTGCATCCTCAAGGAGCGACACGCGTGGCGCGCGATAGGTACCCGGAAAATGCCAGCCGGTAAAAAATTCATCCTCACGATACGTAAGGAGCACTTCGTTACTCATCTCATTCCGAAACAGCACAAGCTCTACAGCCAAGATGACACCCTTACATGCGAATTCAAGAAATACGTCTGGTTGCCCGGTACTGGGCATGCGCGGTATACGCGGCAATGGAGGCAACCTGCGCAGCATCTCAAGAAACGCAGTACACGCGAACTCGCTCGTCGGATTTGCATCAATCTCCATGAGTACCGCATCCAACGCTTTGCGTTCAGCTTCCACTCACCCCTCCTCTCTCTTGCCAGCCACCACGATGGACATCATATAGAAAGAAGCAGTGACTGTCAAGCAAGCGCTTTTTAAGTGGTGGACGCTGAGGGATTCGAACCCCCGACCTACTCGGTGTAAACGAGCCGCTCTAACCAACTGAGCTAAGCGTCCAAGTTATTGCAGAATACCAAAAAAGACGCCAAATGTCAAGGCCCTGAAACCAAACTATCGCGCGGTGGAAGTAAACTCAAATTGCCCAAGCGCCCCATTGTTGTTTTTGAACAATTTTTGCAATTGCTGTTCAAGCGCATCGGCGGGAATCAAGCGCAACTCCTCCTCAAGCTGTTCGCTCATTTCCGCAATAGACCGAACAAGCGTCAACGCTTCATCAATCGTTTCTTCAGTAAAACGACGGTTCACAAGCGGCTTTAATGCCTTGAGCTCCTCCTTAAGAGACGTCAAAAGCGCGCGCGCCTCATCAACCGATTCGTCCGATTTCTCACGTTTACTTATTTGCTTCTCATAGCGCTTCACGTCAGCGTTCTTCACATTCACAAATTGCCGAATGTTATCCAATGCGCGCAACTCATCAACGGCATCGCGGACTTCATCCAACTTGCTTGAAACGTTCTCTTGGATGTAACCCAGAAGGTCATCCGTTTCCACGGCATTTTTTTTCACCGCCGCCAAGACACCCCGTATATCGGCGACCATCGTTTTTATCTCTTGCACCGCCTCGTCCAATCCAATATCAAGCCGCTTCGCCAACGATGACGCCGTTTTCACCAGCCGATCTGCTTCCGCAATTTGTTTCTCCATAATGCGCACGACATCCGGTATGCGCGCGAGCTGTTCCATTCGCGCCACAAAGACGTTAAGCCGAACGCCGACGGCAATAATCTGGTCTTGATAGTCCTCCGCTTCCTCAAACGTAGCCGCCTTCTTCGCGCGCTTCACAATGTCCTTGGCCTCCCGTATTGTCTCCTTCAATGCTGTATCAATCGCAATCTTCTGACGCTCAACCTGCTTAATTCTGGCCTCAATGTTACCTATGAATTTCTGAAATGCCTCCACCTGTTTCTTCATCGCCGCGAATTGCTCTTCGCGATACACCGCTTCCTCATAATTTGAACGGAAATCGGCGATATCTTCTTCAAGGGTGCGCATTCCCTCATACCCAGCGGTATCCGCGGCTTTGAATGCTTGCATCTTTTTCCGCACTGCAACAATACCGGCACGTGTCGTCTTATCGCCGGAACTCAAATAAAAACGCTCCATGGTCTTGAGTTCGCGCACCAGCACACTCTTTTGCCGTTCAAGTTCTCTTGCTTGCGTACGCGTAAGCGGTTGCGGAGGGCCCTGAACCGGCGTCGTGGTGACAACGAATGCCGGCGGAACGAAAGATAGAGGTATTGTTGATGATGATGTTGGAACCCACAATGGCGTGGTGGTAGCGGGGACTGTCACTGGCGTCGGCGTTTGCGTCGTCACCGGAGCCGGTGTGTAGACCGAAACTGGCCATGAAATAGGAGTTGAAGTTGATGATGAAGGAGTTGATGTCGGACTTGATGCGGTGGAGGGAGTGGCAGGAGTTGAAATCGCGGTTGTTGATTTTGTTATAAATACAGCGGTACTGCCAAAGGATCCGCCCGCATTTGTGCCAGAGACCGTGAAAGTATAAGCGGTTCCGGGTTGTAGATTGCTAATGTTATAGGCAGCCGTAGAATCATTCCCGCTTCCGTTATTGCTGGGACAAGAACTCATCGAAGTGATCCAGCTGGGCGTCCAATTTCCAGAATCAATAGTAATTCCTGAAGGATTTTTTACTGTGTAAGAATAACTAAAATTATCACGTTGGGGATAGAACATTGTTCCCGACAAAGCTTCTACGCATGTGACCCATTGGATTTGTTGTTCGCTGTCTGCCAGACAATCTGTCCGCCCATAAATTGTACTGTTGTATCCATGAATAAGATAAATCCCGGCTTTGATTCCACCACCAGATGTAATCGAACCGCATGAGGTTGGTGCGAGAGTTGAAGTTGAGGTTGCTGGTGTCGTTGGCGATATCGTTACTGGAGGTGGCGGACAGGCGAAAGGAGAATGGTAGGGAGTTGGCGCCGCCCCCGGAAATGGTGAACAACAATACCCGTAATTCTCATAACTCACCGTATTGCACTTACACGCGGTCGTAATAGCTGCATCAAGCCGACAATCAACTCCCGGAGGAGTAACACACTTGAACGTGCCTCCTCCCAACTGATTAAATCCACACACCTTTCCCGAACCTGCGCAATCTTCAAAAACATTCGGTCTGCTGTTGATAACCTCGCACACTCCAGCCTGACAGACATCGCCACTCGCGTACTGCATCACCTTGGTCTCCGGATCACCGGTTGAACCGCAAAAGGTGGCACCGGCCCACACGAGCGTGCCACACGCTGCATCCGTAGTGCATCCTGATGGCGTTGACGTTGCAGTTGAGGTAGCAGTAGCGCGCGCCAATGACGACTGCATCTTGACGATGATTCGTACGGGGATGGTAACCACGTTATACAATAGCCGCGCAACCCGATGCCAAAAACCAGTAGGCGCTGCCGCACCGTATATCGTGCTGGTGACCGTGCTAGTGGCCATGCCTGTGGCGGAGCAATCTATGGAGCATGATGCAGTAGTTTCGTTCCAATTACACAGTCCATCACCGCAGGTTATCTCAAGGGTACCCCTACGGCCAATCACACTTCCATTTTGATCCGTGGCTCTGATGACGTACGGATATGAACCAACGGCAAACGTTCCCAACGTCACGAGATGGCTCAAGTTAAGCGCGGTAGTGTAGGTGCCATCGCCAACGACCAGTACACCCGTGGTCAATTTGTTTGTGATCCAATCAAAGACGGGTGATTGGCCGATTGCTTTAGCGACAGTGTAATCAGAGATGCGTGGTGGTGTGGTGTCTCCTGTGAAAGCAGGCGCGAGCGTATGAAAGAAATCCGGGTACGTCTCTTTCCAAACGCCTTGATCCGGATACCGCACCACGAACGTATAGTTAGTATCGGACTTAAGCGGTTCGCCTGTTGGCAATCTTAATACCATTGAAAAACTGGTGCCACTACTGTCCGGACTTACAGAATATTTTTTATCCGGTGTAATCCAGAACACCACTGCCTGGTCCAATCCTTTCAACACTTCGTTAGTACGCCACGTAATCGTGGCACCGGAGGTGGTGATAGCACTCACGGTGATATCTGACACCGTGATCGCGGGCGTGGGTGATGTGGATGATGGCGATACCACGATCGGTTGAGTGTCTGGCACAGAGACAAACGGCGATGTTGAAGTTGGAGTAACCACGAAAGGCGTTCCGGTCGTCGTGGAACGCCCAGGTATTGGCGTGGTAGTTGGCGGCGTATCAAGCATTGGTTGTTCAATGGTTTTAATCGGTGCGATAGGTGTCTCTATGGGACGTGGCGCGAAAAGCGATTTCCACCAATCCGTGATCTCTTGTTTCAACGATGCGGGAGCTGGCGCGACGTGCGGACGCGACGTCCGCGTTGTTGAAGTTGCCGCCGACCATGGCATATCAGAGGCAACCTCATCGTCCTCTTCATCTTCTACAAGACGCGCGGCGATAATTTTATTTGCACGTTCACGCGTCTTCTTGTTCCACACGCCAGTCTGCTTGATCTTTTCCCGTTTTTGAAATTTGCGAATCGCGGTTCGCGTCAAGGAATATAACTTACCGGATATCGGGCCGGCGTACAGTTCTTCATCAGTTAAAAATTCCTGAAGTTCAATAACCGCATCTCCCTTTGAACCGTACCGGAGATCTTTCGTAAAAATTTCCTGCGCATGAACAATCGGGATAACAAGAAAAAAGCTGGCGACAAAACCGATGAAGAATTTCCACGACATGCATATAGTATACACCCGCGTGGCATAACAATGGTGTGGACAATTCCGACAAAGTTACTACTGGTGCCATTTGTTTGAAACTGCGCGAACCCATTTTGAACGAAACTGACGCTCCGCGCCGCCGCCGCTCGCTACCGCTCGCCACCCCGCAAAAAAGTTTTCTTTGCCTTAATCGCTTTCTCTAACATTTCAACCTGTTTCTTTAATAATGGATCGTTGTGTTTTACCGCAACACTTTTTGCTTTTTCCAGATACCTTCTCGCTTCTCTAAATCGGTATGCAGTTTTAAGGTCGTTCGCCAAATTGTGATAGGCATATCCCGCCGTTGAATCTTCAGATTCCTCAAAAATTTGCGCCGCACGCAAAAAGTTTTCTGTAAATGTATCTATAAATGATTGTAATTTTTGCGCATTTTTCCAAGTAAAAATAATCGTGTGTTCAAAAGGTGGATAGCGCAAAAATTCGAATTTTAACCACAATTTAGTGCGAATATTACCCTGCATACACTCTGTTTTATATTGGAGATAACGTGAACTTTCCACACTACCTTTTGCCATCAAGACACGACCAAGAATATTTTTATTTCCGCTTTGCTCGGCAAGTATTATAGCTTGCGCCAAAAGATCATTAACTTCTTTCTCTAGCTTCTCGACTTGTCCAGTTAGTTTCTCGTATTCCTGTTTATCAACTTCGGTCGAAAACTCAATCCACCCCGGAGCAAGTTTCAGATTTTGCCGCCGATATTGTAGAAAGGCAACTTTGGTCATAAGAAAATCAGCCCTCCGGCTCATAAAATGAGCTTGTAGGTCTTTTCTGCCATAGTCTCCGGCAATTTTTATTCCTTCTCCGCTCAATTCAATTAACCTCCCGCCATCTTTTGTGGGGTCTAGCGCGCTTAATGAAGCGTCAATGAGTTGAATCCGTAAATTTTTATCCATAATTTTACTATCCAAATTCAATAATTCAGCGGCGGCTTCTTTGCGCTTGCCGTTCATAAGCAAATTTATTGCGTTTTGTAAGTTATCTTTTTCTGACATGGCGAAATCTATACCACATTTTTAATCTGTAAAAAATCATTTCCACTCTATGCTTTAAAATTTTCAAAATAAAGAAGAAACCCAAAGGATAACGACGGAACCAAACCCTCTTAGTTTTTGGACTATTAGAGATGAAATATTTATACGAGTAGGCACGAATCATTCTATTGGTGTTCTCAACCCAAGTTTTATCCCAAAGAATGTAACCGCGCAGATTACTCCAACTCAAGCACAAAAGAATATTTGGCGATAACGGTAACGTTACTTGAACATTTTTTTGAGCAAGTCCCGGACTGTAAAAACGTTGCCACTGTAAATCTGGATTAAAGAGATTGCATGGATCATCCGAGGTGATAAATTCAAAGCCTTTTTCTGCGCAAAGAAAAGCGACGCTCATTTCCAAGAGCAACTCGGTAATATCCGGCAGTAACTGAAAAACGCCTAACTTGTGGGTATTTTCTTTATAGCGCTTGAGTTCGTCAGATTTAGTTGAGGATAGTTTGTGAGCAACTTCCATTTCCTGTGTTCGCTCGATAAGTTCATCGTAAAATCTTTCGAGATTATCTCTGTGGCGAAGCGTTCTTTGAAGCATAACGCTCACAAAAGCGCATAGGATTATATGTTCCTCTTCTGTAAGAGGAAGCTTTCTTTTTATCTTTTCCTCAAAAATTTTAGCGTACTTGCCTTCAAGATTGGCCAAGGTTTCTTCGATAGAGTAGTTTTTCACCCCCTTTATTTTAATCGTGTATAAATCATTACTGGCAAGTACGTTCTTTACTTTGTCCTTCCTTTTGTTCTTGCCGTCCTTATCGAAAATCCAAACAAACGGCTCTTGATTCGAAGAAACCGTTGGATCAGCCCACTCTCGTAGGTAGCACTGGGGAACATAATGCTGTTTTGTGGGTTTATTTCTAGTCATGTGGATAAATTGGCTTCTTTTTATATAGGTATCATACTATAATATAGGCATGGCAAGCAACCAGATTTTCAAGGCAGTCTATTTTTCTGACTACAAAGAAATGAACCCAAAGGCAAAGGGCGTTGTTTTGGCTTTTGGCGAAAGAAACATAGATTTATACAAAAGCATAGCTAATCTTGGAAGCAATGAATTACGCAACTTACTCGGAACAGATTCTTATCTTGAGCTAGAACAACGCGCGCAACAGGAAGGACTGCCAGTAAACACTTACTGCCTTTGGTATTTGCGAAAAAATCTCGGAGTAGAAGAAACAAAAGTGAAAACAGTAAAGAGAAGCGAAAGAGCAATCTCTAACTTTATAAATCAAGTCATTGAAGGAGATTGCTTGGAAGTGATGAAAGAGATTCCAGCAAAATCAATAGATATGATTTTGTGTGATTTACCATACGGCACTACACAAAATCACTGGGACAGCGTTATCCCCACTGATCAACTTTGGAGTCACTACGAGCGTATTATAAAAGACAAGGGTGTTATTGTTCTTACAGGACAGGGACTCTTTACGGCGAATCTGATGCTATCTAATCCAAGATTGTTTAAATACAAAATCACTTGGGTAAAATCTAAACCGACAAATTTCCTTAATGCCAAAAAACAACCGCTCCGAAAACATGAGGATATTTGTATATTTTATAAAAGCCAACCTGCATATAATCCTCAGATGACTTATGGCGAACCTTACAATAAAGGTTTTAGGAAAGATCAATTTACGGGAAGTTATGGCGACTTCAAAACTGTTGAGGTTAAAAGCAATGGCGAGAGGTATCCTACTGATGTTGTCTATTTCAAAACTGCGGAGAGTGAAGGCGAAGTTTATCATCCAACACAAAAACCTGTAGAGCTCGGCCGTTATCTCATTCGTACCTTCACAAAAGAAGGAGAGGTTGTCTTAGACAATACTTGCGGTAGCGGGAGCTTTCTTGTTTCGGCAGTTTTGGAGGGGAGAAAATTCATTGGAATTGAGAAAAACCAAGATGTTTATCTGTTCAAAAAGCACAAGGTTGATTATATTGAGGTTTCTAAACAACGTATCAAAGAAGCCGAAACTCAATACAAGGCAGAGAGCAATAAATTAAAGCTATTTTAGATTCCACTATACGGCTCCTCTTGGAGAATTTGTCGCGCTTTTTCAATTTCATTCTCACCTAGCGCACCCTTTCCTTTTAGCCAGTACAGCAGGTGGAAATATTGATTTGCGTGTAAAATAGGCTTCACTATTTTATTTAGGCCGGTCTCTTTCTGAACAAAGGCAAGATGTTTTTCCGACAGTACACCGCGACCAATGAGATCGTAGGCGATTCTCACCGCATCAACGGAGGTTAAATTTAGATCGCCTTTGTGGCTTCTA